>Ga0180433_10000211_pt1 | contig 102330 bp, 106 predicted proteins | sample SS_ome_8_FD_132980 | JGI IMG/M metagenome (GOLD analysis project Ga0180433, IMG submission 132980) | Hypersaline lake sediment archaeal communities from the Salton Sea, California, USA - SS_1_D_1 metaG | ecosystem: Environmental > Aquatic > Non-marine Saline and Alkaline > Hypersaline >... | reverse complement strand
CAAAGTTGGCCGTCACCCCGCCCATAGTCGGGTCAGTCATCAAGGATATATAAAGTAGTCCGGCTTCACTCAATCTGGCTACCGCCGCACTGGTTTTGGCCATTTGCATCAGCGACAGCACTCCTTCATACATTCTGGCGCCGCCGCCGGAGCCGGAAACGCTTATAAAAGGCACCTTTTTCTCAATGGCTTTTTCAATAGCCCGGGTTATTTTCTCGCCTACTACCGAACCCATACTGCCCATAATAAAATTAGAATCGGTGAGGGCGATTGCGATATCATAGGCGCCGATTTTCCCCTCACCGGTGATTACCGCCTCTTTGAGCCCGGTAGCTTTTTGGTCTCCGATAAGTTTATCTTTATAAGCTTTTGTCCCTTTAAACTCCAGCGGGTCATTTGATTCCATCTGGCTATCGTATTCCTTAAAACTCCCTTTATCTAAAAGATAATCTATTCGTTCCCAGGCACCTATTCTGAAATGATAATTGCATTTCGGACAAACCTTGAAGTTTTCCCTCAGGCGTTTATTGAAAATAAACTCTTTGCAGTCGGGGCAGCGTATCCAGAGCCCGTCGGGAATACCCCTTTTTTTAGGCTTGATAGGCGTATACTTTCTTTTAAACCAGCTCATTTTCCTCTCTTACCCCCGCCGTCAGCTCGAAGGTAGTTAGTAATCTACAAATAGCAAATTTAGTCACGAAGTTTAGTAATTAATGGATGGAGCATCGCTTGGATTTCATCTACCTGAGTTATTCGTTTGCCAACAATTTCTTTTGTCAAAAAATTCTTACACCTGGCGTATCTGCCTTTAGTTTCACTTGCAGAACCGCGAGAAACTCTAAAAAAATATTTTAATTCCTTACCTGCCTTTCTTCCATAGCCCTCTTCCATGTTGGCACATATAGAGTCTAAACTTCTAATTTGTTGTTTTGCTAATTCTCTTCAATCTTTCCCACTGTCCACTGCCTACTGTTACTATCTACTGTCCACTGTTAACTTTTTACTCACTGACTACTGCCCACTCCTTCGCCAAAGGCGAAGGTTGGAGCTGACGAGTGGAGTTGAACCACCAGCCTGAGCTTTACGAAAGCCCTGCTCTGCCATTGAGCTACGTCAGCAAATCTACCTTCATACTATACTGCCAAAAAATATGATTAGTGCTATTTAGCTAAATATTAACCTGTGGCCCTTTTGTAAATCCCTGAGCCCTTTTAAGGAAATCTTTAGCTGCTTTTAAAGCGAATTTAGCTCCTTCTTCCGACCATCTATTATAATAATCAGCATCTTCTCTTAGCCTCTTACCTTTTCTAAGAGACTCAATTAAACTACCCGGGAGTAATCTTGTTTCTACATAAAGAGCCCGAAGGGCAACAATTAAACAGTAATGGCTTCGTTCTCGATAATTCTTAGCATACAGAAGAGCCCTGGCGGAATGGAACATGGAATAATAGGACTGGACAGTTGACCATTTGTAATTTTTATTGTTGAAACTTCCCTCGGCAGCTTCAAGGTCTTCTTGAGCGGTTTTAATATCCTTTGCCGCAAGCGCCTTACCCCGGGGGAATTCCTTTATCTTGTCTCTTTTCAAACACTTTTCAAATTCTAGACTCATCCTTGGATTCCCACAGGGTTATGCCGTATTCTATCTCTTCAAAAAATACCGGTTCTTCTTTTTCCATCTCCACAAACTGAGTCGAATTACGAACAACGGGTTGAAGATTTCCTCTAAGGCTGCTTTTCTTAATGTTTTCTTCGGTGGTTTTTGGACTATTGGTAAGAATGAAAAGGTCAATATCGCTATTGGCTGCGTTTTCTCCTCGGGCGCAGCTACCAAAGAGAACTATTTTCTGGGAAAATTCTTTCAGTTTCTCTATCAGCGGTTGTAAGCATACTACTGTTCTTAAGACCTTTAACTGTTTAATAACGGGATTATTATAGTCAACGGAATAAAGATAAATTTTCGCTTTTTTTTCCCGAAGGACGAGTTTTTCTTTAGCAAGCTTGCGGAGAGAAAAATTGACCCCTGCCCTGCTCACTTTAGCAGCTTTCTCGATTTCCTTGGCCAGGAATTGCTTGCCTGGATTTTGAATGAGAAATTCTAAGACCTTCTGGGCGTTAGTTGATATAAGGCTGTTATTCATATAAAGTTCCAGTGTTCTATCTAAAAAATTAGATGTACATCTAAAATAATATATGATTGCCCAAGAGATGTCAAGAAGTTTTTCTCGCCGCGTTTACCTTTAAAAACACCAAACTTGACATCAATATATCAAAATATCCCCCAAAGTCAACTAAAAACTCAAAAGCTCAGCTTATTAACCCCTCCTTTGAAATAAAACATATATTCAATTTTTTGTAGCCTATATTTTATACCTAAACTCAAAGAAACTTATCTTTGACAATAAACCAAATCTATCTTAAAATGTAGCCGCACGGACAAATTTTATGAAAAAACTAACCCTAATCTTAAGCCTTATTCTCCTCTTCTCTTTCATCTCCATCCCGCCCAATTATAGGATATCCGATATCCTATAATTTTAGCGGCGAATAAATCAAATTACCTATCTATCCCTCCGCAGATTTCTTCGAAATCTAAGCGCTGAAGCCCCCTCCCTTACCAATCCAGCCAGCTTTCTGCCTGTCTTTTCTGCTATCTCCCTTAGGCAGAGTATCATAGTTTTCCTAACCTAATTTAGTCCCAAAATAAAAATTCGGCCTTCTAAACAACTTGGCCGAAACCTTCCCCACCTTCTATCCCCGGGCTGAGCTTTACACCGGTAGAAACCCTTATCTGCCGTCAGAGAAGTCCGCCGAAAGCATGGTGCCTATTTGCGGTGGATTATTTCTAACGGGGTTTACTACCCCCCTCCTGCCATTAAGCGGCAAATACCGGACTAAAAGACAACACAATGCTTTTAGCCATTTATAATAATTCCTCTGCCAGATACGAAACTTTTTCGTCCAACTGCTTAATTATTTTATATTGCTCCTCTAATACAGTAATGCCTCCGTTCATTATTAAATTACGCAAGCTGTCTTTATATCCGCAATAGCTAGATAAAACACCCAACCAAAACATAAACTTTGACTTTACATCCTGGTTTTGAATCAAGCTGAGCACGTTTTTTTCTGCTTCGTCCGCCAGAGAAAATGAAATTTTCTTAAACCACCTGAAAGTCGCATAGAAATATCCTAATTCCCAGAAAGGGTTTACCTCATTTGAGAAATAATCGAAATCTGTGCTCAAAGCCTCTATTCTATCAAAACTTCGCATAACTCTAAAATTCCAAATATGAGGGTCTTCAATACCGCAGCCATAGGAAAATTTATTGATTGAATGTTTAAGTTTCAATAAACTAATTCTAGTTTTGGGTAAAAATTCAAAACCGTAGGTAGAGTCTTTTGCCAATTCTAAAGCGACTTGAACAATAGAAGGAATCACGAATGGTTTATAACTCTGGTTAATAGAGTTTATCTCTTTGAGATATTCAAAGACAGAAATTAAACTTGAAACAAGGTCATTAGGATTATTTAGCAAATGATCTATCAAGAACTCTCCTATCCGTTCGCATAGCACAGTATTATCATAGGGGTATAAATTGACTATTTTGGGAAATAATTTGTTGCGGCACTTCAAAAAGGTTGTTGTTTCAATAAGTTTTAGATAATCGTCCTTTTTTGCATAAGTTGTAGAGACATATTGTTTAAATTGTTTGTCTATAATGCTGCAGACAATTTTAGCCGGCCATCTATTTTCGTTATTGAGAGGAGCTTCCATTATATATCCATATTGCCTTAAAGGAAAATGTGATTGCAGATATGGATTTTGTAATTTTTTATACCCCCTATCTAATAAAAAATCTATTTTACCTACCGCTAAATGGTTCATTTGCAGATACTTTCGCCTTCAAGTTCGGTTTTGGCCAGCCATAGAGGGCGGCACATCCCGGCAGAAAGGCCCCTTCACGTCTTCAGGTTATTTCAACTCCATGAACGTTTCCCTTATTAAATTTTATCTTTATAAAATCTGTCCAAAAGTTCTTTAATTAATCTTTTTCCCTCCTCTTTATCCTTTGCCAGCTTCCTGATTATTGCCTTCTGGCGTCTTATATATTTTCTAAAACCTTTAGCTAATTTTATCTTTGACATTGTTTACTAATTAAGCGGCTAAGTTTAATATCCCTCTACAGGCATTTCTTCTTCGGTCTCTTCATATAATTTTATGAAACTAGCAATCCTTTGCCCCTTTTCATCTACTAGATAAGCAATGTCAACCTCACTCCCAACGGGAATTTCCTCCCAGGAAGCTATATTTTCGAGTTCTATTTCCGGATGAATCAAATAAGTGACATTTACCTCTCGGTCGCTATCCCAATCACGTTCTTTTGTAGTAATTTTATTTGCCGTCTTATCTATAGCGGCTACTCTTCCATAGGCATATTTCATAGATTCGCTTTTTTCTTCCTGCTCCTGTAAAATATCACCCAAGATGTCTTCCTGAGATAAACACAAATTTGAACAAGAAAAAATGAAACCAACGATTGACATAAAAACCCAGCATTTATTCATATTGTTTACACCTCCCTAAATGTTATCTTTCGATTCTCTTGCTTTTTTAAGCTTGTTTAACTTAACTAAATCTTTTTTAAAAATTTCTAATTCCGACAACCCTGAAGTGATAGTATCAATGAGTCCCCGATGAGCTTTATCTTCAGGCTTATTTAAATGATAGTAGACATTAAGACCCTTTCTTTTGTCAATCACCACACCAGTCAAGCGTAAACGGGCAAGATGTTTCGAGACACTTGACTGGCTTGAGCCAAGGACTTTACATAGTTCCGTTACATTTAACTCATGTTTACTTAGCAAATTTACGGTCCTAAGTCGGGTATCGTCAGCCAGACTTTTTAGGATCTGGCGTACCCGTTTAATCCGCATCGGCTTGTCTCCCTTCCTTTCAACCATATGCCCATATGTTCATATCTACTAATATATGAAAAACCTTAGCTTGTCAAGTTTTTTTAATATGAAAGGGGCCGGTATTTTGAAGGCTTCTAAAATTCCCGCAGTTTAAGAAAACGGGATTTGGTCCTAAAACAAAGAATCGGCCTCACTTATATTTGGCCGAACATTCTAATTTCTATCCCCGATCTGAGCTTTACCCCGTTAGAAACCCTTATCTACCCTCAGGTAGGTCTGCCAAAAGCGTGGTGTTTATTTGCGGCGGATTATTTCTAACGGGGTTTACGAAAGCCCTGCTCTGCCATTGAGCTGCCTCAGCCGATCTTCTTTACTCTACGGTGACACTTTTAGCTAAATTCCTGGGCTGGTCGACATCACAGCCTCTCTTTACGGCAATGTAATAGGCTAAAAGCTGTAAGGGTAAAATGGCTAAAAGAGGTGTCAGCACCTCAATAGTTTCGGGGATATAAATGGTATAATCAACTTTTTTTTGGATGGCTTTATCACCTGCTGAACCGACGGCAATAACTAAACCGCCCCGGGCTTTTACCTCTTCAATATTTCCCAGAATTTTTTCATACCGCCTCCCCGGGAAAGCTAAAACAAAAACCGGCATATTTTCGTCAATAAGGGCAATCGGGCCGTGTTTCATTTCTGCCGCCGGATAGCCTTCGGCATGAATATAAGAAACCTCTTTTAATTTTAAAGCCCCTTCTAAGGCAATGGGGAAACCTTTGCCTCTGCCCAGATAGAGAGCATTATTCCTTTCATAGAGCCTCTCGCTTATTTGTTTAACCATCTCGGTATTTCCCAATATTTCCTTCATTTTATGCGGAATCTGGCGTAGATTCAAAATGAAGTCTTGAATCTTATCATGGGAAATGGTTTTCCTTATTCTTCCGAAATGAAAGGCAAGAAGATATAAAATCAATAGCTGACAGGTAAAGGCCTTGGTTGAAGCTACCCCAATCTCAGGGCCGGCGTGAGTATAGATAAGGCCGCTTGAAAACCGGGTAATAGAGCTACCGACTACATTACAGATAGAAACTACTTTGGCCATGAGGCGGCGAGCTTCGTTTATGGCCGCAATGGTATCCGCCGTTTCTCCGGATTGACTGATGCCGATAACTAAGGTATTTTCGTCAATTATGGGATTCCGGTAGCGGAATTCAGAGGCATATTCTACCTCCACCGGGATACGGCCGAGTTCTTCTATTATAAACTCTCCCACTAAAGCGGCGTGCCAGGAAGTTCCGCAGCCGGTAATAATTATACGGTTGATATTTTTAATCTCTTTTTCCGTTAGATTAAGCTCATCTAAAATTACCTCTCCGCTATCCGGGGAAATTCTTCCTCTTAAAGTCTCTTCAATCGCCCGCGGCTGTTCGTTTATTTCCTTGAGCATAAAATGAGGATATCCTGCCTTTTCGGCCATTTCCGCATTCCAATTTACCGTCGTCACTTTTTTCTCGGCCCTTTTGCCTTTATGGTCATATATCTCCACTCCCTGCCGGGTAAGAACAGCGATATCTCCGTCATTCAGATAAATAATCCGGCGAGTAGAAGAAAGGACTGCCGGAATATCAGAAGCAAGAAAATACTCTCCCTCGCCTAATCCAACTATCAATGGACTTTCCTTACGAGCGGCCACTAAAACATCAGGCTCCTGGCTGTAAAATACCCCCAGGGCATAGGAGCCTTTTATTCTACTCAGGGCTTTCTGGACGGCTTGATGTAAATGCATATTGGCTGGCAAAATCATCCGGTGGGATTCTAAGTATTTTTCAATTAGATGGGCAATTATTTCCGTATCCGTTTCTGACCTGAATTTATGCCCCTCTTTCTCTAATTCCTCTTTCAACGAAAGATAATTTTCGATAATTCCGTTGTGGACGACAACTAATTGTTCGTGACAATCGGTGTGAGGATGGGCATTTTCTTCAGTGGGCTTTCCGTGAGTAGCCCAACGGCTGTGCCCAATTCCCAGTTTACCTGGGAGAAGGCGGCCTCCTAAATTGGCCTCTAAATTGGCAATTTTTCCCACACTACGGATAAGCTTCAATTCCCCTTGTGACAAAACGGCAATACCTACCGAGTCATATCCCCGGTATTCTAATTTTTTTAAACCTTCAATTAATATAGGCAATGCTTCTTTTTCCCCGATATATCCTATTATCCCGCACATATCGCTCCCATAACTCTATTAAAATAAAATGGTGCCGAGAGACGGAATCGAACCGCCGACGCGCAGATTTTCAGTCTACCGCTCTACCGACTGAGCTATCTCGGCACCTTTTTTAAAACCTAAATTTTATTCTTACTTTAAAAACTTGTCAAGCAGTTTCTCTAAAAAATCACCCTCTCATTTTAAGCGATTCCCTTTAACAGTTTCCCCTCTGAGTGCTGGCAAAATTGCCTCTACCTCTTCCTTCCATTTCTTTTCTTGATCCAGCTTGAGGTATCTTTCTAAAAAATCAACTGCTTCTTTCTTTCTGCCTTTTTCCTGATAAATTTTTCCTAATTGATAGCAAACATCGCTATCCTCGGGATTAATCGACAAAATTCGTTTGAATTCTTTAATTGCCTTATTACTTTTCCCCTGGAGCTGGTAAACCTTTCCCCGTTGAAAGTGCTGGTCGACAGCCAGGACCTCGGCCATTCCTGCAGATTCAAAGATGGTTGGTTTGTTATGTAGGTCAGGCCGGAGTTCAACCAGCCGATAAATCAAGACGGTGAAGGTTAAAATAAAAGAAGAGATGACTACGGTTAGGATCCAGGAACTATATGTGGAAAGGTTAAAAGATATAAAAGCCACCCCGGCCAGGACCAGAGAAGAAAAAACTACGCCTCTTATATTTCTTCGAATTTTTCTCATCGCTCCCTACCTGAATCCGGTCAGCTACGTTAATCGTTCTTCTAATCTACTTCTTTTTAATTGTCTCCCAGATAAAAATAATAAACTTGCCCAAAATCCAGACAGCGAAAATAAAAAGAAAGACAATGACCATAAAACGCAGGGACCAAACCATGAGCATCAACAAAGGGAAAAGTAAAACACCTACCCCGGCAAGAATAGCCACACCAATAAGAAAGATAAGCCCGATTAGAAAAGCTCTCATTCCCTCTCCTTCTTTCTTTCGCAGAATTTAAAACAACATTTACACCGCTTACTTACCTAAACTAGGCATACCGGATTGAACGACAATCCGCAGGGCTTCCTCTTTGGTAAATCCGGCTTTCACCAGGGCAACATAATAATTTCTGGTAAAGGCGGCTAATTTCATCGCCGTTTCTTTCCTCGCCAGATAGGTAAGCATCACATCCATCATCTGTCCCACCATTTTACTCATTGCCGGGCCCATCTGCCGCATCCCCTGCATCGCCATCTGCATCTCTCTCTGCGTTTGTTCAGGAGTCTCTTCTACTGGCTGCGATTGCTGCTGGCTGTTCGATATCTCCGGGAAAAAGAAAAACAAAGCCATACATAAAAATAAACCGAAGCTAAGTATTTTTTTAAGCATTCATCCCCCTCCCTTCTTCGTTATCTTAAAAATGAACTGGCGGGAGCGACGAGACTCGAACTCGCGGCCTCCAGATTGACAATCTGGCGTTCTAACCAACTGAACTACGCCCCCTTATTAACAATCGGCAAATTATTAATTGCCAATGGATAATTATTAGCTATAAGCCGTTTACTATTTGCTAATCTGGTGGGCGAAGCAGGACTTGAACCTGCAACCTCCCGGATGTAAACCGGATGCTCCAGCCAATTGAGCTATTCGCCCATTTCCGCTTAAATATATCACACTAAAATACTAAAGTCAAGATAAGGCTTTCTCCGCTTTAGCTTGTTTTAATTCCTCAACCAGGCGATAAGGCGCTTTAAACTTACCCAATAAAGCCTTCCCCCGGGCCAAACCGTGGCAGTCTGAACCCCCGGTCATTAAAAGATTATATTTATAGGCTAAGCGTTCATAATGAAGGGTAATTTGAGGATCCTGAAGGCTATAATAAACCTCTATGCCGTCTAAACCATCCTGGATAAATTCGGGAATCCATTCATCGTGATTTAATATATAGGGATGGGCCAGAACCGCCAGACCTCCAGCTTCCTTAATTAACTTAACCGCCTCCCGGGGCGACAATCTGAATTTTGCTATATAAGCGGGTTTCCCGGCACCAATAAAGCGCTGAAAAACCTCTTTAACAGAACCGGCATATCCATAGGAAATCATCATCCGGGCAATATGCAGCCTTCCCACCGAACCAGGTCCGGAAAACTTCAATAAATCGTTAAAGTCTATTTTCATGCCGAGTTTATCTAATTTCTCTAGAATCATTCGGACACGCTCTAAACGCACCTCTTGCAATAATTTAAGTTCGGTTTGAAATTTGGCCTCTTTCCAATCGATAAAATAACCCAGAATATGAATTTCCGTTCCCCTCATCTCGCTGGTTAACTCTACCCCGGGAATAATCTCTATTCTATCCCGGGCCAGGCTGGCTGCTTCGCCTATGGCCTCGACAGCATCATGGTCGGTTATGGCAATTGCCGACAACTGCCCGGCTACAGCCTTGTTTATTACCTCTTCCGGAGTGAACGTTCCATCTGAGATATAAGTATGAATATGTAAATCGGCGTATTTCATTTTTTACCTCTAAAGCGGGATTTTCCTGTCTGCCCGGCAGGCAGGCCTGAGGTCTTGTTTATTCTATCCAGAATCCCGTTAACAAATTTCCCGGAATCTGCCGTGCTGTATTTCTTGGCAATTTCAATGGCTTCATTGATGCTAACTGCCGGCGGAATATCTTTTAAGTATAAAAGCTCATAAGCAGCAAAGCGTAAAATATTGCGGTCGATTGCATTTAACCGTTCGATCTTCCAGTGTTCGCTATATTTACAGATAAGAGGATCGATATCCTTTTGTTTATCGAGTGTCCCTTTGACTAACTCTTCTGTAAATTTCTTTGTCTCCGCCGGGATAATTTTCCCTCCCCAGAATTTTTTTGAATTCTTTCTAAACTTCTCCTTCGTCAAATCAATCTGGTAGAGAATTTGTAAAGCCAGTTCTCTGGCCTTTCTTCGACCGGACATAGTCTCTCCATTCTAAACCTCCCCCGTTAGAGATAGGCGCCCTTAAGCAACCGAAAATTACCCTTTATCGCCAAATAAAAGTTTTTATTCAGTAAGCATTTCGATTAAGCGCAAAAGCTCTTTTTATCTCTAAGGAAAGTTAGTTATTCTATCTGGCTATAAAGATTGACCATCTCAATGGCGGCTACAGCCGCTTTAAAACCCTTATTTCCTTCTTTCGTTCCGGCTCTTTCAATCGCCTGCTCAATCGTCTCGGCCGTAATCACCCCAAAAATAACCGGCAGGCCGGAATCTTGCGAGGTCCGGGCAATGCCTTTGGCAGCTTCACCGGCAATATATTCGGCATGACTGGTATCGCCGCGGATAACTGCGCCCAAACCCAGAAGCGCGTCAAATTTTTTCCCTTCAGCTATCTTTTTAGCCAGATAAGGGATTTCAAAACAACCGGGCACCCAAAAAACTTCTATTTCTTCTTCCCTGGCGCCATGTCTTTTTAAAGCGTCGACTGCCCCGTCAATCAGCCTTTGGGTAATAAACTCATTGAACCGGCTGGCGATAATCCCGTAGCGTTTGCCCCGGCTGACCAATTCACCTTCAACAATTTTCACCATTTTTCCTCCTTCCTTCTTTTTCAGAAAACAGATGTCGGAAAACAAAAGCTAGAAAATCTGTTTTCGGTCCTCTGTTTTCTGTCTTCTAGTCTATATTCAACAGGTGTCCTAATTTTTTTTTCTTGGTGGCCAGATAGCCTAAATTGTTCTTGTTTGGCTTTATCTCAATGGGAATACGCTCGGTTATTTTTAGCCCATACCCTTTAAGCCCAATAATTTTCCGGGGATTATTTGTCAGTAATTTTATTTTTTTCAGCCCCAAATCAGCTAAAATCTGGGCCCCCAGGCCATAGTCCCTCAGGTCAGCTTCAAAACCCAAATGGATATTGGCCTCGACCGTATCTAAACCCTGATCCTGGAGCTCATAGGCTTTAAGCTTCGGCAGAAGCCCAATCCCCCTTCCTTCCTGCTGCATATAAAGTAGAACTCCTGTTCCCACATCAGCAATTTTTTTTAATGACTGCCGCAGCTGTTCCCCGCAATCACAGCGTTTAGAATGTAACACATCCCCGGTGAAGCATTCCGAATGGACCCGGACTAAAACATCCTCCTGGCTATTTATCTTCCCGGCCACTAAAGCGATATGGAGTGACTCATCGAGAAGAGACTGATAGGTAATCATTTGAAAATTGCCAAATTCGGTCGGAAGTCCCGTGGAGGATACTTTTTTAACTAACTTTTCCCTTTGTCTTCGATATTCAATCAAATCGGCAATAGTGCAGATTTTCAACTTGTGCCTAAGCGCAAATTTCTTAAGCTGGGGAAACCTGGCCATGGTGCCGTCATCATTCATAATTTCACAAATTACTCCAGCCGGATATAACCCGGAAAGAACGGCTAAATCCACGGCTGCTTCAGTATGTCCAGCTCGCCTGAGCACCCCGCCTTCTTTACTTCTTAAAGGGAAAACATGGCCGGGAGAATAAAAATCCTCTTTGCGTGATTGTAGATTTAGAACCTTCTTAACCGTCAGGGCCCGGTCATGAGCGGAGATACCCGTAGTCGTCCCTTTTTTAGCGTCGATAGATGCGGCAAAATCGGTTTCCCGGGGATTAATTTGATGGCCACTCATTGGGTTGAGTCCCAGCTCGTCTAGCCTTTTGCCGGCTATGGCTAAACAAACCAGCCCCCGCCCATACTTAGCCATAAAATTAATCGCCTCAGGGCTTACTTTTTCAGCGGCTAAACAGAGGTCGCCTTCATTCTCGCGGTTCTTATCATCAACAACAATAATCATCTTTCCCTTTTTATAATCAGAAATTGCCTCAAGGATAGGCTGTCTATTCATTGGAAATCACCTCTTCATTCGGTTCAAATGTTTTTGAACATACTTACCCAAATAATCCAGCTCCAGATTAAGCTCATCGCCAACTTTTTTCCTCCCCAGAGTGGTCTCTTTCAGCGTATAGGGGACAAGGGCCACTTTAAAAAAACCGGCTTTTATTTCGGCAACAGTTAAACTTACCCCTTCTAAAGCAATAGACCCCCGGGGAACAATCTGTTTTAACAATTCTAAATTTGTTTCGAGCCATAAATGAACTTCCTTGCTTAATTTTTGTTTTTTAATGATTCTGGCTATTCCGTCAATATGCCCCGAAACCAGATGCCCTCCTAATCGCCCATCCAGTTTTACCGCTCTTTCTAAATTCACCTTATCTCCGCACTTCACCTTTCCTAAATTAGTTTTCTTTAAAGTCTCCTTGACTGCCTCAACCGTAAAATTACTTGAATTACACCTTACCAAAGTCAAGCAAACTCCGTTTATGGCAATACTATCCTTCACTCTTAAATCAGCTAAAATCTTATCAGCCGTCACTTCAATCACTCTAAGGCCAAATTGAGAAGAAATCCTTTTTACTCCACCTAATTCCTCGATTATTCCCGTAAACATTCTTTCCTCAAATCAAAAGGGCCAAGGCTATTTTTGCAAGGAACCATTTTTTACTATGGAATTAATAAAGTCCTTATTAAGTTCCCGGCATTCGTTTTCTTTAACCCCTAAACAGACTTCTATTCCCGCCTCTTGAAGAGCCTTAATCCCTCGGCCAGAATTTATTTGATTAGGGTCTATCATCCCAATGACTGTTTTTTGTATGCCGGCTTTAATAATTTCCGGCACACAGGGCGGTGTTCTGCCGTAATGGACACACGGTTCAAGGTTGACAAAAAGAGTTGCTCCCCGAGAATTTTTCCCGGCCTTCTTTAAAGCAGCGATTTCCGCATGTTCTCCGCCCAGATAGGCATGGTATCCTCTACCGACAATCCTTCCGTTCTTAACAAGCACTGCACCTACTAAAGGATTAGGGCTAACCCGGCCCCTTCCCCGGCGAGCCAGTTCTATCGCTAATTGCATATATTTATCGTTATTGGTCATAATTCCATTACCAATTGGGCAAAGGCGGATTTTAAAACCGCCAAAAATTCTTTTTGAGTCTTTTTTTTGCTTCGCCCAAGGCAAAAATAAAAATCCCGAAGATTTCTCTTCGGGGAAAAACTATCAAAGCTATTAAAATCTTCTCCCTTCTGGACTTTCACCCCGTTAGAAATCACCTTTAACGGTTACCGCCGGCAACCTATTTCTAACGGGGTTAACCATCGGCCCTGGATTCACACCAGGTCCATCCGCTCAAAGCTTCTAGCGGAGTTGCGGGCTTTCCTACTCTTACAGGACTACCGCCGGTCGGGAATTCCACCCTGCCCCGAAGATTTCCGCTTTATTCTAACACAAAAAAAAGAACTGTCAACTATTTTCTGCCGCTCGCCTGGATTCTGCCGCTTACGGCTTATTTCTTTTCAATTTCTTTATTAACTGCTTGATTCCCTTGGTTCTCTTTTTAGTCAATCTTCTGTTTATCGAGAACTCAAATTTTATGATATCTCCTTCTTTGGCCTCTTTTGGCAAATACTTCTCTGGGAAATTTATCTCCTGACCTTTTCTATCAAGTAAAACCGCCAGATTCTCTTCGAACCGGTCTATAACTAAATTAATTTTCCCCTTCATAATCTAATTACCATTCCCATCCTCGAAAGGATTATCTGAAGGCCCCAAAACATCAGAATCAAACCAGCAAAAATTTTCAAAACTTTTAAAAACTTTGTTTTTGGGATTTTCTGCGGGATGAATCCAGAGAACGCTCCTAGAACAAGCATGGGAGAAATAGTTGTTCCCAAGCCAAAGGCTAAAGTTAGAAGGACGCTTGAAATTAAATTAGTTGCCTTAATGAAAATATAGGCAAAAACAGCCATCAAAGGCCCGCAAGGGATAATCCCCATCAAAAGCCCCAGGATGAAAACCGTCTTCAGGTTATGCCTGGTCAATAATTTCCCTAATCCCGGACAAATATTTAATCTATGCTTTCCTAAAATTAGCAAAAAACCGATAAGGAAAATAAATAACCCGAAAAAAATCTGGAGTTCAAAATTAAACTGGCTTTCCAGGAAGCTATCCAGGTATATTTGTTTGCCTAAACCGAGGAGTAAACCGAATAAAATACAAATGGTAATTCTTCCCGCCGAAAAAATTAAAGTAGCCTGGAGTCCCTTTTTCCAATTTCCCGCAGTCCCTAAAACGAAGGGAAGGAGAATCGGCGCGCAAACCAACAGACAGGTGCTTGAACCGACAAAAATTCCGCCTAAAAAAAGTTCTAAAAAATTTTTATTCATCTCTTTTTTTCATGAAAAACCTGGGCGGTAAAAATATACACCTCGGCATTTTCCCGCCAGGCCCCTCGAGGAAGTCCGGCTTTTTCACAAATTCTTTCTAAAAATTCGGCCCGGTCCCAGCCGTATTCGGCGGCTACTTGAGGGAGAAGCAATCCAGAATAAATACCCCGGCGGATTACCAGTCCGTGTTTGCCTACTTCAATTCTATTTACATCGGCAATTTTTTCCAAAGGGGACAAAACAGAAATTTCGATTTCAATATCCGGAAGTTCCTCCTTAGTCACCGGGGGAAAACGGTGATCTTTAAGGGCGGCTGACAGGGCTGCCTGAGAAACAGCCTGATAAAGAGGCAAAACTGCCTCGGGGAAACCGATGCATCCGCGCAACCTTCCGCTTTTATTTAAAGTGACAAACGCCCCGCCCAACTTTTTAAGACCGTCACTTTTTACCTGAAACTCAGGGATATTCTCTCCTTCTAAAGCATTTTCAATAGATGCCCGGGCAATTTCTAAAAGAAGCCGTTGTTCTTCCTTATCTAAATCTGACAATTTTCCTTCCTCCTTTCTTACTTTCTCTGTTTTTTCTTCCCGGTAAAAAGCAATAGCGCTATAACCAACAACCCGTTCCTTATCTCTTAACCAAGGAGGGGCAGTATCTCCGGAATTGGCGTATTTTAAAATTCTCACCTTATCGGCTCCCAGCTCCTTGGCCACTTCCATAATTGTAAGTACACATCCGGCGCCGCACCATTCACATTGGCCTCTCTCAATGCTGTTATATAACCCCTGGATATCAAATCTCTTGATAAAACCGAGGCTTTTCTTATCAATAGCCGCGGCCTCTTCATAATTATGGTAATGGGACATATCCGAGCTGGCAATAAGAATAAAAGATTCCTCGGGCAGATTATTCAATATCGCCTCTTTTAAAATCTCAACCATATCCCATTTATAACTTCCCATCAGAATCGGCACAATGGTAAACCCCGTTAGGGAATCCCCTTTTTCCCCGGCGCTAACTTTACTTGTGCTTTGTGGCCCCGACCAATTAATATTTTTTTCTAACGGGGTAAATTCATTTCCCCAAATTTTCTGCAAAAAAGGAAGTTGAACTTCAAGTGAGTGTTCACCGTAATGGGCTAAGGGGTGAGTTCTTATTTTATCGGAAAAATCCAAAAATCTCTGAGCTAATACTTCGTTAATCGGCACCTGGCCCAAAGGCGTTTCATACATTCCCCGGGGAAGAATTGAAATGTAATTATAACGAAACTGGTGGCTGGGGCCGATTAGAATTACGGTTTTTTTTGGCTTATTCTCAATTGCCTTGTAGGCATAGGCGGCTACCGCTCCAGAAAAAGTGTATCCGGCATGAGGAACGATTAAAGCAAGCACTTCTCCCTGAAGTTTTAAATCCGGTGCTTTACCTAAATAACTTTCCACTTCATTAGAAAGCTTCGCTTCTTCATCGGAATAGAATTGCCCAGCTACGGCCGGCTTCCTTATACGCATCTCCTGGGCGCCGGCAGACACTAATATAAAAAAAACTAAAATTAAAACGCTAATTGAAGTGATTAAGTCCTTCATTTTTCATCTCTAATGGGGCCAAATTCCCGGGATGGCTTCCCCGCAAAACTTGCAAGCACCTTCTTTTATGTTATTCCGCACAATCAGGTAACCTTTCCGTTCAATAAGCAGCTTGCCGCACTTCGGGCAATAGGTGTTTTCCGCGGGATGTCCGGGAACATTGCCGATATAGACATAATGCAATCCAACTTCCTTGGCAATCCGGTATGCCTTTTCTAAAGTTTTTACCGGCGTCGGAGGCAAATTTCTTATTTTATATTCCGGGTGGAAACGGGAAAAATGAAGGGGAACATCCTTGCCTAAATTATCCTTAATCCAGATGCACATCTTTCTGATTTGCTCTGGCTCGTCATTAAGAGTGGGGATAACTAAATTGGTTATTTCAATCCAGACCCCTTCGCTTTTTAGTATTTTTAGTGTTTCCAAAACTGGCTGAAGTTCAGCCGAACAGGCTTTTTGATAGAAATCTTTAGAGAATCCTTTTAAATCGACATTTCCTCCGTCTAAATACGGCGCAAGCCCCTTAAGCGGTTCAGGATTGATATATCCGCAGGAATGAAAAAGATTGAGTATTTTTTCTTTCCTGGCGGCTTTGGCTATGTCGAGCATATATTCATAGAAGCTGGTTGGCTCGGTATAAGTATAAGCAATTGAAGGACATTTTTTTCTTTTAGCCGCTGCCACCACTTCTTCCGGGGGTAAATTATAGTTATAGGTGTGTTCAGGAGTAGTTTGGGAAATAGTCCAATTCTGGCAAAATTTACATTTTAAATTACATCCGGCGCTGGCTATAGAAAAAACCGAACTTCCGGGGAGGACATGAAAGAGCGGCTTCTTTTCTACCGGATCGATATGCCAGGTGCAAGGATAGCCATAGGTTAAGGTAAAAAGCTTTCCTCCCTTATTGATTCTTACCCTGCACCCCCCCCTTTGCCCTTCGGAAATTAGACAGCGCCGGGGACAAAGAAGGCATTTGACCATTTCATTATCTAATTTTTTATAAAAAGAGGCCTCTTTCAATTTAAAGAGGCCATAAAAAGATTCTTTTAAACCCTTAGCCAATACCCCTTCTGAGAAAAAAAGAAGTAAAGATAAGGAAATGATAAATAACCCGACTTTTTCTCTTCTCGTCATTCTGCTTTGCCGAGTCTAAATACATCTTTGTTTAAAATTTTTCTCTGTCCTTTTGATATTGGATTTTGCCTATGCTGAAGGAACAGCTTCTGAAGTCAAACTCGGTTCGGGCTTGCCTTGGGTAAGTTTAACTGAAACGATTTTGGAAATACCGGCTTCTTCCATAGTTATGCCGTAGATAATATCGCTGGAGGCAATCGTCTCTTTATTGTGAGTAATGACGATAAACTGGGTTTTGTTAGCAAAATCTTTTAGGAGAGAGCCAAAACGGTGAACATTGGCCTCGTCCAAAGCGGCGTCAATTTCATCTAAAAGACAGAAAGGACTGGGTTTAACTTTAAAAAGGGCAAAAAGTAAGGCAACGGTGGTTAAAGCTTTTTCCCCCCCGGAAAATAAACTTATATTCTGTAATTTCTTCCCGGCCGGACTGGCGACTATTTCAATACCGGAAGTAAGAATATCCCCTTCATCTTGAAGGATTAGTCTGGCATCCCCGCCGCCAAAAAGAATCCGGAAAATTTCAGAAAAATACCTTTGAATTTGAGAAAATGTTTCCATAAAAAGGGCTCGGGTAGTTTGATTAATCTCTTGAATCGCCTTAAGTAAAGATTCCTTGCTTTTTTTCAAATCTTCACTTTGGCTTTTAAGAAAATGAGAGCGCTCTTCCAGTTCTTTATGTTCGTCAATAGCTACCAGATTAACCGGTCCCATAGATTGCAACCGCTCTTTTAAAAAGTCAACCCGGGATTTCAGTTCGTCTATATTCTCTACAGATTCCTCTGTCTTCTCTTCAGGCAAAGAAAATCCATAGGTATCTCTAAATCTCTCAACTAAATTTTTAGCTTCGGCTTCAATGGTGGCTATGTCCACATCTAAACTGTGGCTTTCCTCCCGGGACAATCCTTCTTCTTTCACTAAAGCCTTATAGAAAGCTTCGTTCTCATTTAAAATGTTTACTAATTTTCCCTTTTCCCCGCGAAACCCTATAATCTCTTTATCCAATTCTTCCGTTTCTTTAAGCTGTAAATCTATTTTTCCCTTTAAATTTTTTATATTCTTTTTCAGAGCCTCTTTTCGTTCTTTGCGCTTTTCTAAATCCTCTTCCCAGCGGCTTATCGAGCTAACGCTTTCTTCACTTGTTCCTTCAAGATGGCTGGTCATAAAAAAGAAAGAGGTTTCTTTCTCTTTTATAATTTTTAATTCGGCCTTTAAATTTACTATGTTCCCCCGGATAGATTCCAGCTCGCTTTTTTTCCCCTCATATTCCAATTCTTTATTTCTAAGCTGAGATTCTACCTTCTTTATCGACTCCTCTTTTATCTCAAGTTCGCCAAGCAGCTTATCCTTCTCGCCTTCCAACCTTTGGGAAATTTCTTCTTTTCGTTCTTTCTCTTCGTCCTCTATTGCTTTTAAATTCCGCTTTAAAGAGCCAAGTTCGTTTTCTATTTTTTTAAGCTCGTTTTCCCGAGAAATAATCTTTAATATCTCCGGCGGGCTTCCCCCGGAAACAAAACCAGGAATTTTAATTAGTTCGCCCGTTAGGGCAACTATCTGCCAGGGTGAAGTTAAAAGGGTAGAGATTTCCTCCGCTGAATCAAAATCTTCCACCACCAAAACCCGGCCTAAAAGGTAATTGAAAAGAGGTCGGTGTTTGGTTTGGCAATCAATTAAATCTGAGGCTTTTCCGGTAACTTTTGGGTTCGCTGAAATCGAATCTGGAATTTTTATTTCAGTCTTTTCTGAGAGCTGCTCGAGAACGATAAATTCACCTCTCCCCATTTTTTCCTTTTTTATAATCCCCAGACCTCTTTTAGCTGATGAAAAGTCTTCAACCACTAAGGTTGAAAGATAAACGGATAAAGCTGCTTCAATAGCCAGACGATACTCCGGCCTAACCTTGAAAATTTGCCCAACTTTTCCCTGCGTTTTATGAAAATAATCTTCAAGCCTTTCGGAGCCTTTTAACCTTTTAAGTTCTTCTTCTTTCAACTTAAGAGAGCTGGAAACTTCGGTTTTCCGGGCATAAATATTTAAGAATGAATCCTCTAAATCTTTATTAAGCCGGGCAGCTAAAAGCCCCAGCTTGTTTTTAATCTGACTGGAAGCCCTTACTAAATCAAAGATTTCCAATTTCATTTCTGAAAGTTCTTCTTTGAGTCCTTCGCCTTCTTTGGACTTTTGAGAAGCTTCCTCTTCCAGCAAGGATAAATCCTTTTCCTTTTCTTTCTCTTCGAGGGCTAAATCTTTTAGCTTCTCATTAGCGTCTGCTAATTCCTGGCCTCTTTCTTTCTCCTTCTGGCTTAAGAATTCTAATTGCACCACTTTATTCTCTTCATCTTCCTTTATTTCATTTAAATAGCATTCGGAATCCTGAATTTTCTCTCTGAGGCCTTCCACCTCTTTCTTTTTAACTATATTTTGCGTTTCCTTTTTATTTAAATGGATATCTATTTCCGCTAAAGCCGGTCTTAATTTTTCGAGTTTTGCTTCTATCTGGCCAATTTTTTTTGCCAATTCCGCTTTTTTCTCCTGTACCTGAATATTCTCTTTATCTTTTTTCTTCAAAATAGATTCTAATTCGCGCCAGCGATTCTTGCCCAGCCTAATTTCTAAATCATCCAGTTCTTCTTTATATTTCTTATACCGCCGGGCCTTTTGAAAATGCCGGCTGATTGAATTAAGCTGCCGGTCAACTTCAGCAATAATATCGCCCAAACGGACAAGATTTTGTTCCGTTCTTTCCAATTTACGCAGCGATTCTTCTTTCTTCACTTTATATTTCATAATCCCGGCTGCTTCTTCAAAAAGTATCCGCCTTTCCTCCGGAGAAGAACTAAGGATTAAATCCATCTTCTCTTGATCAATCAAAGAATAGGCCTTTTTGCCCAAACCCGTATCCATAAAAAGTTCCTCAATATCTTTCAACCGGCAAAGGTTTTTATTTATATAATACTCACTTTCACCGGAGCGAAAGAGCCTTCGTCCGACGCTTAATTCGCTAAATTGAATCGGGAAAATACCCTGGCTGTTATCCAGGGTTAAGAAAGCCTCGGCTAAACCGAGAGGCTTCCGATTCTCGGTGCCAGAGAAGATTATATCTTCCATCTGGTTGCCTCTAAGCATTCGCGGGCTCTGTTCGCCTAAAATCCAACGGATGGCATCAGCGATATTAGTCTTACCGCTGCCATTAGGTCCAACAATAGCGGTAATACCCGGTTCAAAAATAATTTTGACCTTCTCGGGAAAAGACTTAAAGCCAAAAATTTCCAGTTTTCTAAAATACATCCCTAAACCTCAATTTGTTGAGTCACACCAGGCTTTCGACACTATATATGGTATATAATCCGGGGGGAGGTGTCAAGAAAAATTTCTCAGCGAAACAAAAAGTTGTTATTTTAAGCGAAGGGATACCCGTGAAGATCTATCTAAAATAAAAAGCAGCGCACTGGAAAGTAAAACCAGGCCCAGGCTGATAAGCTGAGATAAAGTAAGTGAGAAAAAATAGAAATTGGCTTCATAGAAGCGGAATTTTTCGATAAAAAACCGGAACAGGCCGTAAAGAAAAATGAAAAACCAAAAAAGCATTCCATCTTTTTTTACCGCATATTTTTTAAATCTTTTATCATCTCTCAAAATGATTAGTCCGACAAAAATAAAAAGGCAAAATAACGAAGAGTAGGCTTGAGTGGGAATAACCGGCAGACTAAATTGGCTGCCAGGCTCTATTAATCCACGGGATATTTGTTCAAGGCATACCGGGGAATTTTCTTTACAGGGAAAGATAAGGCCGAATTTTTCCGAAATTCGGCCAAAACAACAGCCATTTAAAAAACAGCCAATCCGCCCGATGGCTAAACCTAAACTGACGCTTGGCGCCGTCAAATCGGCAAATTTCCAAACGGATATTTTGTTTTTTAAAAGAAAAATAACCGCGGTCAGGCTGGCAAAGATAAACCCCCCGTAAAAAATTAAGCCCCCCTGCCAGATTTTTAGAATCTCCCCGGGGTGGCTAAAGTAATAGTCCCCGTAAATAAGAACATAAAAAATCCGTGCCCCCAGAAGGCCTGACAATAAAATACAGATGCTGGCATCAATAATTTTATCTGGATTAATCCCCTTTCTGGCAGCATTTTGCCAAGCCATATAAGTAGAAATAAAAAAAGCCAGGGCAACCATCACTCCATAAGAATAGATTGTCACGGGACCCAGACGAAATATTATCCGGTGCATTATCGTTTTACCTTAGTCTTCCCCTTATCGATAGACTCTACTATCTTATCCCTTTTTCCCTCTTCGACATTAACAAAACATAGACGCAGATAGTAGCTGTGAGTAGGGCTTTTTTCCGCTTTTACCAAACGGGCAAAAAGGCAAATAGGCTCTTGTTCCGGCAGTTTAATTTCAAGTTTTAATAGATTGTTACAGAGAAGCATCTCTTCTTTTAATTCGGAAACCTCTAGAAGCATTCCTCCTCCGCTTATATTCCGGCAGAGGCCTAAATAAGACAACTCTACCTCTATATCCTTTAGAACCTTAGGGATAACCGTATATTGAACCGGGAATAAAACATTAACTCTAGAATACTTTCTTCTTTCATGCTTTTTCCAGGGTTTCGCTCTGAATACCATTTTACTACCCTCCCTTAATTTACTCTACCCCGACCCAGACTCAACCTCTGCGAAGCCGATAACCAGAGTATCCCGGCGAAATAGAGTGGCGTGCTCGGAGGGGGTCGAACCCTCAATCTTCGGCTCCGGAGGCCAACGCTCTATCCATTGAGCCACGAGCACATCCAGTAAGATTTCTCACAGCATCAAACCCTTGTACCGAATATTCATTAGTCTATGGATGTTTATTTCCCCAGATCAGTTTTTATCCGCAGGAGATGCATAATATCCCGGCGGGTAATAATTCCCGCTAACCCATCCCCGTCAAGCACTGCCATACGCCCAATTCCTTCTTTGACCATCTGGTCTAAAACTTCTACTGCTTCCTCTTCGGGATGAACAGAAATTTGCGCTAACTCACGGTGCATTATTTCCCGAACCTCTACCTGAGACCAGCGTTCCGCCGGGACCTCTTTAACATCCTGTAAAGTTACCAAACCTAAAAAATGATTGTTTGAATCAACTACGGGAAAACTTTTAAAATGGTATTTTAGAAAAAATCTATCAACAAGTTGGGATAAAGACAAAGCAGCCGATACGGAAACAACCGGTTTCCGCATCATTTCTTGGACCTTGATTCCTTTAAGGATATCTTTAATCACCACCTGACGGTAACCGCTCTCCGCTGCCTGCTGCAAGAAAAATCCAATCAAAACTAACCAGAGTCCCTGTAAAGTATTTCTAAAAATAAAGGCATTCCAGAAACCGACAATAATTAAAAAAGCAGCAAATCCTTTGCCAATCCGGCTGGTTATTAAAGTCGCCAATTTTAAATTATTTTTTTTCTGCCAGATAGCCGCCCTGAGAAGCCTGCCGCCGTCAAGAGGAAAACCAGGGATAAGATTAAAAAAAAGTAACATACCGTTAATAACGGCCAGATACTGAACGATGGCTCTGGCTTCAAGTGGGCCGTTCCTGGCTTTAAGGAAAAATGTGAGCCAGGCAAAGAAAATTAAAAGTGCCAGGCTGCAAAGAGGGCCGGCCCCGGCCATCATAAATTCCACCCTGGGATTTTTCGGCTCTTCAGCCAGCTGGGCTACCCCGCCAAAAAGAAAAAGAGTAATCTTTTTCATCGGCACGCCATTTTTTATCCCTACCAGCGAATGGCTCAATTCGTGGAGCAGCACGGAAAGAAAAAGAAGGAAGGAAGAAAGAAACCCCATTAGCCAATAAGAGAACCTGCTTAAACCAGGATAAAAAGAGGGAAAATAAAATTTGGAGAGACTTAAAGTAACCACGACAAAAATTATAAACCAGGTATGGTGAACCTCAATGCTGATGCCAAAAACCTTTCCTAATTTTAGACCGCCATCCATTTTCCCGTCAGTCCTTTGGAGATTTTAAATCAGCAATAACTCTTTCTCTGATAGTAGCCACAATTTTTTCCCTGTCTTCCTGAGAACTAAACCCGGCGGCCAAACTATGGCCTCCGCCTTGAAATAAACGGGCTATTTCGCCGACATTAACCCTTCCGGTTGAACGCAGGCCTACTCTGAAAGTGCCCTCGGTTATCTCTTTTAAAAATACCGCCGCTTCCACATCTTTAACCGCCCGCAAAAAATCGATATAATTTTCTGTCTCGTGATATTCTATCTTAATTTTATCGAAATCCTTTCGAGTCAAATAGGAGGAAATAACTTTGCTCTTTTCGTCAAATTCCAGGCGGTCAATAACCAGAGAAAAGAGTTTCACGCTATTTAACGTCTGATTTTCAAAAATTTTTCTGAAAATCTGATATGGGTCAAGGCCGTAAGTAAGAAGTTCCTTGGCAATCTGAAGAATCTGGGGGGTGGTATTGCTGTATTGAAATCTGCCGGTATCGGTAATAACCCCCACGTATAAACAAAGAGCGATAGAATAATCCAGGTCTATTCTCAGCCGATTAGCTAACTGAAAAATTAAAGCGCAAACAGCCGCACTTTCCGGATTGACCACATTGATATCGCCAAAATTATCATTATCGGGATGATGGTCAATATTTACGAAAATACTGGCTTTATCAACTAAATTCTGTGTCACTCCCAGACGGCTTTGAGAGCCGCATTCTAAAGCAACAAAGACAAAAGGCGTCTGCAGATTAACCTTGGATTTCAGGCGGTTCACTCCGGGAAGAAAATCGTATTTAGAAGGTACCGCCGCCGGGTCAATAGCCACTTCCACTTTCTTTCCCATTTTCTCCAGGATTAAACGCAAAGCCAGTACTGAGCCTAAAGCGTCGCCATCCGGGTTCTCATGCGCCGCCAGAATAAAATTTCTATTTTTTTTGATACACTCGATTAATCTTTCCCAATCTTTAGCCAAACTGTTCTCCTCCCTTCAATTAATCTGCCGGATAAGCCTTTCAATTGTCTTTTCCTTGCCCAGCGCCGGCATAAATTCAATTAATTCCAACCCCTGAGACCGGCCGGTTAAAGCCAGCCGTAGCGGCTGATAGAACCTTTTCCCTTTGATTTCTATCTCTTCTTGAAGACGAATAAAGACCGACTTAATATTATCGGTGGTAAATTCGGATAATTCAGCTAATTTCTCCCTGAGCTTTTTGAAAATGAGCTGGCTATCGTCATTTTCAACCAATCTTTTCTCTTCGCCTTCAAGCTTTACCTCAACTAAGAAGTCTCTGAGATATCCAGGAATTTCGGAAAGCATTTTAATATAGGCCCGGAGAACCTCAATGATTTTCTTAAGGGGCTCTTTCCCTATTTTCAAGCCAGCTTGGTCTATAAAAGGTTTGGACAATTGATAGAGTCGGTTTAAATGAGCCTGCCGTATATGCCAGTTGCTTACCCAATTTAACTTTGCCAAATCAAAAATAGACGCCGATTTAGTCAATCTCTCGAGTGAAAAAGACTCAAGCAATTCATCAACGCTTAACAACTCCTTTTCTTCGGGATGTGACCAGCCTAAAAGGGCCAAATAATTTACTAAAGCCTCGGGTAAATATCCGCTCTGGCGGAAATGATTTATAGCCGTTGCTCCGTGCCTTTTACTTAAACGGCCTCCGTCGGGCCCTAAAGTCATAGACATATGGGCAAACCCGGGCAGAGGAAAATCTAAAGCCTCAAAGAGTAAAATATGCCGGGGCGTATTGGATAAATGGTCTTCCCCGCGGATAACGTGGCTTATCTTCATAAGAGCATCATCAACCACTACGGCAAAATTAAAAGTGGCCCGGCCGTCTGATTTAAGAATAATAAAATCACCAATGCTCTCTGTATCGAAAACGACCTCGCCTCGGACAATATCATGAATTTTAATTGTTCTTTTGGGAACCTTAAAACGTAAAGCCGGCTTCCGCCCCTCTTTTAAAAAGTCCTTTCTTTCTTCAAACGTTAATTTCCGGCAGCGATTATCATAGCGGGGAGTTTCGCCTTTAGCTAAAGCTTCTTTTCTCCGGGCTTCCAGCTCTTCAGCCCTACAGAAACACTGATAGGCTTTCCCTTGACGAAGTAATTCTTCTGCATGCCTTTGATAAATATTCCCTCTTTCTGATTGCCGATAAGGGCCGAACTTTCCACCCGCATCAGGACCTTCATCCCATTTAAGCCCCAACCAGCTCAGGTCTTCCAGAATACTTCTTTCTGATTCTGGACTGGAACGAACTAAATCGGTATCTTCGATACGCAGAATAAATTTCCCTTTATACCTACGGGCAAAGAGCCAATTAAAAAGGGCTGTTCTGGTGTTTCCTATATGAAGCAATCCGGTTGGACTAGGGGCAAAACGAACGCGAATAGCATCTCTCATAATTGATGAAAAACCCGAATGTGAGCCAATTATTCACCGATACCTCCACCTGCACGCTGGTGGCTTTACGCCGGGAAATTTCGAAAATTCAATTTCGCTGCAGGGGAAAAATTTCTCTGATTCGATACCTAAATTTCCAAAAAAGCAACGAGGCAGAAAACATCTTAATGATATACCCGGGGATAAAAGGAAAAACGCCTAAAGAAACTGCCTTTGAGAAATTTATTTTAGTTAAAAACATCAACTGGATTATTCCTAAAAGGTATAAAGCCAGACTGCCAAGAAAAACACTGAAGACTACCCAGGCAAACCCCAGGCGGTTAGAAAGTTTATCCAGAGGGATTAACTCGATAAGCCGGCCAATAATCCAGGTACAAGCGATAAAACCTAAAAGATATCCGCCGGTAGGGCCGGCTAAATAAAGCAAGCCTCCTCCCCCGGCAAAAACCGCTAAGCCTCCTAGGCCCAAAATAAGATAACCGATTTGACTAACAGCGCTCCATCTCCTGCCTAAAAAAAGCCCAGCCAAAAATACAAAAAAAGTCTGGGCGGTAATCGGTACCGGAGTAAAAGGCAGAGAGAAACGAATATAGGCCCCGAGAATAGTCAAAATTGTAAAGGCGGCCGTGCCGATAATAATACAGACAGTTTTGTCGGCAATCAGCTCTCTCTGCAGATTTCCTATCTTTGTTTCAACAGCCATCTCTTACCATTTATCCCGCTCGCCCCGTGCAAAAAGGACTCGCCACCCCCGCTTTTAACAGGGATTTTTGAGAGAACCTTTCTCTTTTTCCTTAATCAGCTTATATTCAATACTGTCAATTAAGGCTTCACAGCTGGCTTCGATAATATTTTCGGAAACACCCACTGTGGACCAAAAAACCTCCTGGTCAGTCGATTCAATCAATACTCTAACCTTAGCAGCTGTTCCTGCCTTGGCGTCCAAAACTCTAACTTTAAAATCAGTCAGATGCATCCCTTCTAAACTGGGGAAAAATTTCTCCAAAGCCTTCCGCAAAGCGCTATCCAGGGCATTTACCGGCCCATCACCTTGAGCCTTAGTTATCTCTTTTTTCCCCTTAACCCTCAATGTGATTGTTGCTTCAGAAAGCAGCCCTCCGCCCTGATTGACTACTTTGACCTCAAAACCCTCCAGTTTAAAAAAAGGCTGATACTTTCCCATGGCTTTTTTGAGCAATAATTCAAGCGAAGCCTCAGCCGCCTCAAACTGATAACCTTGATATTCTAAGTTTTTTACCCTGTCTAAAATCTCCTGGGTCTCTGGTGTTTCTTTAGTCAAATCTAAATTTAACTCTCTGGCTTTGACAAGGATATTGCTCTTTCCGGAAAGTTCGGAAACTAAAATTCTGCGGCGATTACCCACTAAACCGGGGTTGATATGTTCAAAAGAACGCGGATTTTTTTTTACCGCATCTACATGCGTCCCTCCCTTATGAGCAAAGGCGCTGTCACCCACATAAGGTTGATTCTCTACAGGGATAAGATTGGCTACCTCGTTGACAAAACGGGAAACTTCCCGGAGGTGCCGCAATTTTTCATCGTTCAGGCAGTCAACACCTAACTTCAACTTTAAATTGGGAATAATCACACAGAGATCGGCATTCCCGCAGCGCTCTCCACAGCCATTAATTGTTCCCTGTACCTGAGTTACTCCTGCCTCGACGGCTGCCAGGCTGTTGGCTATGGCCATACCGTTATCATTATGAACGTGAATACCTAAAGGGACTTTAGTCATCTTCTTCACTCTGCTGACAATCCTTCGAATCTCCCCCGCTAAACTGCCGCCGTTAGTATCACAGAGAACCAGCCAATCAGCTCCGGCAGCCTCAGCCTTTTTTAAAGAACTTAGGGCATATTCTTCATTGTCTTTGTATCCGTCAAAAAAATGTTCGGCATCATAAATAACCTCACGGCCATTCTTCTTTAAAAAAGCGATAGAATCATAAATCATCGAAAGATTTTCTTCTAAAGTAGTCTTAATCACCTCTTTAACATGTAAAATCCAACTCTTCCCAAAAATGGCAACCGCCGGGGTCTCTGCCTCCAGGGCTTTTTTTAAATTCCTGTCTTTTTCAGAAGTAATATTCGTCCTTCGGGTGCTGGTAAAAGCAACCAGCTTAGTATTTTCAAAAGATAACTTCTTGGCTTCCTTGAAAAAATCAATATCCTTGAGGTTGGAACCGGGCCAGCCTCCTTCGACGTAGTCAATCCCGAACTCGTCGAGTTTTTTCAGAATTCGAAGTTTATCCTTGACCGAAAAGGAAATTCCTTCGCTCTGGGCCCCATCGCGAAGAGTAGTGTCGTAAAGTTTAACTTTATTCATCTCTCTATTTTCCTAAATTGAATTTTCGATGTATTGACTGAACTGCCTTTTTTAACTCCCTTTCCCTGATTACACAAGAAATCTTTATTTCTGAAGTGCTGATCATCTCTATGTTAATCTTTTTGTCCGCCAGAGCTTTAAACATTTTCGCGGCCACTCCGGCATGGGTACGCATCCCTACTCCGACCAAAGAAATTTTGGCTATTTTGTCGTCGGCAATCACCTGTTTCGCCTTAAGACGCTGTTTAACCTTTCTCATCACCTCTAAGGTCTTTTTTAAATCATCGCAGGATACGGTAAAGGAAATACTATTTTTCCCATTCTTACTGGCGCTTTGGATAATCATGTCGATATTAATATTTTTCTCGGTTAAAGCGCCAAACACATAAGCAGCAACCCCTGGCCGATCCGGAAGGTCAACAATTGAAATTTTCGCCTGATTCTTATCATAGGTAACACCGCTAATAACCACCTTTTCCAGCATCTTCTTTTCTCCTCCTATTAAAGTCCCCGGCCGGTTAATTTTTAAACTGGAACGAACATGAATAGGCACATTATACTTTTGGGCGAAACCTAAAGAGCGAGCCTGCATCACCTGCGCTCCGGAACTGGCCATTTCTAACATCTCTTCATAAGAAATCCGTGGAAGTTTTTTTGCCCCGGGCACAATTCGGGGGTCAGCGGTAAAAACCCCATCGACATCAGTAAAGATTTCACAACATTCGGCCTTAAGGACCGCGGTTAAAGCCACCGCGGTTAAATCTGAACCACCTCGTCCTAATGTGGTAATATCCTTTTTACTCTCGCCCTGGAACCCGGCCACAACAACGATATAATCTTCATCGAGAAGCTTCCTTATCCTCTCGGTATTTATCTTCTTGATTTTGGCTTTGGTATGAGATCTATCAGTCACGATACCCAACTGATGTCCGGTTAAAGAAATTGCCTTGGCCCCCAAATCATGCAGGGCCACGGTTAATAAAGAAATAGAGATTTGTTCACCGGTTGAAAGCAGCATATCCAATTCCCGGGACGAAGGGATGGAATTACCCGCGGTGACTAAAGCCGCTGAATATAAATGATCGGTCATTTTCCCCGGTGCGGAAACAACTACCGCTACTTTATAGCCCTTTTTGCGGGTCGAGATAATCTTCCGGGCCACCTTTTTTATTCTCTGAGGATTAGGATTAGTCAGAGAATCAATATCCATCGACGACCCGCCGAATTTCTGAACAATCACTTTCATCAATATCCCTCTATCGGCGTTTTAAGGTGACAAAATAAGACATCAGATTATACCCCTTATTAAAGCGGATACGGCTAAGGTGAGCCTGCCTTTCTGAAAAAGCTTGAAAATTGTTTTTCTTCACCCCGTCTCCCCAGATAACAAAAGGCACGGCATCCCGGGTATGGGTCCTGAGGGCAATTGGGGTGGGATGATCGGGTAAAACCATAATCCGGGAATGACGAAACTTTCCCAGGCCGGCTAAGATTTTTCCCAATAGCCTCCGGTCAAAATCCTCGATGGTTTTTATTTTGGCTACAATATCTCCATTATGCCCGGCTTCATCCGGGGCTTCAACATGAACAAGAACAAAATCAGTTTTGACAAGACCGTTTAAAGCTGCCTCAGCTTTACCTTCATAATTGGTATTGTAATAACCGGTGGCTCCGGGCACGTTAATTACCTTAAGGCCGAGAAATTTAGCCAGACCTTTTATTAAATCTACCGCGGAAATTACCCCGCCTCGCAAGCTGTATTTTTCCCAGAAACTGGGAAGTTTCGGAGCTTGCCCCTGTCCCCAAAGCCAGATCATATTGGCTGGATTTTCACCCAAATCAATCCTCACCCGATTTATATCATGATTCTCTAGAAGCTCTCGGGAACGCTCGGTAATTTTTCTGATTATAGCCGCGTTTTCCCCTTGAGGCAAAAATTCTTTATAGGGCTGATTTAAAATATCATGGGGCGGATAACATTTTATTTTTTCGATAGCATTTTTTTCTTTTTTAATTTTTTTAAAAATTTTATCCTTTAGCAATCTTTCCTGATTAGGAGAATCTTCCTCAAAAACCCTCCTTTTGATAATCATTAGATTTCGGTAGCTCACCCCGGGGTAAAAACGGATATCTTTGCTTCCTAAATTTTTATTAATCATCTTAATTAAAATCTGCGCTTCTTGGTCCTGAATATGACCGCCGCTATAATCAGTCAAAAATTCATGGTCAACGGTGACCAAATTACAGCGAAAAGCTAATTCTTCATCACTTAACTTTATCCCATGACTGGCCGCCTCCAGTGGCCCCCGGCCGCTATAATACTTAACTGGATTATATCCCAAGAGAGAAAGAGTAGCCACATCGCTTCCGGGTGTCATTCTCGCTGGAACATTCTTTGAGGTCCCAATCTGTCCTTCCCGGGCAAGTTTATCCAGGTTAGGCGTTTTCGCTACCTCAAGCGGCGTTTTGGAATTTAGCGCCTTCAAAGGATAATCAGCCATCCCATCTGGAATAAGAACCACAAATTTAGTTTTCATCTCTCTATCCCTTAATTCCGATTTCTTTCATTACTGCTTTTAACCGAGCCGGGATAACCCTGGGCTGCTCAACAGTTTTTATCGCCCGGTCCGGATCCTTCAAGCCGTGTCCGGTTAGAATACAGACAACCACTGGCTTTCTGCCCAAACGAACGGCCTCCTTCTTAAAATATTGGCTCTTTTTTAATTTAATTACGCCGGCTAAAGAAGCCGCCGAAGCCGGTTCAACAAAAATCCCTTCAAATTTGGCTAAAAGTTTATAAGCTTCAACAATCTCCTCGTCAGTAACTTTATCGATTAATCCAGCCGATTCATCACGAGCCGCTTCGGCCCGCTTCCAACTGGCCGGATTGCCGATTCTAATAGCCGTGGCAATCGTCTCTGGATTTTTAACTATCTTTCCTTCGACAATCGGAGCCGCACCCGAGGCTTGAAAACCTAACATTTTAGGCAGCCCTTTTATTTTACCCTTCTTACGGTACTGTTTATACCCCATCCAGTAAGCAGTAATGTTTCCCGCATTACCCACCGGTATAGCTTGAAAATCAGGCTCCGTTTTTAAGTGGTCGCAAATTTCGAAAGCAGCCGTTTTCTGTCCTTCAATTCGATTAGGATTAAGAGAATTTACCAAAGTTATCGGATATCTTTCGGTAATTTCCCTCACCAGCGAGAGAGCTTCGTCAAAATTACCCTCAATGGCTAAAACCTGAGCCCCATGGATCAAGGCTTGGGCAAGCTTCCCCAAAGCAATGGCCCCTTTAGGAATCAAAACGATGCATTTCATTTCCGCTTGAGCCGCATAGGCGGCTGCCGATGCCGAAGTATTGCCGGTCGAAGCGCAAATTACCGCTTGTCTTCCCTCTTCTTTCGCTTTAGAAATAGCTACCGTCATCCCCCGGTCTTTAAATGAACCGGTGGGGTTTAATCCTTCGTATTTAAGATAAAGATTAATCTCCCCTTCTAAATATTGAGATAATTTGCCCGCTGGTATAAGCGGCGTATTTCCCTCCTGCAAAGTAATAACAGGGGTTTTTTCGGTAATCGGCAAAAACTCTTTATAATGTTTAATCACCCCTGGCCAAAGCATTCTATCTCTCCTACGCACACCACCTTACAGATTTTACCTGCAACTTCATCATACTTAGCAATTAACATCTTCTGTTTTATGTGTTATGTGTAAAGTGTTATGTATTTTTGAAAAAATATTCAAATTTTTCATTACACATTTCACATTACACATCACACAATCTTTTAGTACGGCAATTCATGGTCATCAAACAAATCTTCGCTATCATTAGTACCTATACTGCAGGTTGGGTTTTCACTTACTGTTCCCAGGGTATATTCTCCTTCGGACGGACAAACCGGCGCTATCTTTATAAAATCTGACACTAAATCTGACATATAAACCTCTGTGGCCAATCCTGCCCCGGATGACCAAGCCCAGCGCTCCTTGGCCGTTTCCATTTGTCTAAGCTTGGCTACACAAAGTTTGGCACTGGCCTCTTCTCTCGCCCTCAAAAAATTAGGCAAAGCCACCGCAACAATTAAAGCAAGGATACAGACAACAATCATTGTTTCAACTAAAGTCAACCCCGCATCTAATGAAGGGGGGTTCTTGCTTTTCAATCTTTTACCATCCAGATGGATAAGAAATCTGCCCTTTACTTTTGACATTTTTATCATCTGCTCTTTTTAAAAAATAGGGCTATCCGGTATTTTTTTAAATTTCCTCTACTCGGATAGAAACTGTTTTACCTTTAACCACATTAAGCTTATTTATTGCTTCTAAGGCCTGCCGCATATTTTCTTCAAAAGCCTGATGAGTCATCATCACAATTGGAACCGTCCGCCCCTCTCTTCTTTCCTTTTGCATCACTGAGGCAATACTAATATTTTTTTCACCCAAAATTCGGGAAATTTTAGACAAGACTCCGGGTTTATCCAGGGTACTAAACCGGATGTAATAACGTAATTTCAATTTGTCTATACTGGTTGCTGTTTTAGAAGGTAAATTATAGAAAAAAGAGTTGGCTTTCCTATCTTTTCCGAAAGCCAGGGTTTTAGCAATACTGCAAATATCACTGACTACCGAACTGGCTGTCGGCAGTTGTCCGGCTCCGGCCCCATAAAAAATAAGTTCGCCGACCTTATCTCCTTTAAGGGAAACGGCATTAAAAATTTGTTTTACCGAAGAAAGAAGATGCCCAGCCGATAATAAGACCGGATGAACCCGGGCTTCAATCTGGCTGCCTTTTTGTTTGGCAATGGCTAAAAGTTTAATCACGTACCCCAGCTCCCGGGCATACTGGATATCTTTTGGGGTAATGAAATCAATCCCCTCAACATAAATATCGTCTAAACTAATGAAACTCCCAAAAATTAATGAAGCCAGAATTACTAACTTATGAGCCGAATCTAACCCGCTGATATCTAATGAGGGGTCAGCTTCGGCATATCCCTGTCTTTTTGCCTCCTCTAAGGCTTCGGCGAAGGAATACTTTTTTTCCTCCATCTGGGTAAGGATATAATTAGAAGTGCCGTTAATTATTCCCTCCAATTTTTCAATCCTGTTCGCCAGCAGACCTTCTTTGATAGAGAGGACTAAAGGGATCCCTCCGGCGACACTGGCTTCAAAACCAATCTCGGCATTATTTTCCCCGGCTAATCTGAAAATTTCTTTTCCATGCTTCGCCAATAAGGCTTTATTGGCGGTTACGACCGCTTTCCCCTTTTTCAAAGCAGTCGTTATATATTGCTGGGCAGGCTTTTCTCCTCCGATTAATTCGACGACAATATCTATCTCGGGATCAGAAAGCACCTTTTGAACATCCCGGCTTAAGATTTTTTTATCAACCTTAACCGGCCTTTCCCTTTTCAGGTTTATATCCACGATAGACTTCAGGCAAATATCGGCGCCTGCTCTTTTCGAAAGATATTTCTGCCTTTCCTGCAGAATTTTTACCACACCGACTCCAACTGTCCCCCAGCCGATTAAACCGATGTTGATTTTTTTCTTCATCTTCTCTCCCGTTTTAAAAACAGACAGCTGTCTAATTTTTTCTGGTCGGGGCGATCCGATTCGAACGGACGGCCTCTCCCACCCCAAAGGAGTGCGCTGCCAAGCTGCGCTACGCCCCGCTGTTTCTATTTTGCCGGCGATAACATCCCTTCAATAAATTTCAATCCTCTTCTTACCCGCAAGAGCAAACTCTTATAGTCGCTATCTCCCCCCTCCTTCTCATTCCTGTTTCCTTGAGCTATCTTCTTCTTTGCTCCGGCTAAACTATAGAGTTCGTCATATAAATACCCTTTAATCCTTAAAAATTTCTCAAGCTCTCCCCGGTGATATTTCTGGGAGGGCCTTCTTTTCCTGCCTTTTTTTCTAACCTTAAACTCTTTATCCCAGTATCTGAGGACATAAGGTTTTACCTCTAAAAATTGACTTGCTTCTCCTAAGGTATAATATAGCTTTTTAGGTAAATTTTTCTCTATTTTTCTCATTCTTTTTCCGGCTTAGCCCGGCGGGTCATTAAATCTTTAACCGCCTGCCGCGGAGACTTCCCTTCAAAAAGCACCGCTTGAACTTCGGCGGTTATCGGCATTTCGATTCCTAACTTCCGGGAAAGTTCATAAGCTGCCCGGCTGGTATTTACTCCTTCAACAACCATCTCTGTCCCGGCCAGAACCTGCTTAAGAGTTTTCCCCTGCCCTATTTCTTCTCCAAGCCGCCGGTTACGGCTGTAGGGACTGATGCAGGTAGCAATCAAATCTCCGATGCCGGAAAGCCCGTTAAAGGTGGCTGAAGCAGCTCCTAAAGCTACCCCCAGTTTTCTTATCTCCACTATTCCCCGGGTTAAAAGAGCCGCTTTGGTATTGTCTCCAAATCCCAATCCGTCAGATATTCCCGCCGCCAGGGCCACAATATTCTTAAGGGCTCCTCCTAATTCGACACCGGTCATATCTGAACTGGTATAAACCCGGAACTTTTCCGTCATAAAAAGTCTTTGAACAATTTCGGCGCACTCTAAAGATTGAGAAGCGGCCACTACCGAAGTAGGAATTTCCCGGCTAACCTCTTCGGCATGGCTTGGCCCGGATAAGACGGCCAAATTCCCCTTGCCTAATTTCTCCTGAATAATCTCGCTTAATCTTTTCTTGCTATCTAAGTTTAATCCCTTGGAAACAGAAACTAAGAAAATACCCTTTTCTAACTTTTCCTGAACCAGCCTTTGAGAAATTTCTTCTACCGCAAATGAAGGCACGGCAATAACAATAACTTCAGCTCCATCTAAAGATAATCGGATGTCGGAGTGAATCGAAATATCCTGCGGGATTTTTATTCCGGGAAGAAATTTCGGATTTTCTCTTTTTTCGTTTAGAACTTTAGCGTAATCGCTGAATTTCTCCCAGAGCGAAACCTTATTTCCCTTTTTATGAAGAAGAATTGCCAGGGTAGTTCCCCAGCCGCCGGCTCCTAAAACACAAATTTTATATTTAGCCACTTTTCGAAAAGGTGAGTTTCCTTTCTTGGTGCCGAAATAACCTTTTGATATTTTCCTGGTGCCGCCAAAGGATAAATATTCCTAAAATCAAACCGTATCCTATTAGGTGCTTGCCATCTAACCAGGAAAAGTACAGCCAGATGAAAAAAGGCAAAGCTATCGCGGAAACGACTGAAGCCAGGGAAACATACCGGCTCAAAACCAGCACCAAAAACCAGACTAACATTACTGATAGCGCCACCTGGGGAAAAAGGGCTAATAAAACTCCTAAGGTAGTCGCCACCCCTTTACCGCCCTTGAATTTAAGAAAAATAGGCCAATCATGGCCGGTTACCGCGGCCAACCCAGTTAATAGAGATAAAGTTTCCAATTTGGGTAAATATCCGATTCCCCATGTCTGGAATCTGTACTTAGATAACCAGGCTACCAATAAAACCGCCAGGAAACCCTTAGCCATATCAATAATCAGTGTAATTAAGCCTGGTAAAAGCCCCAAAACACGCAGGGCATTGGTCGCTCCGACATTACCGCTGCCGAGTTTACGAATATCCGTATGACTAAACAGTTTGCCAATAACATAGGCAGTGGGAAAAGCGCCGGCAAAATAGCCAAAAAGCGCCGCCAATAAAGCCGAAAAGGATACACTCATTTATTTTCGTTCAGCAGTTTACTTCCCTGATAGATATAGTTGAGCCCGGAAAGAACAGTAAACAATACCGCCAGATACCAAAAAAGATAAGAAAATCCAAAATTTAAGAGGATACTGATTACTGTCGCCATTTGAAAAAAAGTAGTAATTTTCCCTAAATGACTGGGATGAACATCCAGATGCCCGGTAATAAATTGAATTACCACCGCTCCCAAAACAATAATTATATCCCGGCTAATCACGGTTATTACCACCCAGTCAGGTAAAACTACCGTTAGTTTCGACTGGCTTAACGAAATAAAAGCGGTAATCAAAAGAATCTTATCGGCTAAAGGGTCGAGGATACTCCCTAATTTTGTTTTTTCCCTTTTTGCCCGGGCAATTATTCCGTCGATAAAATCAGTCAACACCGCTGAACAAAAAATAAGTAAAGCGATTATTCTAAGGTGCTCTTCGCCCGGCCCGTAATAGATGATACAGGTAAGGAAAAAAGGCACTAAAAGTATCCTTAAAACAGTGAGCTTATTGGCTAACCGCATTTTTCTACCGATAAAAAGCAAGCACCTCTCTTAATTTATTCCCATCTAATTCCAATTCAACCATAATCTTGTTGCCTGATAGATACTTCTTTCTTCTTACCCGGGCTTGCTGGATTAAATTAAGAACCTCAAGTTTTACCTGCGGTTTTTTTCTCATGATAGTGCCGACTCGACGCCAGGGGGTAATATACATATCTTCAATTTTCGCCATCAGGTTGAAAACGGCTTCATTAAAAGCCTCTTCGTCGGCTAAACGGCGCGCCTGTTCAGCATTATCCATTTGAAGATGAGCCACTGCTTCCCCTTGCGCCCTGATTTTTGAAGGGATAGCTTCCTTAAATGTATAAGCCAAAGGAATACAACCCTGCGTAAAAACAATCAGGAAAAAAAGTGATTTAAGTTTTAATTTATTCACTGGTTTAAATACCTACCAGTTTTGATAAATGCTCTTCCGCCGGTTTAAATTTCGGGTCAAGTTCTAATGTCTTGGTAAACATCTCTTTAGCTTCAAGCAAAAGGTTTTTACCCTCATAAACCAGACCTAGATTATAATATCCCTGCGGATTTTCCGGTTCTAATTCAATTGCTTTTTTAAAAGCTGACAGGGCTTCCTCATATCTCTGATTAAGGAAATAAAGCTTGCCTAAATCCAGGTAATCTTCAGCCTTTTTAACTTCCTTCTTGTCCATTTCTATCTTTGCTTTCCTGGCCGGCTGGTTTTTGCCCGTCGTTTTCTTTCGCTGGGCTTTTCATAATGCTCATGCCTTTTAATCTCTTGGATTATTCCTTCGCGGTCCACCTTCTTTTTAAAGCGGCGCAAAGCCCTCTCTAAAGGCTCATTGGGCCTTAATTCTACTTTAGACAATTTTCTTAACACCCCTTTCTTAAATATACCATCCACAAATTGCAATAACCTCATCTGCCGTCATACAAATGATAATTAAGCTATCAGGTTGCCGGGAGCTCAAACATTCTTCATCAAAATACCAGCTTATCGGGGTTTTCCTGATTTCCTAATTTCCCGACATCCTTCATTCCTACTTACTGATAATCCAATATCCCCACTTTCCCGGTAATTCAATCATTGTGGATTAACGGCGAGATTTTAATCCATATATCATTAATAGCATAATATAGCATAGTTCGTTCCCTTTGTAAAGGGATGAATTTTTGCAGTTATGTCAAGATAATTGGGCGCTTTCATATTGAAGCTTTCTGATTTTAGGCTCTTTGATAAAGGCAAATCTGTAATCAGGCATATCCTTTTCTGGCTGTTGTCCCTGCCTAAATTGACTTATGATACCATATACCCAAAGATTAAGGCTTTGTTCCGATTTAAAATACCCTTGACCTTTATCCGTCTCCTGATTTCTTCCAACTCTCGCTCTAAGTGGTTGGTGGTGCTGATAAAATCCTTATCATCACTAAAATCATATTTGTATATCTTGCTTGCCTGAAACATCATCTCCCGCCGATTCTTTGCTTTATGTCTAATACTTTTAGACACATCCCTAAGTTTACGGGTATAACATAACTGCCACCTGGCATAGGGATAAACCATGTTTATCCCGGCTCTTATCCCCCCTAGCTCCATAACTGGCTATCACCTTTAAATTCTTTCCTTCTAAACCCCGCCGGTATAGATCGTTTAAAAGACCAGTTATCTCTTCCTCAGTTCTCTCTGCGTCTATCTGCATACGGAAATCTAAGTATACACTCTCTTGAATTACCCTCTGGACGGCTCTATGTGCTTAAACCTCAAAATCATCCAACTGCCCTAATATCCCCGGCTCTTTTAAATTCCTCTTTAAATATTGCCGCTGAAATGCTATACTTTCCTTTGAGAAGTTTACGCTTCTCATGGCATACTTCCTCTGGGGCTTTGCCGCGGTTAATGGTCATTGGTTTATGCAACAACAACCATATTAAGGTATGCCATTTTTATTTGCTTTTCAAAGAACTTTTATTCTTAAAGTGCCCAGAATATTTTACACTATCGCCTATTAATGCCACCCGTTTATCACTGCCAAAAACCTCACTTAATACCCCCTTATTTTTGTTCTAAAAGGCCATCCGGAACCGTTTAGAAAGGCCGAGATAGACAAAAAAAACAGCCCAGGCGAATTCACCTGGGCTGAAATTTTAGCCTTTGATTTTTTTAGTACATTCCTCCACCCATTCCTCCACCCATTCCCGGGGCACCTGGAGGCATCATCGGTGAAGCCTTCTCCTTTTCTGGAATATCAGTAATTGCCGTCTCGGTAGTAATCAGCAAGGAAGAAACACTGGAGGCATTCTCCAAAGCAGAACGGGTCACCTTAGTCGGGTCAATTACCCCGGCAGCCACCATATCTTCAAATTTATCAATCTCGGCATTATAACCAACATTTCCCTTTTCCTGTTTAATCCGCTGTACCACTACCGAGCCTTCCATTCCGGCGTTAGCGGCAATTAAACGGGATGGTTCTTCTAAAACCCGCCGAATAATATCCGCGCCTACCTTCTCTTCTCCGGATAAATCTAATTTATTTAAGCCGGGAATAGCCCTGATTAAAGCTACTCCGCCGCCGGGAACAATCCCTTCTTCTACGGCCGCCCGCGTCGCATGAAGGGCATCTTCTACCCGGGCCTTTTTCTCTTTCATCTCCGTTTCGGTAGAAGCTCCCACATTGATAACCGCCACTCCGCCGGCTAATTTAGCTAACCTCTCCTGCAATTTCTCTTTGTCATAATCAGAAGTGCTTTCATCAATCTGGCGTTTAATCTGGCCGATGCGGCCGCTAATATCCGCCCGTTTCCCGGAGCCTTCAACTATAGTTGTATTTTCTTTATCGATAGTTACCCGTTTCGCCCGGCCGAGATAATCCAGGGAAACATTCTCTAATTTCACTCCTAAATCTTCATGAATCGCCTTTCCGGCGGTAAGAATGGCAATATCTTCCAACATCGCCTTTCTGCGGTCTCCATAGCCAGGTGCTTTAACCGCGGCACAGGTAAATGTCCCTCTCAATTTATTAACCACCAAGGTAGCCAAAGCCTCCCCTTCTACATCCTCGGCAATGATTAACAGAGGTTTACCCATCTTGGCTATTTTTTCTAAAAGAGGCAGGAGATCTTTAAGGGCAGAAATCTTTTTTTCATGAATGAGGATATACGGGTCTTCAAGAACTGTTTCCATTCTCTCGGCATCAGTGACAAAATAAGGAGAAAGGTAGCCGTTATCAAATTGCATCCCTTCAACTACAGCTAAATTTGTCTCCGTGGTTTTAGCTTCCTCTACGGTAATAACGCCGTCTTTTCCTACCTTTTCCATCGCTTCGGCAATAAGACTGCCGATAGTCTCATCGCCGTTGGCAGCAATAGTCGCTACCTGAGAGATTTCCTTTTTATCCTTGACGCTTTTACTTAATTTCTTCAATTCGCTAATCACCGCTTTTACTGCCTTTTCGATTCCCCTCTTTAAAGCCATAGGATTGGCTCCGGCGGTAACATTCTTTATCCCTTCCCGGAAGATAGCCTGAGCCAGTACTGTCGCCGTAGTCGTCCCGTCGCCGGCTACGTCGCTGGTTTTAGAGGCAACCTCTTTAATCATCTGAGCCCCCATGTTTTCATAAGGCTCTTCCAATTCAATTTCTTTAGCTACCGTTACCCCGTCTTTGGTAATCGTCGGGGAACCAAATTTCTTATCTAAAGCCACATTGCGCCCTTTAGGGCCCAAGGTAACTTTTACCGCGTTAGAGAGAGTATCAATCCCCCTTTGTAAAGCCCTCCGGGCTTCTTCGCTATATAACAGTTGTTTTGCCATCTTAAACAAACCTCCTTTTTACTGTGTTATTTGTTATTTCTCGAAGATTGCTAAAACATCCTCTTCCTTGAGGATTAAATATTCCTCATCACCTACGGTTATTTCGTTTCCTGAGTATTTAGCAAATAAAATGGTATCGCCTTTCTTAACCTCTAAGGGGACCTTTTTCTCCCCTTCTATTCTTCCGGAACCAACAGCCACAACCTTTCCCTTTTGAGGTTTCTCTTTGGCCGTATCAGGAATGATAATACCGCCTTTATTTTGCTCCTCTGCTTCAGTTCTTTTAACCAGAATCCGGTCACCCAAAGGTCTAACTTGCATCTTGAATCCTCCTTCCAAACATTCAACTCTCTTTTTAAACGAAGTAGAAGTATAAAAGAAAATGGCCCTTCTGTCAAGAAATTTTTTTAAATTTCTTAATTACCGCCTCCCCCATTTCTTTGGTGCCTACGGCGCTTGGGTCATCCCGGTTTGGCTTTAAATCATAGGTTACTTCTTTACCTTCGGCAATAACTGAAGCAACCGCTTTCTCAAGCCTTCGAGCCGCCTCTAACTCCCCCAGATGTTTAAGCATAAGCATCCCGGAAAGAATTATCGCCGTAGGATTTACCCTGTTTAAACCTTTATATTTTGGGGCGCTGCCATGGGTCGGCTCAAAAATAGCCAATTCATCTCCTAAATTAGCTCCCGGAGCTACCCCTAAACCGCCCACCAAACCGGCACATAAATCAGAGATAATATCCCCGTAGAGATTAGGCAGTACCAGGACATCATAAAGTTCTGGTTTCTGGACCAACTGCATGCACATATTGTCCACTATCCTATCTTCGAACTCAATATCCGAATAATCCCGAGCTACAGTGCGGGCGGCTTCCAGAAACACCCCATCAGAAAATTTCATAATATTGGCCTTATGAACGGCAGTAACCTTGCGACGGTTATTCTTCCGGGCATAATCAAAAGCAAAGCGGACAATCCGCCGGCTGGCTGAATCAGAGATAGGTTTGATACTGACCCCGGTATCTGGCTTGAAATATCGGCCTCCTATGGAAGAAAGTTCATCTTTGGATTCTGCGGGTAAAATATTCTTTAATAGCGCCTTCAAATCCTGGATACTTTTCTCCCCTTTTTCGATTTCAATCCCGGCATAAAGGTCCTCGGTATTTTCCCTGACCACCACCAAATCAACATTCTCATAACGGGATTTAACCCCTGGATACCATTTACAGGGACGGAGGCAGGCATAGAGGTTAAGTTTTTTGCGCATGGCCACATTAACACTGCGGAAGCCTTTTCCTACCGGAGTAGTAATCGGGCCCTTTAAGGCTACTTTGTTTTTCTTGATGGAATTAATTACTTCTTCAGGCAAGGGCGTCCCGGTTTTCTCCATCACCTCAGCCCCGGCCTCTTTAATCTCCCAATCAATTTTGACTCCGGTCGCCTCGATTACCTGCCGGGCTACCTCGACCAGCTCCGGCCCGGTGCCATCTCCGGGAATTAAGGTACCTGCATATATTTTTGCCATATTAACTTCGCCCTTTCTTTTTCATATACTTAACCATCCCTCCGGCTTTAAGAATCTTCTGCATCACTTCCGGTAAAGGGCTGAATTCAATCTTTTTATTTTTAGCCTGGTTAAAAACTTCGCCTTTATCCAAATCGATGGCCAGCAAATCTTTAGATTTAATTTTATCGGTATCGCATTCGATTGCCGGAAGGCCTATGTTGATGCAATTGCGAAAAAATATCCGGGCAAAGGATTTAGCCAGGACAGCACTGATATTCGCATGTTTAACGGCCAGCGGGGCCTGTTCCCGGGATGAACCGCAGCCAAAGTTTTTTCCCCCGACGATAAAATCTCCTTTTTTAATTTTCTTATAGAAATCCGGAGAGATATCTTCCATCAGATGTTTGGCTAATTCGTTCATATCCAGGGTTTTAAATTTATACCGGCCCGAAATGATATAATCGGTATTTACATCGTCACCAAATTTATGAGCTTTACCTTTAAGTTTCATCCTCTATTTACCTCAACTAAAGTTATACCTTTTCAACCTACCCCTACTACCTATAACCTACCACCTATTACCCATGTAATGCCGCGGGTCAGTTATCTTTCCTTCAATAGCTGAAGCGGCAACGGTTGCCGGAGAAGCTAAATAAATAAAGGCATCGGGGTTTCCCATCCGTCCTTTAAAATTACGGTTGGCCGTGGAGATAACCCGATAGCCCTTGGCCGGAATACCGGCATGTGTCCCCACACAGGGCCCGCAACCGGGATTAATCACCGCCGCTCCGGCTTTAATAAAATCGGCAATGATTCCTTTCTTGACTGCCTCTAAATAAATCCGGCTTGAAGCCGGAGCTACAATCATCTCCACGCTTTCGTGAATTTTCTTTCCTTCCAAAATTGCCCTGGCTGCCTCTAAATCTTCCATTCTTCCCCCGGTACAGGTGCCGAGAAAAGCCATATCAATTTTTGTCTTAGGCAGTTTTTCAATAGGAGAGACATTATCCACCCGATGCGGCTTAGCTATCTGGGGGGAAAGATTACCTACTTCCTCCTCGAAAATTTTCTCATATTTTGCTTCTTTATCCGCTTTAACCGGATAAATCTTTTTCTTCGTCTGCTTTTTTATCCAGGAACGGGTTTTTTCATCCACCTCCATCAAACCGAATTTCGCCCCCATCTCAACAGCCATATTGGCCATAGCCATGCGGCCGTCCAGGCTAATGGCTTTAATTGCCTCTCCAGAAAATTCTACTGATTTATAAGTCGCCCCGTCCGCCGACACCTTGCCGATTAAATAAAGAATTAAATCCTTTCCCATTACTCCTGCCGGCAACTTGCCGTGGAGGATGAATTTTATCGTCTCAGGGACTTTAAACCAAAGCTTTCCGGAAATTAAACTTGAGGCTAAATCGGTCGAACCTACCCCGGTAGAAGCGACATTAATTGCCCCGTAGGTGCAGGTATGCGAATCCGCCCCGATGACCAAATCCCCCGGTAGAACCAAACCGCTTTCTAAAATCAGCTGGTGGCAAACCCCTTGGCCGACATCATATAATTTTACATTCCTCCTCCTAGAGAAATCCCGCATCAACTGGTGCAACTCAGAAACACCAATATTAGGACTGGGGGCGCTGTGGTCTATTATCAAAGCTGCCTTTTGAGAGTTAAAAACCCTCTTGCCTCCCATTTTTCTAAAAGCCTGAATGGCCAAGGGAGCGGTGCCATCCTGGGCAAAGGCAAAATCAATATCAGCAATAACAAAGTCCCCCGCTTTGACCGATTTACCAGTGTGTTTTGAGAAAATCTTTTCGATTATTGTCTGCGGCATAACCCTCTAAAAATCCCTTTCTGCTTTTAAGGCGTAACGCTCATAATTTTTCTGGCAATTTCCGGATATTTAGCAATAAACATTAATTCGCTCTCAGTCAGAGACTTTTGATTATGCACATTGCCATAGCGCACCAATTCCAAAATTTTAGCTGCTTCTTTATCGTCATGAAATTTAATTTCCAGTTTTTCGTAGACATTTCTAAATCCCTTGATTCCGCTATACTCCCCGGTGGTAATCTTCCTTCCCGTATCAACAGTCTCCGGCTCCCCCCGGCCTAAATCTTCAAAGTCATAAAGCTCATAATTGCGCCGGTCCTTAAGAGCACCGTCTGCGTGAATGCCCGATTCGTGGGCAAAAGCATTTGTTCCTACACCCGGCTGATTAATTGGGATAGGAATACCGAAGGCATAAGAAGCATATTTGCAAATTTTCCAGGCTAATTTCAAATTTACCTTTTTATCTAAAACATATTTGTCGCGGGTGCCGCTGCTAAATTTTATCGCTAGAATCACCGCCACTAAATCCGCATTCCCGGCCCTTTCCCCCATACCGTTGATACAGGTGTTGATATAGGCATCCTCTCCAGCGTCATTAGCCGCCGCCGCCCCACAGACAGAATTTGCCACCACCATACCCAGGTCATTATGGCAGTGAATTTCGATAGGGAGATGGATAGCCTCGGCCAGTTTTTTTACCCGCTCATAAATAGTTATAGGGCTGTCAAACCCTAAGGTGTCGCAATAACGCAGCCTATCGGCGCCGGCCTCTTTTGCCGCTTGCGAAAAAGAAATAAGATAATCTATATCTGTTCTTGAAGCATCCTCGGCGTTAACGCCAATTGATTTCGCCCCCATCTTTTTCGCCAGCTTGACTGCCGAAGCCATTTCTTCTATGACTGAAGCATGGTCTAATTTACCTCTGAATTTGTGCTTAATCATTTGGTCGGAGGTAGAGATAGAAAGATTGAAATGTTTAATGAGAGGCACTAATTTGAAAGCGAGTTTCACATCACTGGGAATTGCCCGGAGCCAACCGCTGAGGCGCATCGAACCGAAAGCACCCTTTTTAGCCAGGGCTAAATTAGCATTGAGATAATTTGTCTCATGATGAGTCACCGGAAAGCCAAATTCAGACTGAAAAACACCCATCTGAGAAAGATATAGATTAACCATGGTTTTTTGTAATTTAGATAAGCATATTCTTGAAGTCTGCACCCCATCTCGATTGGTAACATCAAGCAAATAAATTTTAGCCATTTTTCTTAACCTCCTTTTAAAAAGACGGCTCATCCCGGATAGTCTGCATAAATTCCCACGGATTTATCCCTGCCTGAGGCAAGCCCTCCCACCGGGCAAGCAGACCTACCCCATTCCGTATATTTTTCAAAGTTTTACTGATTTTATCTCCCGTATGTAACGAGTTTTTTTTATCTCCTTTAATACCTCTTTGGAGACTGAACTATCTATATTTAAAACAGTAACCGCTTCCTCGCCTATTTTCCTTCTGCCCAGGGTCATATTGGCAATATTAATCTTGTTTTTACCGAGGAGAACCCCAATCTGTCCAATAATCCCCGGATGGTCGGTGTGAAAACATAAGAGCATATATCCCGAAGGAACGGCATCAACATGATAATCATTAATTCTTACTACCCGGGGGTCGTTTTTCCCAAAAATAGTCCCGGAAACAACACTCTTGCCCTTGCTTGTCTCTACCTCTACCAGGATAAGATTGGTAAAATCTTCGGTAATGCTCGATTTACTTTCAATGACCTTCATTCCTCTTTCTTGAGCAATAACGGGTGCGTTGACAAAATTGACTGATTCTTGAAATAGCGGTGTAAGCAGTCCTTTTACTAAAGCTACCGTCAGCGGAGTGACATCATATTCCAAAACCTCTCCGCTGTAACGAACCTTTACGTCGGTAATTCTTCCTTCTGTTAATTGGGCTTGAAGTAATCCTAATTTTTCAGCCAGAACAAGATATGGCTTAATTCCTTTTAAAACTTCCGGTTCTAAAGACGGTAAATTGGCGGCATTGCGGACATTGCCTTTAAAGGCATCAACTATTTGCTGGGCAATTTCCACGGCTACACCCACCTGGGCCTCTTCGGTAGAAGCTCCCAGATGAGGAGAAACAACCACTTGCGGCAGATTAAGAAGGGGGTTATCCGTCGGAGGCTCTTTTTCATAAACATCCAGAGCCGCCCCGGCTACCTTCCCTTTCTTTATTGCCTCTAACAAGGCCGCTTCATCGATAATCCCTCCCCGGGCACAATTAATAATTCTCACTTCCTTCTTCATCAGGGAAAAGGCTTCTTTACCAATAAGATGTTTGGTACCTTCCGTTAAAGGCACATGAACAGTGATAAAATCCGCTTTCTTAAATAAATCCTTCGATTCCACTAAGTGAACGCCTAATTTTTCCGCTTTTTCCAAACTAATAAATGGGTCGGAGACAATGACCGCCATCCCAAAGGAAAGCATACGCTTGGCTACCTCAGTGCCGATTCTTCCCATGCCGACAATACCTAAGGTTTTGCCATAGAGCTGAACACCGGTATATTTTTTCCGGTCCCATTTTTTCTCCTGCAGAGAAAGGTAAGCCTGAGGAATATTCCTAGCCAGGGCTAAAATTAAACTTATGGTGTGTTCAGCGGTAGAGATGGTATTTCCTCCGGGCGTATTCATAACAATGATACCTTTTTTTGTGGCTGCTTCTAAATCGACATTATCTAAGCCGACTCCGGCCCGGCCGATAACCTTTAAATTCTCGGCCGCTTCAATAATTTCTTTAGTTACTTTAGTACCGCTTCGAATAATTAATCCGTCATAATCCTTGATAATCCTTTTTAAATCTTCCGGAGGAAGCTTTGGCTTAAGGTCAAGCTGGCAGTTTTTCTCCCGGCGGAGAATTTCTAAGCCTTTCTCGGCTAAAGGGTCACTCACTAAAATTTTCATCTTTTCCCTCCATTCGATAGCAAAGCTTCTTCGGCGGCTTTCCGGCCAACACCTGATTCTACTTTGTGTCCCAACTCAGCCAATTCCTTCTCTAGAGCGGAAATCGCCTCTAAAAGCTCGAATTGCTTTATGTAGCCCATATGGGCAATTCTGATAATTTTACCCTTTAGCTGGGCTTGCCCTCCGGCAATAGAAATCCCATGCCGCCGCTTCAAATTCTTGACTAAGACGTTACCGTCTATACCCTCGGGAAGTTTTATCGCCGTGACACTAATGGCCGCCGCTTTGGGAGCGAGTAACTTAAGACCCAGCGCTTTGGCTGCCATCCGGGTGGCTTCAGACAGGCGCCTCTGCCTTAAAAAAACCTTTTCTAACCCTTCATCCTTAATCATCTGTAAACTTTCTTTAAGAGCCAAAACCAAAGTTACTGCCGGCGTCCAGGGAGTGCTGTCTTTCCCCTGAGCTTTCCGGGCCTCTTTGAACGAAAAATAATACTTGGGAAGAGTTGATTTCTCAATCATTTCCCAGGCCTTAGGAGAAACACTGACAAAAGCCAGACCCGGGGGAGTCATCAGCCCTTTTTGAGACCCGGAGACAACTACATCTACCTGCCATTCATCGGCTCTCAAAGGAATAGAAGCCAGGCTGCTGATAGCGTCAACGACTAAAACGGCTTCAGTAGAATTAACCGCTTCAGCTATGGCCTTTACATCACTAACCACGCCGGTTGAGGTCTCACAATGGGTAATGAAAACCGCCTTGATATCCGGATTGCTCTTTAAGCTTTCTGCAATCCGTCTGGGTTCAACTGCCTCTCCCCAGGTAAGGTCAATAAAGATTGTCTCAATTCCATAAGCCTGGGTAATTTCCCCCCAGCGTTCGCCGAATTTTCCTCCGCGGATAACCAAGGCCTTATCTCCGGGTGATAGAAGATTGGCTACTGAGGCCTCCATTGCTCCCGTGCCTGAAGAAGCAAACAGCAAAATTTCATTCTTTGTCTGAAAAACATATTTAAGCCCTTCGATAACCTCTCTTAAAATATCCTGGAATTCCCTGGTTCGATGATGGATTATCGGTTCAGCCATTATCTCTCTGGCCGCTTCAGGTATTGGCGTCGGACCCGGGGTTAAAAGATAGTACTTTTTCATAAATTTTCTCCTCCTGCATTAAACCGTATACAGTTCCTTTTTTTACTTTTTTACGAAAGCTTCTCGCAGCACCTCATCCATATGCTCAACTAAAACAAAGTTCATTTCCCGGCGGATTTCTTTAGGGATTTCTTCTAAATCTTTTTTATTTTCTTTAGGAAGAATAATTTTTTTAAGTGCTGAACGATGCGCCGCTAAAACCTTGGACTTAATTCCTCCTACCGGAAGAACCTTCCCCCGCAGGGTAATCTCTCCGGTCATGGCTACTTTTTTAGAAACCTTTTTCTGGGTCAGGGCAGAGATAAGGGCTACCGCCATAGTTATTCCGGCTGAAGGTCCGTCTTTGGCAATGGCTCCTTCGGGAATATGAATGTGAATATCAATAAAACGGTAAAAGTTCTCATCTAATCCCAACTGCTTGGCTTTAGAACGAGTATAACTTAAAGCCGCCTGAGCCGATTCGCGCATTACCTCGCCTAACTTCCCGGTCAGAGTTAAATTTCTCCTTCCCTTGAGAATAGAAACCTCGATATTCATTACCTCCCCTCCCACCTCGGTCCAGGCTAAACCTTGAGCCAGGCCGACTTCATCCTTTTCTGTTCCTTTCCCAAGGATAAAACGGGGAGGGCCGAGAAATTTCGATAAATTATGATTAGTCACCTTAATCTTCGCATTGTTCCCTTTGCTGACCAATTCCTTAGCCGTTTTTCGACAGAGACTGGATATTTCTCTTTCTAAATTTCTCACCCCGGCTTCCCGGGTATAGCGGCGGATAATGGCCAGAATAGCCTGGGATGAAATAGTTAGATTATCTGACTTCAAACCATTGGCAGCCAGTTGTTTAAGAACCAGAAAAAGTTCGGCAATCTTTAATTTTTCCCATTCCGTATAACCGGGTAACTTAATAATTTCCATCCGGTCTTGAAGGGGGATAGGAATATTGGACTGCAGGTTAGCCGTGGTGATAAACATCGTCTCAGAAAGGTCGAAATCCACTTCCAAATAGTGGTCGCTAAAAGCGTGATTCTCTTCTGGGTCCAAAACTTCTAAGAGGGCTGCCGAAGGATCGCCGCGAAAATCCACGCTCATTTTATCAACTTCGTCAAGAAGAAAAACGGGATTTCTTGATTTTGCCTTTTTCATCGACTGAATAATTCTCCCCGGGAGAGAACCAATATAAGTGCGGCGGTGACCCCTGATTTCCGCTTCATCCCGGATGCCTCCTAAAGAAACGCGGACAAAATTCCTCCCCAAAGCCCGGGCAATGGATTTAGCCAAAGAGGTCTTGCCCACCCCGGGAGGACCCACAAAACAAAGAATCGGCCCCTTCATTTTTTTAACCAGCTTCCTGACGGCTAAATACTCCAGAATCCTTTCTTTGACTTTCTTAAGCCCATAGTGGTCCTCTTCTAAAATCTTTTCTACTTCGTCGATTTCAAGCTTATCCGTGGTCATCTTTGACCAGGGCAGATTTATCAGCCAATCCAGGTAATTTCTTACTACCGCCCCTTCAGGGGAAGATGGTATCATCCTCTCAAGTTTCGCCAATTCCTGCCGAGCTTTTTCTTCTCCTTCTTTACTCATTTTTGCTGCAATAATTTTATTTTTTAGTTCCTGGAATTCGCTTTGTTCGTCTTTGCGGCCCAATTCGCTCTGAATAGCCTTCATCTGCTCCTGAAGGTAGTATTCTTTCTGGGTCTTTTCAATATGGTGGCGCACCTTTCCCTGAATTTTCTTCTCAATCTGAAGAATTTCTATTTCCGCATTTATAATCTGGTTGATTTTTTTAAGTCTAACAATGGGTTCGAATATTCCCAGGATATTTTGCTTGTCTTCCAGCTTAATTTGGAGATGACTGGAAATGGCATCGGCTAATTGCCCTGGATATTTAATATTACTTACCGAGCTAAAAGTTTCCGGGACCAAACGCTGATTAAGTTTAACATATTTCTCGAATTGAGAAATGACAGAACGCATTAAGGCTACTGTTTCTAAATCGGCCTCTTTGGGTTCGTCCTTTAATAACTCGCTGACAATTTGAAAAAATTTCTTGTTTGGCAAAAACTCTTTAACCTTTAAACGGCAGATGCCTTCGACTAAAATTTTAATTGACCCATCGGGCAGCCGTAGAAATTGCAGAATTTCCCCCAACGTTCCTGCTTGATAAATATCCTGAGAATTTGGCTCATCGACGCGAATTTCCTTCTGAGTAGCCAAGGCTAACAAATGGTCGCCAGCCATAGCCTGTTCTAAGGCTTCAATTGATTTGGGCCGGCCGACCAAAAGCGGTACCACCATATGGGGGAAAACCACAATATCCCTGACTGGCAGCAAAGGGAAAATAGTTTTTCCTTTAATTTTATTCCTGTTTCTTTCCAGTTTTGAGAGGATTTCCATCTCCATACCTTTTAATCTAACACTTATTCTCTGCTGCCCGGGCTCTCTTTTCTATTTTCCCGGTTTAACCACAAAATTAACTAATTTGCCTGGGACAATGATTGTTTTAATAATCTTTTTATCAGCCAGCCACTTTTTAACCCGTTCCTGCCGAAGGGCCTTCTCTTTTATCTCTTCTTCGCTCGGTTCAGCTTTAATAGCCACTTTATCCCTTACCTTCCCGTTAATTTGCACGATTAAGGCAACCTCTTCCTCACGAATAAAGGAAGCTTCAAAACCTGGCCAGGATTCCTTAAAAACGCCCTCTTCCCCCCCTAAAATCTGCCACATTTCCTCGGCAATATGAGGCGCAAAAGGGGAAAGAAGCAAAACAATTTTTTTTAAGCATTCGGAAACTATCGGCCTTTCAGGCAGAACCTCTTCTTTCCCAGCATTTTTGAAAGATAGGCTGAAAATCGAATTTACCAGCTCCATAACGGCGCTGATAGCCGTATTAAAATGAAATCTTTCGATATCCTCGCCCACCTTTTTAATTGTCTGGTGAAGCTTTTTTTCAAGGGATTTTTCCAGGTTAGACAGATCCTTAAGTTTTTCTTCAGGCACATTTTTACTCTGGGTAAAATTAATTAAACGCCAAACCCGGTTTAAAAAGCGAAAAGAGCCTTTTACTCCCTGGTCACTCCAGTCCAAATCCTGTTCCGGAGGGGCGGCAAAAAGAATAAAAAGCCGGGCGGTATCGGCTCCGAATCTTTCGATAATATCATTGGGGTCAACCACATTGCCTTTTGATTTAGACATCTTTGCCCCATCTTTAATAACCATCCCCTGGGTGAGTAATTTGGAAAAAGGCTCGCGGATTTTAACCAAACCTGAATCAGAAAGAAACTTATGAATAAAACGGGCGTATAGAAGATGCATGATGGCGTGTTCCACTCCGCCGATATACTGATTAACCGGCATCCAATAATTAGCCTCGTCCGGAGAAAAAAGAGAGCTTTTATCCTTGGCATCGGTAAATCTCAAAAAATACCAGGAGGAATCAACAAAGGTATCCATGGTATCGATTTCCCGGTGCGCCTTCTTTCCGCATTTAGGACAAGGGATAAAATAAAATTTACTGTCGTCGGCTAAAGGTGATATCCCATTTTTATATTTAAAGTCTATTTTCTTGGGTAAGGTAACCGGTAAGTCTCTCTCCGGCACCGGCACTGCACCGCAGTCTTCACAATAAATTATGGGAATGGGCGTCCCCCAATAACGCTGCCGGGAAATCCCCCAGTCTTTGAGGCGATAATTTATTTTTATCTTGCCGATTTTTTCTTCTTCCATCCAGAGAGCAATTTTATCCTTGGCTTCGGCGCTCAATAATCCGGAGAAACTCCTTGAATTAACCAGCTTTCCTTCGTCTTCATAGGCCTCTGGCATAGTCTCCGCCTTCAAGCTGCTATTTTGATTCTGAATAACCAGCCGCATCGGCAGTTTATATTTTTTGGCGAATTCGAAATCCCGCTGGTCGTGAGTGGGCACAGCCATCACTGCCCCGGTTCCATATTCCATCAAAACATAATCAGCAATCCAAATAGGAATTTTTTCCTGATTTACCGGATTAATGGCGTAGCTTCCGGTAAAAATGCCTTCTTTCCCCAATTCGGTTTTTTCCGTCCTCACCCGTCTTTCTCTTTTAAGGCGATTGATAAACTCCCTGGCTTTTTTTTCGATATTCCTACCGGCAATCAATTTCAAGGATAAAGGGTGTTCCGCTGATAAAACCAGATAAGTCGCCCCGAAAATAGTATCTTGGCGGGTAGTAAAAACCGGGATAACCTCACTTTCTTTAAAAATTTTAAAATATATTTCTACGCCGAGGCTGCGGCCAATCCAGTTTTTCTGCATTAATTTCACTTTATCCGGCCAGCCGCTTAACTCTTCCAAACCGTTAAGTAAATCTTCCGCATAAGCCGAAATTTTGAAAAACCATTGTTTGATTTCTTTTAATTCTACCTTGGCTCCGCAGCGCCAGCAATTGCCTCCTTCTACCTGCTCGTTGGCTAAAACCGTGGTGCATCTGGGACACCAATTAACTGAAGCCATCTTTTGATAAGCCAGCCCCTTTTCATAAAGCTTCAAAAAAATCCACTGATTCCACCTGTAATAATCGGGGTCAGCCGTGCTTATTTCCCGGCTCCAATCATAGGCAAATCCCATTCTTTTTAACTGTTCCCTCATGTACGATATATTATTTTCGGTCCACTTAGCTGGGTGTATCTTTTCCTTTAGCGCCGCATTTTCTGCCGGCAGGCCAAAAGCATCCCAGCCCATAGGATGGAGCAGATTAAATTGCTTCATAATCTTATAGCGGGCGACTACATCGCCTATGCTGTAATTTCTTACATGGCCCATATGGATTCTTCCTGAAGGGTAAGGAAACATCTCTAAGAGATAATATTTCTCCTTCCCCCGTTCTCCCTTTTTGTTTTGAAATAAAGACTGCCCGTGCCATTTCTTCTGCCATTTATTTTCAATTCTTTTAAAGGGATAGGTATTTTCCATAAGAAATTGATTTATCCTGGGGAAAGTATATTTTTCCGGCAGAAGCACCCATGCGCCAATAGGGCAAACTTCTAAGCCTTTGACAGACAAACCTATCTGAGGCAAACGGGCGTCTTCACAGCAGGAACGAGGCCGTATTATAACCTAGATAGGATATTATTACAAGGGAAAAGTGGTAATGGGGAATTCTACTGCTTCTTCCCTAAAAACAGATTGCCGAATGTATCGCCTACTTGTTTCCCCAGGCCGCCGGTGGCTTTCCGGGCACCTTCTAAAAGAACCCCGCTTAAATCCAACCCGGGCAAACGATTGAAAAACTCACGCATCATTGCCTCGGAAATATCGGTAGAAAGCACATAGGTCGGCTTTTCAAGGGTGCCGCCGATTCGAAGCATCAATTCTAACTGGCCGGTTTCTCCTGTTAACGATTCGCCAATTCTAATAATAGAAGCCCCTTTTTTATCCTTAGCCTTCAGGGCATAATTTTTTATCACTAATTTGGAAGCACCCAGCAGATTGTTCTTATCACACTTAAGGCTGGCATAGATACTGGCCAAGCCGCTTTCTACGTCTAAAAAATGAAGGGTGGAGGCATAATAAGGAGCGAAATGCACCAAATCGATATCCTTAACGATTAACTGCAATGTCCCGCTGATTTTTTTCTCTAAAAGATAATTTATTTTCCCTTGGATTTCAAAATCAGCGGCCGGCTCACCTTCTAATTTTCCCTTGATGACAAAAAGGGTTTCCATTCCTTTGGCCCAGAGCCAATGAGTAAAATTTTCCACCCCGATATCAACCTCTTTGGCTACGGTAATATGCGGTTTGCCTTTTTCATAATCATATAGATTGACCTTAGCCTTCTTTATTAACAGCTTTTTGATATAGACTCCTTTATGGGCCGCTTTCACCAGCTTTTCGTCAGCTGAGTCAATCGGTGTATCGTTTTTGTGTTTCTGCGGGGAAAAGACCAATAGGTTTACTTTATCTTTCGTTAAGTAATCAATATTTATCTCCGGCTCAATAATAACTAAGCGGCGGAGGATAATTAGTTTCTTTTTCCAAAAAGGGATAAAACTCCCTTCGACAATCACCTTATCGGCCTTAAAAAGGTAATCGCTGGGAAATCCGGAAAGATTATCAACAGTCACTTCTCTGATTACCGCCCGGGCAAAAGCAAAATTAACATCTAATTTTTTAATTTCGACTGGCCTTTCGAAAACACTGCTTAATCTTTTCTCCAATTTCGGCAGAAACAGCCGGCTGCTTAAAAAATTGGCCAGGCCTATTAGAAAAAAAATAATGACGATGGCGATAAAAAACCCGGTTAACAACGCTTTTCTTTTTATTTTAGGCATTGACAATCCCGACTCTAAATGATATAGTACTTCGTCTTTTAAGTAATCCGGGGCAGTAGCTCAGTTGGGAGAGCGTCGGTTCGGCATACCGGAGGTCACGGGTTCGACCCCCGTCTGCTCCACCAGGAAGACAATCCTTCAATCTTGCCTCCTTTTACCCTTTTCATTGCTTCTCTGGATTCTTTAATGCCGGCATTTATTTCTTTAATTTTGTCCATATATCCGTTTACCGCCGCCAGATCAATCAATTCAAAAGAACCGTCCTTTTTCAATTCATAAATTTGTTCACCCATCTCTTGGAAACAGATTAGGCGCAATTTCTCAAGATGCTTTATTTTCCCTTTTAATCGCTTAAGGGTAACACGGATATAAATCTTCTCAACTATTCCTTTCAAGAAATTAATAAATCTATTCAAAACATTCTTGAGGGCCCCCAACACCCTGCCTGCCTTAGCCCTCAATCTATACTGGCTTCTCAATCTCATTCTATTCTAACCTCAAAATTACAAAACAACTCAGACTTTTCGTTATACATAACACATTAGACATAAAACAACTTTTGCCAGTTGTTATTCGCATCTGATTCAATGTAGAGCCGCCGGGTTCCTTCTTGACAACAACCATTTTTTTAGTTACTATTATATCTGTCTTTTGTGCCAGAGTGGCGGAATGGCTTACGCGGCGGTCTCAAAAACCGTTGACCGAAAGGTCGTGTGGGTTCGACTCCCACCTCTGGCACCACTTAAATACAGGCAAATAAACCGCTCCTGCCTATTGCTCAGTTTTCTCTTTCAAGTATAACAAAATTAATTGTTTTATACAATAAAAAATGGCTCCTAACCAGGGGCCACATTTAAGTCATAAACTTTGAACCTTAATTTTTACTCGTACCTGATATCATCCAGATAAAAAGTAAAACCCTCGGGATTATCTTCCAGTTTAGCCACCCAGCAGAACCCGCCGGAAATATAGGTCAAATCTTTCCGCATCAAATCGATGCTATACTTCTTCCATTCCTTAGTTAAGACTACCGGGCTAACTTGAGCTACATCGGAGTCGGGATAATGGCCGATAATGCCGCCGATTCGGAATTTTTCGATTATTTCTCCCCCCTTTTCTCCGCGGGCCCAAAAGGTAAGTCTCCGGGCCCCGGTTAAATCTAAACTGCCTTCTTTGAATCCCCAGTTATTAGGCGGATTCTGCCAGTACACTCCCGCCCATTTAAGAGTCCCCTTTGCTGGCAGATAAACAATCCGGATACAGGTTAAACCCGAATGACAGTTAATTTTCCAGTTCTCATCGAAGGTTATAGAATCAACGTCCCCCATCCACCCTGAAGGGCAAAAGAAATTTTTATCTGACTCTTTGTCAAAATATACATAAAATGGCTGAGGGAGAATATCAGTTTCTGCCTTAAGGATAGGCGAAAAAATTAAAAGCGGCAAAAATATCAGGGCAAAATGATAAACTTTAATTAATTTCAAAGGGATTAAAATTTTTCTTGGCAAATATCGCATAAACTGTCCCGGCAATACATCCGGTTCTACTCCCCTTTGGTGTACGCCAGCCATGTCCGGTATCTACATTCTGATGAGTGGCGTAAGGCAGGCAAATCGCCTCTTGGCCGGTTTTTGAAGCACTGCTAATAATTAATTTATCCAGCTCTGCCAAAAAGAAATTTGCTTTGTCTTTATAAAGTTTAGCTTTTCTCAAATTGTTTTCTTGGCGATAAAAATCGCTCATAATCTCATATGCCACTATCATTTGAGCTGTTAATTCCGAAGAAACCACTCCTCCCCGTCCAAGATTACGAGCCTTGGCAAAATCAAAACCGGTAATTTTACTTTCCGGGCCCAAATCAGAAGAATAGCTGACTGTTACTTGGCAATGCTCCTCGGCAAATTTCAAAATATCGTCAGGATTCATTTTTTCCTTTTTAAGAGACCCCGGCCCAAGAGTGGCAATTGCCCAGGCGAAGGTATCCGTAGCGATAGTCGCATCTCCCCGGCCTCTTTTCAATCTTCTTTCTGCTTTTATATAAACATTCTTTTTTACCCAAGCTAAAAGCCTCCCTGAAGCTTGAAGATATCTTTCATCCTTGGTTATTTTATAAAGATTATTAAAAAAGGCATAAGCATCTAAATTGTGCTCGGTGCTAAACCAGTTGACTTTCATGCCGCCTCTCAAACCTCCTTCAGAATCCTCTTCCTGAATAGTCATCACCCAATTGGCAATCTCTTCGACAAAAGGCAGATATTCTTTATCGCCGGTTTCGTCTATATATTGTAAAACAGCCAACCCCAGCCAAATATTAGGCCCGGTATGAGCAATAGATTCGACTATATGTCCGGTGGTAGCATCGTAAGCATTGGCAAATGCGCCGTTTATCTTTTTAGCCCTTCCCCGATAGAAATCAAAAATTTTCTGGGCTGATTTAAAATCATGAAATAACGAAAAACATTGGGCAGCCAAAGCCTGGTCGTAAGTAAATGCCCAGTCTTCTAGAAAGGGATCTCCTTCATAACTAAGAACCAAACCGGTGCGTTTATTTTGTCTCATTTTCAGCCAATTATACATTTTCTTTACAGTTTTTTCCTCTAACCCTATTTTTTCTTCCTTTATTTCAGATAGCTTCTTTTGAAGAAGCAACTCTCCCTCTTCCAGGTTATTTATTTTCCTTTGTAAATCCCCTAATTTTTCATAGGCGGCCCTTCGTTTTTCCCGGAAAACAGCTTCATCTAAAAATTTCTCGCCCTTTTCTTTGTTTAAATTAGAAATCTCTATTTGAGCCTCTCTTAATTCTCCTTTTAAGATTTCTTTTAAATCTGAAAGATAAAAAATCTTTTGCGAAACCCTTGAGCGTTCCTCTGATGTCTGAACCAATTTATTGACTAAAAGGCGGTTAGTCTTTCGTAGGACTACATTAGAAGAAGCCACCCCGGCCAACCCACAGAAAAGGAGAATAATTGAAGCGGCTGCTAATCGGGTAAAAAACCGGACTGATTTAGCGAATTTTACCGGGCGCGCCGTTTCCGGAAGGTTACGATTAAGGTAAGAAATACCCAGAAGAAACTTATGCGGATAAGGCTCAAGTTTTTTAAACCAGGCCAGCCGGCCGTAAACTTCTACGGGCCGGCGGCTAAAAGGCAGGTTTATATACAAAAGAAGGTAGGCTTTTTCGGAGAGGCCGGCAACCGCCCAGCTTTCTTTCAGATTGTTCACCTCTAAACAAAGCCCGCCCCGGCTGAGGTCTTTGGTAAATCCCTGAATTAAATTGGAAAGCGGCTTTTTATTATCCGGAGAAACCAGGTAGAACTCAACCGGTAAAAGATAAGGCAGACGGATAAACTCTCTTCTTTCCTCCCCTGATTCCCGAACCATACTTCCCCTCATCTTATCTCCTTATGGTAACAAGAATCCTCAAAAATTATAGCATATTAAACAGGCAAAAAGCAAAAAAATCCCCAAAAAACTTAAATTTTTTTGGGGGAAATTAAAGTAAAAAACGTCTATAGTAATATCTGTCGGGCAAACCTACTGAATAAATCCCTGCCGGGACAAATATTCTCCGGCAAATCTTTTCATCTCTTTTTTCCCTGGTTTATCTTGGAACCAGCCATTTTTAAGTCCCGCCTCTTTAAACCATTGTTTTCCCTTTTCGTATTCTTGATTGGTAATTGTCCGATTCAAGGGCGGAAACTGACCGGCTTTAAAAGCTGGATAGTACTGGCTCATCAAACTCACATGGATTTCGGCGGAGACCTCTTTAGATAAAAAGTCCATGATTTTTTTTGTCCCGGCTAAATCTTCGGGTAAAATCAAGTGCCTAACCAGCACCCCCCGGAAGGCAAGGTGATTTTTCAATTTGAGATTACCTGCCTGACGATACATCTCTTTTATTGCCCTCCGGGCTATTTCCCAATAACCGGAAACACCAGAATATTTTTGAGCCGCCTCTTCCTGGCTATAGCGGAAATCAGGTAAATATATATCCACTATCCCCTCAAGCAATTTTAAAATAGATACCGACTCATATCCGTTACTATTATAAACGAGCGGGATATCCAACCCTCTGCCAATGGCTAATTCTAAACCCTTTAAAATCTGCGGGAGGAAATGGGTAGGGCTGACTAAGTTAATGTTGTGACACCCGCTGTCTTTTAACTTTATCATTAATTCGGCCAGCCCTTCTGGAGAAATAGACTCTCCCTGCCCTAACTGGCTGAAAGAATAATTCTGGCAGTAAATACAGCTTAAATGACAATTGCTAAAAAAAATAGTCCCTGAGCCAGAGACCCCGGAAATAGGCGGCTCTTCGCCGAAGTGGGGCTGGCTTGAGTAAATAATCAAATCTTTGCCCGAACGGCAGAAACCTAATTGATTAAGCTCTCGATTTGCCCCGCACCTTCGGGGGCAGAGATGACAACTTCTAAGGACTTTCAGGGCTTGCTCCACTCGTTTTTTTAGTTCTCCCGAGTGGTATAGATTGAGATAAGAAGGGTAAAACATTTTCCCGCATACTGTTTCCCATTATCTTTAAAACACCAGAGTAACACTGGCCGAACCGGCTAACTCATCAATAAAACTTCCTTCGAAACTGAAGATAATATCTTCGTTAAATTGATAATCAATTCCGGCAAAGACACCCACATTTCTTTTTGATTTAGTCTTGATTGTCCTTTTTTCTGTCCCCAGGGATACTCCGCCGGCATCAAAACCCTCAATAGTACCTTCATATTTAGAAAGAAAATCAAAATATTTTATTCCCAGATAAGGTAAAAACTTATTAAACGGTTTTGAAAGATAAAGGGCCGACTGCCATTGATGAACGTTCTGGTCGTCTTTAAAATTGGCGGAATGGACTCCGCTCCAAAATTTCTGGTTCACTGCCCAATCCTGAATCTTATATTTCCGTCCGGTATTATCCCGGGTAGTACGTTCAGCGGCATCGGTCTTAAACCAAAGGTAGGATAAACTCATACCTATTTTCCAATCATCTTTAAATTCTATAAGCCTGGCTCTTATTCCTCCGCCGAGAGCAACCCCCCAATCACTTTCAAGATCGGTCCGGCTAACCTTGGCTCCATCCTGATACCAATCCAGCTGCCAGTCGGCAAAGGCGCCGCCAACTTTAAAAAAAATATCGAAATTGTCACGGAAACTATAAGCGGTAGCGGCCAAAGGAAGATAAATTTCCCCTTCTACCCCTCTGACATCTTCCCCGCTGGTCAAACCTCCCTGGCTAATAATGCCGCCGCTGGCGTTACAGCGGGTATAAGAGAACTCCTCCAGCTTACCTTCCGGGCGAGTATAATCCGCTTCAAAAGTAGTCGTAAAAGTCCCTTTGGCCTGAGGCGATATCGGATTTCCGGCGGGTAAAGCGTCCAGGGAAGGAATAAAAAAAAGTGAAATTAAACTCAAGGAAATTAAAGCTGGGAAAAATCTCATCCTTCACCTCCGGGAATAGTTTTAAAAGGCAGACTAAATTTTAGAAATTGATTTTAAAACCGGCGTTCAAAGCCGTTTCGTCGATAAATCTCCCTTCCAGGTTTAAAGAAATATTTTCCTTCCATTGATAATCACAACCGAGGAATATACCGACGATATCTTTGCTGTTCGCCCTTGTCGTATGTATTGTCCCGTGGTCATCAATTTCCAATTTACATTCGCAATCCGAATATTTAACCCCGAGGTAAGGAGTAAATTGTGGAAGACTATAAGAAACACCCAAACTGCCTTGCCATTCTCGATATCTAAATTCCCTTTTGATAACACCGCTTACATCTGCGCCTGATTTTTTGACCGTTTCCACCCCGGGAGCATAATCGCGGTAATCCCCCCCCAGGCTAACCCGTAAAATACCATCGCCGTATTTTTCGGTCTCATAAAGAAGCAATTTAAAACCAGAACCCCAGGCGACAGCCGGGTCTGTCTCTAAAGTATAATCATTAACCGTCCACTCATCGATTTCCAAATCGGCAGTCCCTATTAATCCGTAAATATCTATCTTTTCAACCAATTTTATACTCACTTTACCAAAATACCATTGCCCTTTGATTACGGCATTATCGCCCGATAGGTCAAAATCCCGGTCAAACAGAAAATCAACCATAGCTTCTGCCTTAATTGGATAAGTGCCGTTAAGAAGCACCGGATCGGCTGGATTCCCTGCCGGCGCCGCTTGAGCGGAAACCGTTGTCGCCAAAAGCAATCCAAAAACCGCTAAAAATAAAAACACCCTCATCATTCCCTCCCCCTTGCCTAGAATTTTTGCCGCTTTGTTTTTTGCCTTCTATATTATATTGTATAAAAACTCCGCCTGTCAAGGAGATAAAATAATGCCGAAAAAACAAAAAGGCAGGGGTAATATTCTCACCCCTGCCTGCAAACCCCGTTAGAAAGTTTAAAAGGCACTTCAAACTTTGCCTGCTTAATCCTTTTTTGATATTAACTCATCTCATCTAAAGGATTAAAGGGTTCTTTCTAACGGGGCAAATAGAAAATTGGACTGTCTTAGAAATTAATCTTCAGGCCAACATTCACAGCTGTTTCGTCGATAAACCTTCCTTCCAGATTCAAAGCAATGTTTTCCGCAAACAGATAATCGGCTCCGACGAATACCCCAACTACATTATCACTGTTGATACTGAGAGTATCCAAAGTACCTATATTTGTTCCACTTATCTCAAGGTTAACATCTGAATATTTTACGCCAACATAAGGGGTAATCTTGTCTAAAGTGTAGGAAAGTCCTAAGCTGGCTCCCCACTCGGCAAAGTCAACTTCCCCAGAAGAACTTGTGCTCCCGGAGATAGTATCAATATCCGGTTTATAAGCTCGGTAGTTGCCATCTACGCTAACCCGTAAAATACCGTCACCGTATTCCTCGGTTTCGTAGAGAAGCACCTTGGCCCCAAGGCCCCAAGCAACGCCGTATTCTGACTCTATATCATAAACGCTGCTCGTCAATTTTTTCGGCTCTAAATTAGCTGTCCCGAGAAGACCGTAAACGTCTATTTTTTCGATTAAGGTAACACCTACCTTGGCCAAATACCATTGGGCTTCAATCTCACTACCTTGGTCCAATTCTCTCTCAAAAACAATGTCAGCTATGGCTTCGCCCTTGATTGGATAGGTGCCGACGAGAAGAACCGGGTCAGCTGGATTACCGGCAGGTGCCGCCTGACTGAGAGCTGGCATAATCAGAATTAAACTCAAAACAGTTAAAAATAAAATTTTCCTCATTTCTTCACCCCCTTTCTACCAAAACTAAGTTTTCAGCATTTTCTAATTCGCTAACTTGGTCTATTATATTAAACTGTGCCGGGCTTGTCAAGGAAATAAAAGGGTAAAATAAAAATCCTCATTTTTTATTTAACCGGGCTTCCCGCGGCAACCGCTCTATCAGGAGCCAGCAAGGAAATTCCCTTTTCATCTTGCGCCGCCAAAAGCATACCCTGGCTTTCAACCCCTCGAATAATTGCCGGCTCTAAATTGTCGATTATTACAAACTGCTTCCCTAAAAGCGACTCTTTTTCATAAAAAGCCTTAATACCGGCGACCAGCTGTTTCTCCCCGCTTCCGGTATTTACCTTGAGCACTAAAAGTCTATCCGCTTGAGGATGCGGATTTACCTCAAGCACTTCGGCAACTTTTAAATCCATTTTCTTGAATTCTTCTAAGCTTATCATCGTTTAACCCTCCATTTATAATTTATAAGAAAGACGAATATCCGATAACCTATCCCTTCAATTCTTTTTTTAAGGATTCAAGTAAAGTTTCCGCCTTACCCTTGTCTTTAGTCTCGCCCATAATTCTGATGACCGGCTCGGTATTAGAAGGGCGGACCAGCCACCAGAAGTTTTCCCCTTCTACTCTAATACCGTCAGAAAAACTAACTTTACAGTTTTTCGTCCTCTTTTTAATCAATTTCTTAAAAACCGAAAAAATCCCTTTATTCTTGGCGGAAGAAACTTCTATCTTATCATTAAAACGATGGTATCTCGGGATTGCATCCCTCAACTTAGAAATGGTTTGATTGCTGGAAGCTAATAATTCTAAAATCAAACCCATACCCACTAAGCTGTCTCTTGCCCAGTTAATTGAGGGGCAAATAACCCCGCCGTTTCCCTCTCCCCCAAACAAAGCACCAATTTCCTTCATCTTTCGAACTACGTTTACCTCGCCAACCTTAGTACGCCAAACTTTCCAATTGGTTCCCCGGGCAACATCATCAATCATCCGCGTAGTTGCCAAATTAATGACTATTGCCGGTTTTCTTTTAAAAGCGGTCTGGCTGAATTTCTTCATCCATGCTTTAAAGGCTAAAGGCAGGGTGTATTCCTCTCCGATAGGAATACCTCTCTCGGAAACAAGCGCCAGTCTGTCGGCGTCAGGGTCTTGAGCGAAACCTAAATCCAAATGACGTTTTTTTACTAATCGAGAAAGATTTTTCAGGTTTCGTGATAAGGGCTCGGGTGGACGGCCAAATCGGCCGTCAGGGGTTTCATTGATAGAAAAAACCCGGCAATTCAATTTTTCCAAAAATTTCCTGGTAATTACCGCCCCGGCTCCATTAACCGGGTCAATACCCACTTTAAATTTCCGTTTTTTAATTAATTCCCCGTCAAGATGCTGAATTACTGCCTGGATATGAGAATCAAGGGCCTGAATCCCGCAGCTTTTTGCGGTTTTGGCGGAAAACTTTTTCTCCGAAACCAGCGCTTTATACTGAAACCTGGATTTATTTTTTTTAAAGCTGCATAGAAACTTTCTAAACTGCTGGGGATTTAGAAAGAAGCCTTTAGAATTGATAAATTTCAAACCATTCCAGCCTTCGGGATTATGGCTGGCCGTAATCATTATCCCGCCGCCCGCCTTCATTTTTTTTACCAATAGAAGAAGGGCCGGGGTCGGAAGAATTCCAAAATCAATTGCTTCCCGGCCGCTTTTTGTTACCGCTTCGATTAGCACGCGGGAAAATTTTTTACCCGATGGGCGAGTATCCCGGCCAATCAAAATTTTCCCCTTATATAATCCGGCAAAGGCCAATCCCAAATTAAAAACGGCCTCATCAGAAAGCGTTTCCCCGACAATGCCGCGGATACCCGAAAGCCCTGCCTTAAAGTCTTCCATGAAAGGTTTCTTTCATCCGTTCCGGCTTGGTCAAAGTAAAAATTTTCCTGAATAAGTTTTTTTCCCTGATAGAAAACTTCCCCCCCCGGCGAGCCATTACCCGCTGGGCAACCTCGAAAAATTTCTCTAATTTATAAGTAGAGAAGTCGCCTTTTTCTCCCCAGGAAAAAGAGGGAACAAATTTAGGATGAAAATTGCTGCCGAAAAGATTACAACTTACCCCAACGACTGTTCCGGTGTTAAATATAGTATTAATGCCCGATTTAGAATGGTCTCCCATAAAAAGACCGACAAAAGTCAGCCCCGTATTAATAAATTGGCCGTCAATAAAAGCCTTAACCGGGCCATAATTGTTCTTTAAATCGCTGTTAGTCGTACCGGACCCAAGGTTAATCCAACTGCCCAAATAAGAATGTCCAATAAATCCATCATGCTGTTTATTGCTGAAATCGCAAATGATTGATTCTTCAACTTCTCCGCCAACTTTACATACCTTGCCGATTGTTGTCCCCGGATAAATCTTCGCTCCTATCTTTAAGATACTCCCCTTGCCTATATAGGCGGGGCCGATTATGGTTACCTGAGGAAAAATCTTTGCCCCCTCTTCAATAATCACTGGTCCGGTTTGCGCATCTACCACCACTCCTGGGCTAATTTTTACCCGGCGGTTAACAAAGGTGTTTCCCTTATTGAGCAAATGTACCCCGCCGGGAATTTCACTTAAGCATTTTCCTAATTTAGCCGATTTCAAAGCATCTTTTTTGAGCCATGTTTCATTCTGGTTAACTATCTCCCAGGGATAGTTAACTAAAGAAACCTCCTGGTTTAATCTAATTTTCGGCATGTCATGGCTAAACTGCTTAAGTTTAAAAGAAAGTTTCATTGGTTCTTTTTTAAAAATTGATTTGGCTTCTTTAAGCTTTTCTGCCCCCAGCCGTATAGCCACCACTTCTTTATCTTTCAGAAAAACTGTTTCTTTCCCTGCGTTCTTAGATAAAAGAAGCGAAAAACCTTTCTCTGGCAGAATACGTCCATTAATAAAAAGATAATTTTCGCCAGCCAAGCGGTTGATGGGAACCTTAGGTAAAAAACTTTTTAACACTGGGGCCAGATAGCTTCGGCAATGAAGGCTAATTTTTGCCTGAGGGAAAGAGTTGCTTATTTTATGCCTCAGGGTGGTATAACCACAAACCAAATCATAAACAGGGCGGGTATAAACAAGCGGCAAGAAATTAACAAATTTTTCATCTTCGAATATGCAAATGTTAGACATTATTACCTCCTTTTAAATCACCCTGTTACCTACCACCTATTACCTAGAACCTATTACCTTCTACCTTCAAATCTCTACCCAAACATCCCGGTTAAACCCTTCTTTCACTGTCCCATAAGCAACCTTAACTTTCCCTTGATTGGCATCGCTGTAGCGGGCAGTAAATTGAGCTGCCTCCTTAATAGAAGAGAGATCTTTATTTCCCCTTAAAATAGTAATCGGTCCGGGAGAACCTTTCACTTCAAACACAAGGTCTTCCCCCTCAGTCAATTCCAAAAGGGATTTATTTTCGACTCTATTCCGGCCGACTATAATTTTTCCATCCAGGGAAGTGCGAAAATGCCGGCCCAACTTCAATAAAATCATATCATTGATTCTATCTTCCCCATGATTTAAAGCATCATGTAATCGGCCGGCAAAAGCCGGATCGGTAAGTAAACATCCTCCCGCCGGAGCGCCATGGCGCTTTAAATTAAATTCTTTTGCCAGAGTCAGCTGAAGCTTCCGCGATCGGCCGGAAATGTCAAAAAGCTCATTACGCTTAACGATCCCTTCCAACTCTGGGACGGTTGGATGAAAAAGTTTAGCTGAAAGAGGGCGCAAAAGGAAACCGGTAGTTCTTGAATCTCTTTCTATTATTTCCAGAGCCCGGCGGTTCTGCGATTTTGGGCGCTCACCTAAAACATCCCCGGTAATAATAAAAGAAGCATCAAATTCTCCTAAAAACTCTTTAGCCCTCTTAAGCATCAAAATATGACAGTCAATACAAGGATTGATATTTTTGCCATAGCCATACTGCGGCTTTTTGACTAACTCTATAATTTCATCAGATATATCAATAATTTCTAACCTGAGATTTATTTCTTGAGCCGCCCGGCGGGCCACTTGGGCAGAAAAAAAAGGGCTGATAAAATTTATGCCGATTATCTCAATCTTCTGTTTTTCTATTATTTTTACCGCTAAAACACTGTCTAATCCGCCAGAAAATAAAGCTAAACATCTTTTTTTCACGATTTCCCCTTAAAGAAAAAAACCGAGAGAAAATCTCTCGGCCCATACCATTAATTGAACATCTATTACTTTTCTGGACGCATGCCAAAACTTTTCCTCCTGAAAATTCGGGTAAACCCGGGGAACTTTCCTTTTTTTTCTCTTTTTTTCCTCTCCTGTTCCTTATCTTTCTCTTTTTCCTTCTCTTTCTCTTTTTCGATAGCCCCTTTATCCTCTTCAGAAAGCTTCTTTTCCTTTACCTTCTTTTCTTCCGATTTCAGCTTTTTTTTAGGTTTGGCTTTTTCAGTTTTTATTACTAATTCCAACAAAACCAATGAAGCATTGTCGCCCAGTCTTGAATTTAATTTATAGATTCTGGTATATCCTCCGGCTCGGTCTTTGAAGCGCGGCCCCAGCACATTAAAAATTTTAGCCAGAAGTTTCTTGTTTGAAATCTGCTTAGCCACTTCTCGCCGAGCCGCAAGAGTTCCAGCTTTGGCAAAACTAATTATTTTTTCAGCTAAACGGGAGATTTCCTTTGCTTTAGCTTCGGTTGTCCTGATACTTTCATACTCCAATAAAGCCGCAGATAGGTTCCGGAAGAGTGCCTTCCGATGATCTTTAGAACGATTGAATTTTTTCCCTCTTTTCAGATGGCGCATAAATTAATCCTTAAGATTTTTTACTTTCGGTTTTCCCGCAGGCATTAAGTCCGGTTTTACATCCTCAGCTAATTTCATTCCGAAAGATAATCCCATATCGCTTAGAATTTTACCGATTTCGTTAAGGGATTTTTTGCCAAAATTTCTATATTTGAGCATTTCTGCTTCTGTCTTTTGGACCATCTCCTGGATAGTGTCGATTTTGGCTGCTCTAAGACAATTAGCCGAACGAACAGATAATTCTAATTCGTTTACACTCATCTTCAATTTTTCTTTGAGTTTTTCTTTCTCTTCGTCGATTTCCTCCCGTACTTCCTCCTGTTCTAACAGCTCCTCAAAATTGATAAATATCGAGAAGTGGTTTTTCAAGAGATAGGCCGCATGGGCCAAAGCATCTTCCGGGCTGATAGTTCCATTGGTCCATATTTCAAGAAGCAGTCGATCGTAATCGGTAATTTTGCCAACTCGAGTATTTTCGATTTCAAAATTTACCTTCTTAACCGGAGTGAATATAGCATCGATTGGAATAACCCCAATTTGACGGGAACTATCTTTATGTTTTTCTATCCCGGCATAACCCCGGCCTACTTGAACCTCCATTTCCATTTCTAATTTTGCCCCTTTGTTCAAAGTAGCGATGTGGAGGTCGGGATTCAAAATCTCTATGGCTTCATCGACGATAATATCTTTAGCCTTAACTTCCTTCTCCCCTTTAGCCTGGATTTTGATAGTCCGCGGCCGGTCACTGTGCATCTTTATTATTAGCTCTTTAAGATTCAAAATAATTTCTGTGACATCCTCCCGTATTCCGGGAATGGTGCTGAATTCATGCATTACCCCGGTAATTTTAACCGAAGTCACCGCCGCCCCCTGGATAGAGGAAAGCAATACCCGCCTGAGACAATTACCGATAGTTATCCCGTAGCCGCGTTCGAACGGCTCAGCGATTAGCTTGCCATAAGTCGGCTCAAGGCTTTCTCCCTCCCAGTTTATCTTTTTGGGCATTTGTAAATCTTTGATTAATCTAACGGCCATTTTTATCCTCCATGTCCTCACACCTTCTTGTGGAACATTTCCACTTAAGGCCTCCGTCAAAATCTCTCTGCGCGAAAAATCCAAACAAATAGGTGTGGAAATGAATTATTTAGAATATAACTCAACAATTAGTTGCTCTTTTATCGGCAAGCCCATTTCTTCCCTGGCAGGGAACCGCAGTACTTCCCCAAGTAAATTTTCTGCATCAACTTGGACCCAAGACGGCATAATTCCCTTTTCTTGCCGCCATTTCAATATTTCCCTAACTCTATCGACAACCTTCCCATTCTGTTTCACCGTGATTTTGTCGCCTTCACGGACTAAAAAGGACGGCATTCGATTCCTTGTTCCGTTAATTAAAAAATGCCCGTGACGAGTAAGCTGGCGTGCCTCCATCCGGGAAGAGGCAAACCCAAGACGATAAACAATATTATCAAATCTTCTTTCCAACAGCAGTAAAAGATTAAACCCGGTCATTCCCTTAAGCTTGGCCGCTCTTTTAAAGTACAGACGGAATTGTTTTTCCATAACTCCGTAGATCCTTTTTACTTTTTGCTTTTCTTTTAACTGCAGCGCATAATCGCTAAGTTTCGTCCTTCGTTTACCGTGTTGGCCTGGCGGATAATTACGTTTTTCCAAACCGCATTTCTCGGTTTGACAGCGTTTCCCTTTCAGGAAAAGCTTCATTCCTGTCCGCCGGCATTCTTTGCACTTTGCTCCAACTATTGCTCTTCCCATATGTACTCCTGTAATTCGTTATCTCGTTTTTTAATATTGTTCACTGTAAAATGTTAGCTGTCCACTGTAACCTGTAAACTGTTAACTATATTAATTAGACCCTCCGTCTTTTAGGAGGCCGGCAGCCATTATGTGGAATGGGGGTAACATCTTTTATCAAGCTTATAGAAAGTCCGGCTGCCTGTAGAGATCTAATCGCCGATTCCCGTCCGGCCCCTGGACCCTTTACATACACCTCAATGTGCTTCAGACCAAAATCCATGGCCTTTTTGGCCGCTGATTCGGCCGCTAATTGTGCTGCAAAAGGAGTTCCTTTGCGGGCTCCTTTAAAACCAATGGCTCCGGCACTAGCCCAAGTCAAAGCATTGCCTTCTTTGTCAGTAATGGTAACCACGGTATTATTAAAAGTTGATTGGATGTGAGCAACACCATGGGTAACGGTCCGGGTAATTTTTTTCTTTCGAGTAGCTTTCTGCTTTTTTATCTGTTTAGCCATTTATTCTTCAATTCTCCTATTTTTCAGTTTTCCCCGCTGTTTTCTGCGCGGATTTTTTACGCATCACCCCAACCGTTTTCTTTGGTCCCTTACGTGTTCGGGCATTAGTTTTAGTACGCTGCCCCCTGACCGGCAATCCTCTGCGATGCCGAATCCCTCGATAACAACCAATGTTTATCAACCTCTTGATGTGGGAATCAACTTCCTGCCGGACATCCCCTTCTACTTTATAATCTTTAGAAATGACCGCGTTTAATTTGCCCAGTTCTTCATCGGTAAGGTTCTTCACTCTGGTATCAGGGTTAATTTGGGCTTTAGCTAAAATTCTAAGGGATTGTGTCCTGCCGACTCCATAGATATAGGTTAAGGCGATTTCAATCCTTTTATCCCTTGGCAAATCTACACCAACAATTCTGGCCATTTCTCCCTCTCTCTATAAAATTTGTCTAGAGTGCATCCCACATTACATAACTAACATGCAAACACACCGTCTATAGTTATGTCCCATGTGTAAAATGTCATCTATTTTGGACCCTCTTTCCATCTTTTCATTACACATTCAAGATTAGACAATTTTTATTATCCCTGCCTCTGCTTATGCCTCGAGTTTGAACAGATAACTCTCAGGATACCTTTTCTCTTAACAATCTTACATTTTTCGCAAATCCGCCTAACCGACGGTTTAACTTTCATTTTATCCCTCAAATAATCATTTACTGCGATAAGTTATTCTTCCTTTAGTCAAATCATAAGGAGAAAGTTCAACCGTCACATTATCTCCAGGAAGGATGCGGATAAAATTCATCCTCATTTTCCCTGAAACATGGGCCAAAACTTTGTGGCCATTTTCTAATTCAACTTTAAACGTGGCATTAGGCAAAGTTTCCCGAACTATCCCCTGAACCTCGATTGCTTCTTCTTTTGGCATCTCGCTTATCCTTCTTTCACCCTTTTATAACAGGTTCATCTTGTTAATATCTTTGGCCCACGGGAAGTAATGGCTACCGTGTGTTCAAAATGAGCCGATAAACTTCCGTCTCTGGTTACCACCGTCCAATTATCCTTCTCTATTTTTACTTCACTTCCGCCAATATTAACCATCGGTTCAATAGCCAAAACCATACCCTCTTTTAACCTTGGCCCTTGACCCGGCGGACCAAAATTGGGTATCGGCGGTTCTTCATGCAGCTCTTTTCCAATACCGTGTCCCACAAACTCTCTGACCACGGAAAACCCATCTCTTTTGGCGAAACATTCTATGGCATATGAAATATCCGAAAGAAACCCGCCATCTCTTGCCTTTTTAATTCCCTTAAACAGAGCCTTTTGAGTAGAGGCAATCAAACGCTTAGCTTCTGGTGTTATTCTGCCTATCCCCTGAGTAAAAGCCAAGTCAGAAAAATACCCTTTATATTTAATCCCGATATCGACGCTGAGAATATCTCCCTCAACTAATTTCCGGGAACCAGGAATAGCATGCACCACCTGATTGTTAAGAGAGGCGCAAATGCTTCCGGGAAATCCCCGATAACCTTTAAAAGCTGGCTCTGCCTGACTCTCCCGAATTAATTCTTCAGCTAATTTATCCAAAAAACCAGTTGTTATCCCGGCTTTAATTTCTTTTTTTAAAACATCCCTAACACCGGCCAGAAGCTTCCCTGCTTGATACATCAGCTCTATCTCTTCCGGTTTCTTTATAGAGATTTGCGCCGTCATAATTTTTCGACACCTTTCGCCCTCTCAGGGCACAAATAACCCCCAACCGCTCTTTTAACTCCCTTTCTTGATTTCATTTAACATTGCAAAGAGTTTAACCTGGGCTTCCTCAAGGGGTAAATCGCCAGGGAAATCAATCAAAATTCCTTTATCCCTATAATATTCGATTAAAGGGTAAGTGTTTTCATTATAAACCTTTAATCTTTTTTTAACTGTCTCTTCCCGATCATCTTCCCGGATATACAGTTCACCCTGACAACGATCACAAATACCTTCTTTTTTGGGCGGCAGATTTTTAATATGGTAATTAGCTCCGCACTTCCGACAGACCCGCCGCCCGGCAAGCCGGCTGATAATCACGTCATCGGGAGTAACGAAATTTATAACTTTTCCGATGGCTCTTTCTTTCCCCAAATAATTATCTAAAATCTCAGCCTGTTTAATCGTCCGGGGGAAACCATCAAGAATAAATCCATCTTTAACCTCTAAGCTATTAAGCCGACGCTTTATAATCTCGATAACCAGGTTATCCGGAACCAACTCACCCTTTTGAATATACGGTCTCACTTTATCGGCCAATGGGTCGCTTTCTCTTAGGATCTGGCGCAAAATATCACCCATAGCCACATGAGATATGCCCAGTTTTTCGCTCAACTGTGCCGCTTGCGTTCCTTTTCCTGCTCCTGGTGGCCCGAAAAAAATTAAATTCTGAATTTTCTGCTCCTCACTATTATATACGCTATTTTGATATTCGATTCTTTTAGTATCTTCCTTTTATTTTACCCTTTTTAATAAACCCTTCATAATGACGCATCATTAGATGCGATTCAATCTGTCGAATCGTATCCAGACTAACGCCAACAACAATCAAAAGCCCGGTCCCGCCAAAAAAACTGGCGATTATATAAGGGATTTTTAAACCGCCATAGATAAGCGTAGGAAACTCCGCGACAACCACCAGATATATTGCTCCAATTAAAGTGATTCGGGCCATGATATGGTCAAAAAATTCAGACGTCGGCCGCCCCGGGCGAATCCCGGGGACAAAACCGCCGTATTTCTTCATATTATCTGAGACATCGGTCGAATTAAAGGTAATCGCCGTATAAAAAAAACAAAAGAAAATAATCAAGGCGGCATTGACCAATAAATAAAACCAGCCGCCGGGATTTAACAGTTCGGCAAACTTCCGCATAAAACCGACCCGGGCAAATTGAGCTAAAGTGGCCGGCATCATCATAATCGAAGAAGCAAAAATTATGGGAATAACACCGGGATGATTAACCCTCAGGGGAATGTAGGTGCTTTGTCCGCCATATATTTTCCTTCCCACAATCCGCCGGGCATACTGGACAGGGATATTACGCTGTCCCTGGCTGAGAATAATTATCGCCATAACTATGCCCACAAACATCGCCGCTAAAAATAACAGCTTGAAGAAACGGATTTCCCCGGCGGCAAAAAGAATTCCTAAATTATGCAAGGCTGGAGGAAATCTTGAAATAATTCCGGCGGTGATAATCAGAGAGATGCCATTGCCGATTCCTCTTTGCGAAATTTGCTCTCCCAGCCACATAATAAAAATAGTCCCGCAGGTTAAAGTAATGACGGTAACCATCCGAAAATGCCAGCCGGGATCGGGGACGACAATAATGCCGTTAAAATTACGGGCGTTCTCTAACCAGAAACTGATACCGAATGATTGAATGACGCTTAAGATTACCGTGGCCAAACGTGTATACTGATTTATCTTGGCTCTTCCAGCCTGTCCTTCTTTAGAAAGTTTTTCCAATTGGGGAATAACTACGGTAAGAAGCTGAAAGATAATCGAGGCACTGATATAGGGCATAATTCCCAGGGCAAAAACCGTCAATCTCCGGAATGAACCTCCGGAAAAAAGGTCCATAATGCCTAAAAGAGTCCCTTGAGCCTGGCTAAAAAATTGACTTAAGGCCGCCCCATCTATGCCCGGTGTAGGGATATGGGCGCCAACACGAAAGACAAAAAGAAGACCGACAGTAAAAAATATTCTTTTCTTAAGCTCTGGAATTTTAAATATACTTTGTACTGCTCCCATAAAAATCCTATTTTATTACTTCCGCCCGGCCGCCTTTTTCTTCAATCTTGTGCCTGGCAGATTTACTTAAGGCATGGGCCTTGATGACCAAGGCTTTTTTTAGCTCTCCTCCGCCTAAAATTTTTATTCTATTTTCCCTTTTTTTAATTAAGCCTTCCTTTATCAACAGCTCGGGCGTAACCACCGTATCTTTTTTAAATTGGTTCAGGCTATATAGATTGACTACCGCGTATTTTCTGCGGAAAATATTGGTAAAACCTCGTTTGGGAATCCGTCTGACTAAAGGCATTTGGCCGCCTTCAAACCCCGGACGTTTTCTCCCTCCGGAACGTGCTTTCTGCCCCTTATGCCCGCGGGTAGAGGTTTTTCCATGCCCGGAACTTGGTCCTCGGCCGACCATTTTCTTCCTTTTTTTTGCCCGGATTGAATATTGCAGTCTATCCAAACCCAAAATCGGCGATACTTTCTCTTTCTTAACTTTATTCTTCTTCGAGGACATCAATCATTTCTCCGGTTCTGCGTCTCTTTTCGACATCTTCTTTCGTTTTTAAACTCTGAAGACCTTGCAAGGTCGCCCGGACAAGGTTTATCGGATTATTACTGCCCATTGATTTAGTTAAAACATCTTTTACTCCGCCTAAATCTAAAACCGGACGGGCCGAACCTCCAGCAATAACCCCGGTCCCCGGGCTAGCCGGGCGGAGAATAATTCTGGACGCCCCAAAACACCCGATGATTTCGTGAGGTATTGTCGTCCCGTCCAAAGAAACAGTAAAAATATGTTTTTTCGCCTGTTGGGTAGCCTTATTAATTGCTTCAGGAACACCATTGGCTTTACCAAAGCCGCAGCCAATTTTACTTTTCCCGTCACCTACCACCACCAAAGCATTAAAACTGAAACGTTTCCCTCCTTTAACTACTTTGGAAACGCGGTTCACGCTAATTACCCGTTCGGCTAACTCTGGTTCTTCAGCAAAAAACGATTCGCCTTGTTGCCTGCCTTTTTTGACTTTTTCCTTTGCCATTAAAACTCCAACCCTCCCTGTCTTGCTTCTTCAGCCAAAGCTTTCACCCGGCCATGATAAGCATAGCCGGCACGATCAAAAACTATTTTTTTAATATTTTTCTTCAAAGCCTTTTCTGCCAGCAGCTTACCGACTGCTTTAGCCGCTTCGATATTGCCGCCGTTTTTAAATTTCTTCTTTACCTCTGCATCCAAACTGGAAAGGGCTAATAAAGTTTTCCCCTCCGCATCGTTAATAATCTGGGTAAAAATATTGTTCAGGCTTCGAAAAATACACAGCCTCGGGCATTGTTTCGTCCCTTTAACCTTTAGCCTTATCCGCTTATGTCTTTTGACTCTTCCAGTTTGTCTATTCTTAATCAAATCGGTTCCTCTTATTTGCCGGCACCAGGCGCCCCGATGCCCACGGCGGCCTTACCTGCTTTTCGCCGGACATGCTCGTTCAAATAACGGATGCCTTTGCCTTTATAAGGCTCCGGCGGGTAAAAATGGCGCACCTCTGCCGCCGTTTCCCCGACTAAGTGTTTATTAAACCCTTTGATGACAATCCGGTTCCCTTTAATAACGGAAATTTCTATCCCTTCAGGGATAGAATATTCTATCGAATGGGAAAACCCTAATTGAAGTTGAAGTTTCCCGCCCTGAGACTGGACTCGAAAACCGACTCCATGAACCTCTAATATTTTTTCAAACCCTTCGGTGACTCCTGTAATTAGATTGGCTAACAGTGCGCGTATCAACCCCTGATAGGCATCAGCCGCTTGCGTTTCTTTCAATTTAACTACACAAAGTTCTTTGCCGTCTTTTACTTCAAGTTTCACTAAAGGTTTGATTTCCTCTTTAACTTTTCCTTTAGGCCCTTCTATTTCGACTGCATCTGCTCCAATGTTAACTTTTACCTTTCCCGGAATAACTACGGGTTTCCGCCCTACTCTAGACACTATACACCTCACCATTCAAGCCCATGCTGAGCAACTTACCACACGTAACAAAGAACTTCACCGCCGACATTTGCCTGGCGGGCTTCTTCATCGGTTAAAATACCCTGCGGAGTTGAAAGAATGGCAACTCCCAATCCTCTCAGGACATAAGGAATGCCTTTCTTCTTTCTGTAAACCCGCAGACTCGGCCGGCTAACTCTTTTCAGTCCGGTAATAACTCTTTTTTTCTCCGGCCCGTAGCGAAAATAAATTTTAAGAACCGGTTTTTTACCGCTTTCGGCAATTTTATAATCTTTTATAAAAGCTTCTTTTTTCAAAATTCGGGCAACACCCAGACGCATCCGGGAAGAAGGCATCTCCAGCTCAACCTTTCGCGCCTGGTGAGCGTTACGGATTCTGGTTAACATGTCAGCAATCGGGTCAGTCATCTTTTATCTCCTTACAGGGATTAACCCAGGTCTCTATTGGGATTTTACCAGCTTGCTTTAATCACTCCGGGGATTTTCCCTTCAGAGGCTAAATTTCTAAAACAAATCCGGCAAAGCCCAAATTTTCGGTAATATCCCCGGGCTCGGCCGCATATAAAACAACGATTTTTCTGTCTGACTTTGAATTTTGGCTTCCGTTTAGATTTTTCGATCATCGCTAATCTAGCCATCAATTAACTCTCCGATTTTTTAAAAGGCATGCCTAAGCGCAACAGCAATTCCTTGACTTCTTCTTTCTTCCTGGAACTGGAAACAATACTGATGTCCATCCCGTTAATCTTAGTTACTTTATCGAAATCTATTTCTGGAAAAACGATTTGTTCACGGACAGCCAATGAGAAATTTCCATTTTTATCGAAGGAAAAATCGCTTACTCCCCGAAAATCCCTGATCCGCGGTAAAACCACGTTTACCAGCCGGTCAAAAAATTCATACATAATTTTTTTTCGCAAAGTTACTTTGCATCCGATAGGAGTCCCTTTTCTTAACTTGAAATTAGAGATGGACTTTTTCGCCCGGGTCATTACCGGGCGCTGTCCGGCAATCATAGCTAATTCCTCCATAGCGGTATCTAAAATTTTGCGATCAGACATTGCTTCTCCGCCACGGCCCATATTGATAACTATTTTTTTAAGTCTGGGCACCTGCCACTGATTGCTATATCCAAATCTTTGCATCATCCCTGGTATTATTTCTTCTCTATATTTCTTCAGCAGTCGCGACATATCGTCCTGTCTCCTAAACAGCTGTGCTTTAGCGTTTCTTCGTTTTTAAGCTTTTACCGGCTCCCCGCATTTCCGGCAATACCTTTCTCTCTTCCCATCGCTTAAAAGCCTTCTTCCGACGCGAGTGGAACGGCTGCAACGGGTACAGAAAATTTGAATATTAGAACAATTCAACGGGATTTCTTTATCGACAATTCCACCTTTTTGCTGCTTGGCGGAAGGACGGAGATGCTTTTTGGCTAAATTTACTCCTTCAACAATAGCCCGATTATTTTTAGGAAAGATTTGAAGGACTTTGCCGACCTTGCCTCTATCTTTCCCGGATATAACCTTGACCATATCGTCTTTTCTAATTTTCATTATTAATACCTATATCAGTTTTTTCTAAACCACTTCAGGAGCCAAAGAAATAATTTTCGTAAATTTTTTTTCTCTTAACTCTCGGGCTACCGGGCCAAAAACACGCGTCCCCTTTGGTTCACCTTGGTCGTTTATAATCACCGCCGCATTACTATCAAACCGAAGATAAGAACCGTCTGGTCTTCTAATCTCCTTATGGGTTCTGACAATGACGGCCTTAACTACTTCTCCCTGTTTAGTCACTCCATCAGGAATCGATTCTCTAACCGAAGCAACAATTATATCCCCAACCCGGGCGTAGCGCTTTTTTGAGCCGCCAAGAACACGGATACAGCGGATTTTTCTAGCCCCGGTATTATCAGCGACATTAAGATAGCTGTGTATCTGAATCATCTTATTCTCTAATCTTCTCCAGCACTTCAACTACCCGCCAGTGCTTATCTTTGCTCAAAGGGCGGGTTTCGGAAATTCTTACTTTATCGCCTAAATGTGCCTTGTTTTCCGAATTATGGGCTTTAAATTTCTTGCTCTTCTTGACCCGCTTCTTGAGAAGAGGATGAACAAACATTCTATCTACCGTAACTACCACCGTTTTTTCCATGCGGTCGCTGGTAACAATACCTACTTTTACTTTCCTTTTTTCCCTTTTTCTTGTCATTTCTTCAATTGTCTTTCTCTAGTTATCGTCTTCATACAGGCAATATCCTTTTTGACGCTTCGAATCTGGCGATGTTTTTTTAATTGACCGCTTCGCACCTGCTGCCGTAAATTATACAATGCGGCTTCTTTCTCCCGGAGTTTTAAATTAATTTCTTCGTCGGTTAAATCGCGAATTTCTGCTGGTTTCACGAGATTTATTCTCCTCTAGAAACAAACCGGGAATGAACTGGAAGTTTGTGAGCTGCCAATCTCAGTGATTCGCGGGCCAACTCCTCAGAAAGCCCTTCAATTTCAAAAACTATCCTTCCTGGTTTGACTACTGCCACCCATCCCTCGGGCATCCCTTTTCCCTTACCCATTCTGGTCTCAGCTGGCTTTTTAGTAAAAGATTTATCAGGAAATATTCTAATCCAGAGCTTGCCTCCTTTTTGAATGTGGCGACTGATAGCCACTCGAGCCGCTTCAATTTGCTGGCTGGTAATCCAGGCTGGTTCTAAAGCCTGCAAACCATATGAGCCAAAATGGAGGCGGTTGCCCCGTTTAGCTTTTCCTTTGCGGCGTCCCCGATGAATCTTGCGAAATTTTACTCTTTTGGGCATTAAAACCATTATTAATCACCTTTTTATCTGGCTTCTGGTTTCTTACCTCTATCTTCTTTTTCCTTTTGTTTCTGCTCCTCGTGTGCCTTCTCTTCCTGATAAATCCAGACTTTTACGCCAATCGCTCCATAGTTGGTATGTGATTTCACGCAAGCATATCTAACGTCGGCTCCTAAAGTGTGCAAGGGAATCTTCCCTTGTTTGACACTTTCGCTGCGCGCAATCTCTGACCCGCCTAACCGGCCGGAACATATAATCTTGATACCATCCGCTCCTTGCTGCAGAGCCTGACTCACCGCTTTCTTCATTGCCCGGCGGAAAGGAATTCTTTTCTTAAGTTGCAAAGAAATTCCCTCACCCACCAACTGCGGATCTAATTCTGGTTTATTAATCTCTTGGATATTAATAAAAATCTGCTTATTGGTCATTTTTTGTAATTCGTCGCGGAGACGATCTATATCGCTGCCTTTCTTTCCAATGACAACTCCTGGCCGAGCCGTATGAATGTCAATGCGCATCTTCTTATCTGTTTTTTCAAGAATAATCTTCCCTACTCCAGCAAAAGAAAGGCTATTTTCTATATGCCTTCTAATGTTAACATCCTCTTCTAAAAGAAAATGATGCCGCTTTTTTGCAAACCAACGCGAATCCCAAGCTTTAGTTACAGCAAGCCTAAAACCTCTAGGATTTACTTTTTGTCCCATGAGTCCCCGCCTTTATTTTTAGTCTTTCCCGGATTACAAGATTAACATGCGCTGTCCTTTTTAGATATCGATCCGCCCGGCCCATAGCCCGAGGACGAATCCGTTTCCACCGGACGCCGTCATTAGCCCAGATCCGGGCAATATATAAATCTTTCTCCTCAACCTTTCCTTTTTGCCTGGCGTTAGCAACCGCTGATTTAATTAGTTTAGTGACAACTTTTGAGCTTCGCTGAGGAAGACCTGCTAAAATCTCAAAGGCCCTGGGTACATTTTCCCTTCGGACTGCATTGATAACCAGCCGTACTTTACGCGGAGAAATACGTACAAACCGAACTATCGCCTTTGCCTCTATAGCCTGTTTCGTTTCTGCTTCTCTATTACTTCTGGCCTTTCTTGCCACTTAGTTCTTACTCCTTCGCAAAAAAATCATCCATTCTCTACTTAGGTTTTATCCAGTGACCTCTCTGTATGAGCACTATGCCTTCTAAAAATTCTCGTTTGCGAAAATTCTCCTAAATAATGGCCAACCATATCTTCGCTGACACGAACCGGTACAAATTTATTCCCGTTATGTACGGCAAAAGTATGTCCGATGAATTCAGGCATAATAACGGAGCGCCGGGACCAAGTCTTAATTGGCTTCTTGCTTCTGATACTTCCCGCTTTTTTAACCTTTTCTAAGAGTTTTTCGTCGACAAACGGTCCTTTTTTAAGAGAACGCCCCAATTTTCCCTCCTTTACCCTTTCGTTTTCCTTTTCTTTTTTGGCCTTCTTTTCACGATAAAGTTTGCCGTCCTTTTATTCTGGCGGCTCCTGAATCCATAAGCCGGTTTTCCCCAAGGAGATACCCCTGGCCTTCCGCCGGAAGCTTTCCCCTCGCCGCCGCCTAAAGGATGGTCGATTGGATTCATAGCCACCCCCCTTACCGAAGGCCTGATTCCTAACCAACGGACTCGGCCAGCTTTTCCGTAAGAAATATTTTCATGCTCTATATTTCCTACTTGTCCTATAGTGGCGTGACAATCTAAGTTGAGTAAACGAATTTCTCCAGAGGGCATTTTCACCTGGGCATACTTCCCTTCCTTCGCCATTATTTGGGCCGCCGCCCCGGCCCCGCGAGCCAACTGTCCGCCTTTATTCAACTGTATTTCGAGGTTATGAATCATTGTTCCCAAAGGTATGTTTCTTAAAGGCAGCACATTCCCTGGATTAATTTCGGCATTATCGCTGGCAACAACTTGATCGTCAACTTTTAATCCCAGAGGAGCTAAAATATAACTCTTTCCACCGTCATTATATTGCAAAAGGGCAACCCGGGCGGATCGATTCGGATCATATTCGATGGCCATTACCTTGGCCGGCATATCGCGTTTATCCCGTTTAAAATCAATCAACCGGTAATGCCGCCGGTGCCCGCCGCCCCGATGGCGGACAGATACCCTTCCCCGGCTATCTCTGCCAGCGTGTCTTCTCAAAGGCTTAAGCAAAGACTTCTCTGGTTTCTTTTTAGTTATATCCTGAAAACTATCAATGTTTTTAAACCGCTGCCCCGGAGTTATTGCCTTATACTGTTTTAATCCCATTTTTTTCCTCTAAATCGGAGGCCGGAAGACAGAACCCGGAAGTCAGAAAAAATCCTTTTTTTATTCTGTTTTCTGTCATCTGTCTTCTGTGCTCTTTTTTTAGTCTAACTAACCTCAATTTTTTCGCCTGGCTTTAAAGTAACAATTGCCTTCTTCCAGCCAGCTGTTTTCCCTTCCTGCCAACGCACCTTTTTTTTCTTCCCTTTCACCTTAAGGGTATTAACCCTGGCGACCTTCACCTTATAGATTTCTTCAACAGCCTTTTTTATCGTCACTTTATTCGCTTGGATAGAAACCTTAAATGCGTATTTATTATACGGGCCTAAATGCGACATTTTTTCGGTTATCACTAATCCTTTTACTACCTGGTATGGGCTTTTCATTTATTTCCTTTAAGGTAGTGGTCTTCGTTTTTTTTAACGGGAGGAGGTTTATCCTTTGAAGCTTTGCTGAAATAAAACAGCCTTTTCTCTAAAGAGTCAAAGGCTCCTTTAGTAAAAACCAGCCGGTCGTTGTATAAAAGATCGAATGTATTAACTGCCTTTACTTCTTTACAAGAGACCCCCCGAAGATTGCGTGCCGCCCGATAAAAAATCTCGTTTCGCCCATCTAATAAGAATATCACTTTTTTCTCTTTTAGCTTCAGCTTGTTTAAAATCGCCGCCACTTCTTTGGTTTTGGGATGGCCGATTTTTAGCTCGTCAATAATAATTAGACAATTGCTATTTAGCTTATCGAGAAGCACTGACTTTAACGCCAGCTTCATTACTTTTTTGGGAATAGAGAAAGAATAATCCCGGGGATGGGGACCAAAAATATCCCCCCCTCCTCGCCAAAGCGGTGAACGGATACTGCCTGCCCGGGCCCGCCCGGTGCCTTTCTGCCGCCAGGGCCTACGTCCGCCGCCTCTAACGTCGCTTCTTCCTTTCGTCGCTGCTGTTCCTTCTCGGCGACTCGCCAGAAGCCGGCGGATATCTTCATAAACAGCCTGAGGACTGATTTTCCCCTCAAAAATTTCTGGGTTAAGGCTTACCTTACCGACCTTTTCGCCTTTAACATTAATTACATCTAATAAAACCGGCACTTGAATTTACCCTTTTTTTTCTGGCTTCTTTTTATCCAATTTCTTTTCTTCTGCCTTTTGCTCCGCTTTTTTCTCTTCCGCTTTTTTTTCTATCGATTTATGTTTTTTCTTAATTGCTTTTTTAATTATCAGCAGAGTGCCTTTGGCCCCAGGCACCGCTCCCTTTATTATCAAAAGGTTATTAGCTAAATCGCGCTTGACAATTTTAGAATTTTGTAAAGTCTCCTTTACCCCGCCCATTCTACCTGGCATCCTTCTTCCTTTAAAAACTCTGGCCGCGTCGGTACTGCCAATCGAACCCAAAATACGATGGGTCATCGATCCGTGGGTCGCCGGACCACCATGAAACTTCCAGCGTTTCATTGCCCCGGCAAAACCCTTTCCTTTGCTGATTCCGGTTATATCGACAAAATCGATACCTTCAAAAATATCCAAATTAATAACTTGGCCGACTTGATAATCATCCCCAATATAATGAAATTCCTTAAGGACTTTCTGCGGCTTCACTCCAGCTTTTTTGAAGTGTCCCTGCAGAGGTTTAGTTGTCCTTTTCTCCTTTTTCTCCATAAAACCAAGCTGGATGGCCTGATATCCCTCTTTCTCTTTGGTTTTTCTCTGGACAACCTGACAGGGACCAGCTTCAATCAAGGTAACCGGAATAACCTTTCCCGCGGCATCAAAGATTTGAGTCATACCAATTTTTCTGCCCAAAAGACCAACTGTCATTTCTACCTTCTTTATTATCAGTTAACTGTGTGCAGTTTACAGTTAACAGATAAAGATATTATCACTATCCACATCCACTAATTGCAAACTCTAAATTATTACAGTTTTATTTCCACGTCGACACCAGCCGGAAGATTCTGCTTCATCAAAGCATCCACGGTTTTTGCCGTTGGATTGATTATATCCAGCAATCGCTTATGAGTTCGAATCTCAAACTGCTCCCGGGATTTCTTATCGATGTGAGGAGAACGCAGAACGGTAAAACGTTCGATTTTGGTCGGAAGCGGAATCGGCCCATAAATTTTCGCTCCGGTTCTCTTGGCTAATTCGACAATTCCCAGGGCTGATTGGTCGACAATTTTATGGTCATACCCCTTAAGCCTAATTCTGATTGTCTGTTGAATTATCTCTGCCATCAAGTTCCTTTTAGTTCGTTAGAAACCACCCGCCAGAGCAACTGACATAGTTTTGGCATGAAACCTCTAGCCGGTTTTATTTTTATCAAGAATTTTTTCTGTAATTTGCCGCGGCACTTCCTGATAGTAAGAAAATTCCATCGAATAAGTAGCTCTGCCTTGAGAAAGAGAACGCAGGTCAGTGGCGTAGCTAAACATAGAGGCCAAGGGAACAAAAACGCGGATAACTTTGGCCCCGGCCTTCTCCCCCATTTCTTCAATCCTTCCCCTTCTGGCACTTAAATTTCCAATAACATCTCCCATAAATTCCTCAGGGACAATTACTTCTAAATTCATTATTGGCTCAAGCAATACCGGCTTGGCCAATTCGGCCGCTTTTTGAAAAGCCATGGAGGCGGCAATTTCAAAAGCGATATCAGATGAATCGACCTCATGATAGGAACCGTCTAATAATTTGCTGCGAATATTTACTATTGGATATCCCGCCATTACTCCTTTTTCCATGGCTTTGATTATGCCTTTTCTGACCGAGGAGATATACTCTTTAGGAATTATCCCCCCTCTGGTTTTGTCAATAAATTCAAACCCGTCTTTAATCGGTTCAATTTCCAAAACCACGTGTCCGTATTGCCCGTGTCCGCCACTCTGCCGGATGAATTTTCCTTCGGCTTTAGCTTTATTCACAACCGTTTCCCGATAGGCAACTTGAGGTCTGCCCACGTTTGCCTCAACTTTAAACTCCCGAAGCATCCGGTCAATGACTATCTCTAAATGCAATTCACCCATCCCTGACATAATGGTTTGATTGGTTTCCGGATTATAACTTATCTTAAACGTTGGGTCTTCTTCCGATAACTTGGTTAAAGCCTGAGATAGTTTTTCCTGATCAGCCTTGGTTTTGGGCTCAATGGCTACCGAAATAACCGGCTCAGGGAAGCGAATTGTCTCTAAAATAATCGGATGGCTCTCATCGCTCAAAGTATCACCGGTAGTGGTTTCTTTGAAACCAATGGCCGCAGCGATATCTCCGGTAAAGACCTCGCTCCTTTCTTCTCTCTTATTGGCGTGCATCTGAAGAATTCTACCAATTCTTTCTTTCTTCTCTTTATTTACATTCCATATATAGGCTCCGGCCTTGATAATTCCTGAATAAACCCGAAAGAAGGTTAACTTACCAACATAAGGATCGGTCATTATTTTAAAGGCGAGAGCGGACATTGCCTCATCGTCTGCTGTCTTTCTCACCTCTTCCTTTTGCGTTTTTGGATTTATCCCCTTTACTGGAGGTAAATCGAAAGGAGAAGGCAAATATTCTATTACGGCATCGAGTAACGGCTGAATGCCCTTGTTTTTCAAAGCTGTCCCGCATAAAACCGGAATAATAGAATTATCCAAGGTGGCCTTTCTAATCGTTTCTTTAATCTCCTGGGAGGAAATTTCTTTCCCCTCAACATATTTTTCTAAAAGGTGGCCGCTGTGGTCAGCCACTTTTTCAATCAATTCCTCTCGGTAATGTTCGGCTTGCTCCAGGTAATCTTCAGGGATATCCGCCGAATCAAAGTTTTCGCCTAAATCCCCTTCTTTCCAGATTAGGGCCTTCATTTCAACCAGATCAATTACCCCTCGGAATTTATCCTCACCCCCTAAAGGCAAATGCAGCGGAACGGCATTAGCCCCTAAACGTTCCTTCATCATCTTTATTGTCCCTAAAAAGTCTGCTCCCACTCGGTCTATTTTATTGACAAAGGCAATCCGGGGAACATGATAACGGTCCGCCTGATGCCAAACAGTCTCTGATTGAGGTTCTACTCCGCCCACGGCACAGAAAACGGCAATAGCGCCGTCAAGCACCCGCAGGGATCTTTCTACCTCAATGGTAAAATCCACATGCCCGGGGGTATCGATTATATTAATTTGATTTCCCTTCCAGAAGCAGGTCGTCGCCGCCGAAGTAATGGTAATGCCCCGTTCTTGCTCTTGTTCCATCCAATCCATAGTCGCCGTGCCTTCATCAACATTACCAATGCGATAAACCTTTCCGGTATAATAGAGGATTCTTTCGGTCGTAGTCGTTTTACCGGCGTCGATATGAGCCATTATACCGATATTTCTCGTCTTTTTTAAAGAGACCTTTCTTTCCATTTTCTTTTTAATCTCTTGAATATGCTTTTCCACAATACCTGCTACTCATTTTCAAAAATGAGGTGGTAGACTCTAGGACATAGATTGTAGGTTTTTTTCTATACCCTATAACCTATCACCTGCTTCTTACCATCTGTAATGGGCAAAAGCCTTGTTGGCTTCAGCCATTTTATGGGTATCTTCTTTTTTCTTTATTGCCGTCCCGGTGTTGTTATAGGCATCTAAAACTTCAAGGGCAAGTTTTTCTCCCATAGGTTTTCCGGCCCGGGCCCGGGCAAAACCAACCAGCCATTTTATCGCCAGGTTCACCCGCCGTTCTGGGGAAACCTCCATCGGGACTTGGTAGGTAGCCCCCCCCACACGGCGCGGTTTAACCTCTAAAACCGGTTTGGTATTATCCACCGCTTTTTTCAATACCTCCAAGGAATTTTTATTGCCGGTTTTCTCGCTGAGCGAATTAAGGCAGTCATAGAAAATTCCCTCGGCCACGCTTTTTTTCCCTTTGCGCATAATATCGTTAATAAACTTGGTTACCAGGATATCTTGAAATTTTGGGTCGCCAACAACCTTTCTTTTGGCTACACTACCTTTTCTCGGCATAGATTTTTACCTCTTCCTTTATGTATGAGTTTTATCTAGCCCCTGCCGCCGCTGGGGCCTTTTTCCCTTTGGGCTTTTTCACTCCGTATTTGGAACGCCCTCTATTTCTTTCTTCAACACCAGCGGTATCTAAGGTCCCGCGGATAATATGATATCTTACACCGGGTAAATCCTTTACCCGGCCGCCTCGAACCAAAACAATGGAGTGTTCCTGTAAATTATGCCCGACACCCGGGATATAAGCCGTTACCTCTACGCCGTTGGTAAGTCTAACCCGGGCAATTTTACGTAAGGCCGAATTAGGTTTTTTAGGCGTAACTGTCTTAACATAGAGACAAACACCTCTTTTCTGCGGACAACGGTTTAAAGCCGGCGACTTAGTTTTTCTTTTTACCGGCTTTCTTCCTGCATGGAACAACTGGCTAATCCTAGGCACAGTTTCCCCTCCGTTTTACCTGGCAACTGTAATATGAAAAAATCAATAATGAAGATTTTCGAACAATAATTTGCATTGATATTCTATTTTTTATGCGGTCTTCACCTTTATATCCCGATGTCTCTCAAATCCGGTCCCGGCAGGAATGAGATGCCCAACGATAACATTTTCTTTAAGCCCCCGCAAATCATCGTTTTTCCCCATGGTTGCCGCTTCGGTTAAAACCCGGGTCGTTTCTTGGAATGAAGCAGCGGCAATGAAACTTTCGGTACTGAGAGAAGCTTTGGTAATTCCTAAAAGCTTAGGAACCGCCCGGGCCGGCTTTTTCTTCTGCTTCACCAACTTCTCGTTTATCACATTAAATCGGGCCTTATCGACTTGTTCTCCAATCAGTAATTCTGAATCGCCGCTTTCAACAATTTCAATCTTCTTGAGCATCTGGCGGACAATAATTTCGATATGTTTATCGTTTATCGTTACCCCTTGAAGCCGGTACACTTCTTGGACTTCATTAACTAAATATTCCTGAAGTCGTTTATCGCCGCAGATTCGCAAAATATCGTGCGGCACCACCGGGCCGTCCGTCAATTGCTGTCCGGCTACTACCCGGTCCCCTTTATATATAATCAAATGTTTCCCCGGCGGAATAACGTATTCAGCCTCGGCTATTTCACTTTTCACTTTCACTTTTCGCACGCCCTCTTCCATACCGGCAAAATCAACCAGTCCGTCGATTTCAGTAATTACCGCCGGGGATTTAGGCCGGCGCGCTTCAAAAAGTTCGGCAACACGGGGTAAACCTCCGGTAATATCTCTCGTTTTCATAATCTGCCGGGGGGTTTTGGCTAAAAGGTCTCCAGCAAAAATCTTTTCATTCTGCTTAACGACAATATGAGCTCCCGTGGGTAAAGGGTATTTGCCAACAACCTCATTTTTTCCCTTGACAATAACGATCTGAGGGTGCAGTTCCTCCTTATGCTCAATAATCACCCTTCCGCGTATGCCGGTTATCACATCAATCTCCTCATGCATAGTCAAGCCTTCATAGATATCCTCATGTTTTACCACCCCTTCAACCTCACTTATGATTGGTGAGGTATAAGGATCCCATTCAGCTAAAACTTTTCCCTTTTGAATCTGGCCATTATCGGGAACATGTATAATTGCCCCTGGGAGCAGGCTATATCTTTCTAACTCTCGGCCTTCTCCATCCAAAAGACTAATTTCTCCATTTCGGTTAAAAACGACAATATCTCCGTCTTTATTTTTTACCGTACGTAAATTGAAATATTTGACTCGGCCCTCGTTTCTGACAATGATTTTAGATTGTTCGACCACCCGGCTGGCCGTGCCTCCAATATGGAAAGTTCTCATCGTCAGCTGGGTGCCCGGCTCCCCGATCGACTGAGCGGCAATTACCCCGACGCTTACCCCCAATTCCACCATTTTTCTAGCCGCTAAATCCCGCCCGTAACATTTAGCACAAACGCCAAAAGATGATTCGCAGGTAAGAACCGAACGGATACGAATCTTTTCTATTCCGGCTTTTTCAATCTGCTCGGCTTTCTCCTCAGTAATCTCTTCCCCGGCTTTAACGATAATTTTATCGGTTACCACATCAACGGCATTATCCAAAGCTACCCGTCCGACAATTCTTTCTTTAAGGGAGACCACTGGCTTATCGCCTTCCATAATTGCCCCGATTAAAATACCGTTTAAAGTCCCGCAATCGACCTCATCAATGATAACTTCTTGGGCCACATCTACTAAACGCCGGGTTAGATACCCGGAGTCAGCCGTCTTCAAGGCCGTATCAGCCAAACCCTTCCGGGCTCCATGAGTAGAAATGAAATATTCTAAAACGGTAAGTCCTTCCCGAAAATTCGAGGTAATAGGCGATTCGATTATCTCGCCTGAAGGCTTAGCCATTAATCCTCTGATTCCCCCGAGCTGCCGAATCTGCTGATGGCTGCCCCTGGCGCCAGATTCAGCCATAATAAATACCGAATTGAATTGGGAGTTGATAACTTCTTCGTTCTTAAGTTCGCTAAATAACTCCTCGGAGATAATATCAGTTACGTGCGTCCAGATATCAATCACCTTATTGTATCTTTCACCATCGGTAATTAAACCCCGACGATACTGTTCATATACCGAAACCGCCTCTTTACGGGCAGATTCTAAAATTTTCTCTTTAGCCCGGGGGATGCGGATATCGTCAATCCCGATAGAAATCCCCCCTAAAGTCGCCTGGTTAAATCCTAATTTCTTTAGACGGTCTAAAAGAAGAATAGTCTGATGAAGTCCTAACTTATTGAAACAACGGGTTACAATTCCTTCCAGCTTCTTTTTATCGATCACCATATTTACAAACCGTAATTCCACGGGCAGGCAATCGTTAAAGATAATTCGTCCAGTCGTGGTAGTGATTAATTCGCCCTTAATCCGCACTTTGATGCGCGCATGGAGACCTAGCTCGCCTAAGGAGTGAGAAGTAAGTACTTCTTCGGCGTTGGCGAAAATTTTCCCTTCTCCCTTCCCTTTTCTCTTCTCTGAGGTCAGGTAACAGCATCCAAGAATTATATCCTGGGTGGGACAGACAATTGGGCTGCCGCTTGAAGGAGAAAAAATATTATTTGACGACAGCATGAGGATGCGGGCTTCCATCTGTGCTTCCAGAGAAAGAGGGATATGGATAGCCATCTGATCCCCGTCAAAATCAGCATTAAAAGCAGTACAAACTAGAGGGTGAATACGAATAGCTTTGCCTTCGATAAGCACTGGTTCAAAGGCTTGGATACCTAAACGATGAAGAGTTGGGGCCCGATTTAATAAAACCGGGTGTTCTTTAATCACATCTTCCAAAATATCCCATACTTCCGGACGAACTTTTTCGACCATCTTTTTGGCGCTTTTAATCGTATGGACAATGCCCTTCTCTCTTAACCGGCGGATAATAAACGGTTCATACAGCTCTAAAGCCATCTCTTTTGGCACTCCGCATTGATGAAGCTTTAATTCCGGGCCGATAACAATAACCGAGCGGCCGGAATAATCCACGCGTTTACCTAAAAGGTTTTGGCGGAACCTGCCCTGTTTGCCTTTTAACATCTCGCTTAAAGATTTTAAGGCCCGCCCTCCTGGGCCCAATACCGGTCGCCCGTGCCGGCCGTTATCAAACAAAGCATCAACTGCTTCTTGGAGCATTCGTTTTTCGTTGCGAATAATAATCTCAGGGGCTTGCAGCTCCAAAAGTTTTTTCAAGCGGTTATTGCGGTTAATTACCCGGCGGTAAAGGTCATTTAAATCCGAGGTAGCAAACCGCCCTCCTTCCAAAGGAACCAAAGGACGTAACTCCGGAGGGATTACCGGCAGATAATTTAAAATCATCCATTCCGGCTTATTTCTAGAATTTCTAAATCCCTCGACTATTCTTAAGGTTTTTACGATTTTTCGGCGTTGTCCTTGTGAAGTGGTAGCTTTCAAATTCTTATGTAACCGCTTGGACATCTCTTCTAAGTCTATCTCCTTGAGTAAGATAGAAATTGCTTCAGCTCCGATACCAACCTTAAATCCGGATTTATATTCTTCCTTGTACCGCCTATACTCTTCTTCATCAAGAAGCTGCTTCTCCTTAAGCGGGGTCTCCTTGGGATCTAAAACGACATATTCTTCAAAATATATCACCTTTTCGATCATCCTAAGCGACATGCCTAAAATGGTGCCGATTCGGCTGGGTGAGATTTTAAAAAACCAGATATGAGCCACCGGAGAGACTAAACTTATATGTCCCATTCTTTCTCGACGGACGCGGGATTCCGTTACCTCAACGCCGCAGCGGTCGCAAATAACCCCTTTATATTTAATTTTCTTGAACTTGCCGCAATTACATTCCCAATCCTTGGTTGGGCCGAATATTCGTTCGCAGAAAAGACCATCTTTTTCCGGCTTAAAGGTGCGGTAATTTATCGTTTCTGGTTTCTTAACCTCGCCATAAGACCAGCCAAGAATTGTATCTGAAGAAGCCAAGCTGACAGCCACCTCGTCAAACCCTTTTATTTCCCGCCGGTCCTCTTTGATTACTAAAGGTTCAGTTATAACTTTTTCTTCCTTTTTAAAAACCTTTTCCTCTTTTTTTGCCCCGGCTGAGGCAGTCTTTTTTTTCTTAACTGCTGTTTTTTTCTTCTCTTTTTTCTTAGTCATTTTCTATCCCGACCGCTATTTCTTTTTTCCCTTCTTGAAAAAGGCCGCCGCCGCTCCTCTGGCCCTAGGCTGAGGACTGACATCCTGGCCTTCCTTAAGCAGTTTAAAATTTAATCCCAGCCCCTGCAGTTCCTTTACCAAAACATTAAAAGATTCGGGGCAGCCCGAATCCAGGAGATTCTCGCCTTTAACAATGGTTTCATAAATTCGGTTTCTTCCGGAAACATCATCACTTTTAACCGTAAGCATCTCTTGTAATGTATAAGCGGCTCCATAAGCCTCCAGCGCCCAGACTTCCATCTCCCCAAGTCTTTGTCCGCCAAACTGGGCTTTCCCGCCTAAAGGCTGCTGGGTAATTAATGAATAAGGGCCGATAGACCGGGCATGCATCTTATCCTCAACCAAATGGGCTAATTTCATTATGTAGATATAACCGACGGTAACTTCTTGGTCAAAAGGTTCTCCCGTCCGGCCGTCGTAAAGTACGGCTTTACCGGAAATCGGTAATTTTGCTTTTCCCAGCAGTTCTTTTATCTCTGTTTCCCGGGCACCATCAAAAACTGGAGAGGAAATTTTCAAACCTAAAACCTTAGCCGCCCAACCTAAATGAGTCTCCAATATTTGGCCCAAATTCATTCGAGAAGGAACACCCAAAGGATTAAGTACGATTTCCACCGGTGTCCCGTCCGGAAGATAGGGCATATCTTCCTCGGGAAGAATCTTAGCGATAACCCCTTTATTTCCATGGCGCCCCGCCATTTTGTCCCCGACGGAAAGCTTTCGCTTGGTAGCCACATAAACTTTAATCATCTTAAGAACTCCCGGCGGCAATTCATCCCCTTTTCGAATGGCGGCAATCTCCCGGTTTCTTTCTTCTTCAAGTTCTTTGGCTTTCTCCGGATATTCATTCTTTAACCTTTTTATCTCCATCTTATATTTGATTTTAATTCTATCAATCAAAGCTTTCTCTTCTGTTTTGGCTTTTTCCGAGCGTTCCCGCAGCTTCCGGGAAAAAAGCTGGGTATCGATAACGATACCCTCAATACCTGGCGGCAGGGTTAAGGAGGTATCCCGGACATCCTCGGCCTTTTCGCCAAATATTGCCCTCAGTAATTTTTCTTCCGGGGAAAGCTCGGTTTCAGTTTTGGGCGTAATTTTCCCCACTAAGATATCACCGGATTTAACTTCCGCTCCGGTATAAATAATGCCGCGTTCATCCAAATTACCCAAAGCTTCTTCCCCCACGTTTGGTATATCGCGGGTTATCTCTTCTCTGCCAAGTTTGGTCTCCCGGGCTTCAAGGACAAATTCCTCGATATGAATGGAGGTATAAGCATCTTCTTTAACTATCTTTTCACTGATTAGAATGGCATCTTCGAAGTTATATCCGCCCCAAGACATAAAGGCAACCAGAATATTTTTCCCCAAAGCCAGTTCCCCGTGGTCGGTAGCGGTACCGTCAGCAAGAACCTCACCGGTTTTTACCCTTTGCCCTTCAAAAACAACAGGCCTTTGATTAATGCAGGTATCCTGATTGGACCGCTGAAATTTCCTTAATACATAAACATCATATTTATCTTTTTTCTTCCTCCGCTTTCCTTTTTCCCGGTCTGGCCGGATAATTATTTTATTAGCGCTAACATCCATAACCTCCCCGCTTCTTTTGGCAATAACCAGAACGCCGGAATCGTAAACGACCGCTTTTTCTACTCCCGTCCCGACTAAAGGGGATTCTGTTTTCAAAAGCGGCACCGCTTGCCTTTGCATATTAGAACCCATCAGCGCCCGGTTAGCGTCATCATGTTCCAAAAAAGGGATTAAGGCGGCGGCTACACTGACAATCTGTTTCGGAGAAATATCCATATATTTAACCGACCCGGAAGGCATAATGGGATAATCACCTTTATAACAAGTAATAACCCTTTCGTCTTCCAGACGGCCGTATTTATCCAATTTGGCATTAGCTTGAGCAATAACATATTTACTTTCTTGATCGGCGCTGAGATATTCAATCTTATCGGTTACTTTTCTGTTTTCTACTTTTCGATAAGGGGTTTCAATAAACCCGAATTCGTTTATACGGGCATAGGTACTCAAAGAAGAAATGAGACCGATATTTGGTCCTTCCGGTGTTTCTATCGGACATATCCGGCCATAATGACTGGGATGAATATCTCTAACCTCGAACCCGGCTCTCTCCCGGCTCAAACCACCCGGACCCAAGGCGCTTAAACGGCGCTTATGGGTCAATTCAGCCAGAGGATTAGTCTGATCCATAAATTGAGAAAGCTGGCTGCGGCCAAAAAAATCTTTGATCGTAGCGCTTAAAAGCTGCGGGTTGAGTAGATTATAAGGCATTATTTCATCGACATCTAACAGGTTCATCCGTTCTCTGACCACCCTTTCCATCCGGGCCAGACCAATACGAATTTGGTTCTGGACTAACTCCCCGACTGATCTCACCCGGCGATTACCTAAGTGGTCAATATTATCAACTTCTCCATCGCCATTCTTCAGGTTAATTAAATATTTAATTACTTGGATAATATCCTCTGGCCGCAACGTTCTTTCCTCTAAAGAAATATTTATGCCCAGCTTAGAATTAAATTTGTAACGCCCCACCCGGGATAAATCATAACGCCTTCGGTCAAAAAAGAGCCGCTCAAGAAGGTTTTTTGCCCCTTCAACACTAGGCGGATCCCCGGGACGAAGCCGGCGGTAGATATCAAGGAGAGATTCTTCTTCGGAAGGACGGCGGTCTTTATTTAAAGTAAGAATGATAGAGACATCTTCCCGGATAGTTTTGATTACTTTAACGGCTTTGGGTCTAGGCTTTAAAGCCTTAATTTTTTGAATTATTCCCTGGGTAAGTTGTTCCCTGGCTTTAGCCACCACTTCTTTTTTTTGCAAATCAACAATATCGCTGGCCAGATAGCGGCCTAAGAGTTTGTCGACTGCCCCTCGTTCTCCTAAACCTACCTCTTCAATACCGTAAAATTGGCGGATAATTTGACTATCTTTGGCAAAACCTATCGCCCGCAAAAAAGTGGTAGCAATAACCTTCCTCCTGCGGTCAATAACAGCGAAAAGAACATCGTTAACATCAAATTCAAATTCTAACCAGGAGCCTCGATAAGGTATAATCCGAACCGAATAAATGCGCTTGCCTGCTGGATGAAGAGTAGATTCGTAATAAACACCCGGGGACCGGTGAAGCTGGCTGACAATCACCCTTTCTGCCCCATTTACAATAAAGGTTCCCTGAGGAGTCATCAAAGGCAGTTCCCCGATATGAACTTCCTGGTCTCTAATTTCTTTTACCGGTTTCGCCTTTTTCCCCTCTTGAATCTTCCGGATGACCAGTCTGGTTTTTATGCCCAAAGGAGCGGCATAAGTAAAACCGCGCCGTTGACATTCCTCTACGGAATATTTAGCTTGTCCCAGTGAATAACTGTCAAATTCAAGCGAGGTTAATTCATCATAGCCAATTATGGGAAAAGCGTCCATAAAAGCGGCTTGTAATCCCTGGCGTTTCCGCTTCTCTGGCACCACATCTAATTGGAGAAAATCACTATAAGATTTTTTTTGCACCTCGATTAGATTTGGCAGATTCAAAACCGTGGGAATTTTACTAAAGGACTTTCTTTTCGTTTCATGCCTCATCGTTAAAATTACCTCGTGTCAAGTTTTAAAGACAAAAATATCCCTATCTTTATTTCCCTTGGTTTCAACTAAGGGGCAACATTACTGGATATATATATTACCTATTAAATAAAAACCGTATTATAGCGATAGATTAAAGGTTTGTCAAGGAAAAAATGAAAAAATTTTAGAGAATCACCAAAGGTTTAGAAAAGAGGGCGCTAGAGCGAAAAAAATCAGTCGCCTTTTTTCGGATTTTTCGAAGGAGGGATTTCTTCTTTTGCCGTCCCTGCGGAAGAAATCGGAGGCGGCGTTGGTTTTACCGGAGCCGTCATCTTAGGCAGTTTCACCTTGGGCGGTTGAATATATGGCTGGGATTTAGGTAATCCCGGCCTAATCGGTTTTATCGGAGCAGGCATTTTTATTTGAGGCGGCTGGATAGGCACCACCGGTTTGGGCAGTTTCATCCTTGGGGAAATAACATATGGCTTAATAAAATTTTTGCTTACCGGCTTCTTTGCTTTAAGAATCCCGGCCTTGAATCCTAAAAAATAGCCTAAAGCAACAGAGGTAAGAAGAAGTAATAATAATATACCTATTTTAATTTTAAATTCCTTAAGAGATTTTCTAAAACATGTTTTTACCCCTTTAAGAAAACCCAAACCTATTTTCTTAAAAGCGGTTGTTTTCTTCTCTCTCTGGTTATTTAAATTCCCCTTTTCTCCCATATCTGCTTCTAGTCTAACCCTTCTTTGCGCTTCTCACCATCTATATAAAACGTTTAAAAGCGGTTTAACCTTAAGTGTAACATAAAAAGGCTTTTTGTCAATAAAAATAGTGCCCCTTAGCGAAACTCAGGGTCTCTATTTTTGCGCTCCGCCAATCACGGCAAATTGCCTTTTCAAAGATTCAATCCGGTATTGCAGTAGAGGATACCATATAAAAACCTATCTGTCAAATTTGGCCTTGCCATGGCCAAAATTCCTTTCAGCTGCTTTAAACCTCCCCTAAGGAACCTAAAAGCCGCAAGGCCTTTTGGAAATCAGCCGGTAAGGGAATAGAAAATTCCAGGAAATGCCCGGTCACCGGATGCCTGAAACCCAAACGATAAGCGTGAAGGGCCGGCCGGTTAATCAAAGTCTCTTTTCTCCCCTTTTTACCGCCATAGACCTTATCCCCGGCTATCGGATGCCCCAGATAAGCCAGGTGGACCCGAATCTGGTGGGTCCTGCCTGTCCCCAGGCGCAATTCCATTAAAGTATAATCAGGGAATCGCTCTAATACCTTATAAAAAGTTATCGCTTTTCTTCCTTTATTGGTATGGACAGATATCTTTTTTCGCTTTTGAGGATGACGGCCGATGGCTATTTCAATCTTCCCCTTATCTTTTTTCAGCTTTCCGTTTACCAGGGCAAAATAGCGCCTTTTCATTGTTCTCTCGGCTAACTGTCTGGCTAAATTAAGATGGGTCGGATTATCTTTGGCTACGGCCAAGAGTCCGGTGGTTTCCCTATCCAAACGATGGACAATCCCCGGACGCACCGGGCCGTTAATCGTAGAAAGAGATTTGGTATGATGAAGAAGGGCATTGACCAAAGTGCCCGAATAAACCTTGGGGGCTGGATGGGTAATCATTCCGGCCGGCTTATTAACCACTAAAAGGCTACTATCTTCATAAATAATCTCTAAAGGAAGATCTTCTTTTTTAATCTTTATTTTCTCAATTTTAGGCGGGTTTACTTCTATCCGCTCTTTTTCCTTTAATCTATAGCTCGGCTTGACCTCTTTCCTTTCTACTTTGACCCCTCCTTGTTTAATTAAATGCTGGAGGGAGGAACGAGAAAGAGAAAGGCCTTTTTCTGCCAAAAATTTATCCAGTCGAAAATTCCGGGAATCTTTATCAACCGTAAATCTAATTTTTCTATTCATTTTTTCTTGAGATAAACCCAGGCTAAAAGAATAACCCCAATGGTTATCGCCGAATCGGCCAGATTAAAAACAGGCCAAATCCGAAAATCTAAAAAATCTATTACTGCCCCGTGAATAAGACGGTCAAGCAAATTGCCCAGTGCCCCTCCCAGAATCAAGCCGAAAGAAATCTCAGCCAACCTTCCCTCTATCCTCTTTTTGAAATAAAAAAACAAAATGAGAAAAATGGTAAAGAGAGAAATAATCAGGAAAAGAGGGAAATATCCCGGGAGCAGCCCGAAGGCAACTCCTCTGTTTTTCACTAAAGTCAGGTGGAAAATATTTTCAATAATCGGAGAGGTTCGTTCTGGCGGGAGAAAAAAAACAATATACCTTTTGGAGCATTGGTCGAGGATAAAAACCAAAAAGGCAGTCAACAAAAAACACATCTAACGCCTTTCCTGAAGTTCTTCTTTCTCTTTGCAATTGATACAGAGATGAGCGTAAGGAATAGCCTTAAGACGCTTCAAGGCAATCCGTTTGCCGCAATTTTCGCAAAGCCCGTAATTTCCTTCGGTTTCAATTTTATTTAAAGCCCTATCAACCTCTCTAAGAAGATTCTGTTCGCTGGAAACAAGCCCTAAGGCAAATTCCTGGTCATAGGCATCGGAAGCAACATCAGCCATATGCAGACGGTATCCGGAAAGGTCGCCGCTGGCTTCACGCGTTGATTTTTTTAGATTGTTTTTTTCTAAATGTTCGATTTCTCCTACCAGCTTATTTCTAATTTCTTGCAGATGGCTTCGATATTTTTTCGCCTCTCTTTTAGAAATCCCCTTAGCCTTCATCTCCAGTACCTCCAGCTTTTAGATGTTTGATGCAGCGCTCACAGATTTGTGGGAGTGTTTTATCTTCTCCCACACTTTGACTATAATTCCAACAGCGTTCACACTTTTTCCCCTGGGCAAATTGGACTTCAATAGCCAGCCCTTTGATTTCCTGGCTTTGAAAAATTGGACCTTTCGGAATTCCGCTTTTCACCTCGACCTGCGAAACGATTAAAATAGAAGGAAATGAATTTACATTATCTTTTAAAAAATTCGCCCAGGGTTTATCCTGGCAGTAAAAGAGCACTTTTGCCTCAAGGGCATTGCCAATAACTTTGTCCCGCCGGGCTTTCTCTATCACTTTAGCCGCTTCCTGGCGGAGCGCCTTAATTTTTCCCCATTTAGCTTCCAATTCTTTTACCAATAATTTTTTTTCGGATTTCGGCCAATCGGACAAAAAAACGCTCGCCTCTTTTATCTTGAATCCTTTCGGAAAATGCCTCCAGACATCTTCAGCCGTAAAGCTCAAAACCGGACTGATTAATTTCACTAAAGTTACCAGAATCTTAAAAAGGACAGTTTGCGCCGCCCTGCGCCCCGTGGAATTAGAAGGAAAAGTATATAGTCTATCTTTCAAAATGTCAAGATAAAATGAACTTAAATCAACGCTGCAGTAGTTGTAAAAATGGGCAAAAAATTGGTGAAACTGGTAGTTTCCATAAAATTGACTGCTTCTATCTATCAAACCTTCCAATGTGGAAAGCATATACCGATCTATTTCTAAAAGCTCTCCATAGGGCTTTACGTCGCTATTGGGACAGAAATCATAGAGATTAGCCAGCAGAAAGCGGAAGGTGTTACGAATTCTCCGATAGGCTTCAACCAAACGGAATAAAATTTCATCCGATAGGCGCAGGTCATCCCGGTAATCTTCGGAAGAGACCCATAACCGCAGAATATCTGCTCCGTATTTGCCCATTATCTCCTGGGGAGCAATAACGTTTCCCAATGATTTAGACATCTTTCGTCCTAAACCGTCATTAACAAATCCATGGGTTAAAACCGTCCGATAAGGCGCGCCCAGGCCAGTTCCCGCCGCCGTCAAGAGGGAACTTTGAAACCACCCCCGATATTGGTCGCTCCCTTCCACATAAAGATCGGCCGGATAGCCTAAATTTGAACGCGCCCGGCAGACAGCCGTATGACTCACTCCGGAATCAAACCAAACATCCAGGATGTCTTTCTCCTTGACAAACTCCTTACCCTGGCACTTTTTGCAAACAACCCCAGGAGGCAGAAGCTCTTCTGCCTCTTTGCTAAACCAGATATCTGTTCCTTCTCTTTTAACCGAATCTGAAATATAACGGATTGTTTCCCCGTCGAGGATTGGACTTTTACAGCTTTTGCAATAAAAAATCGGCAGAGGTATCCCCCAACTTCTTTGCCGGGAAATGCACCAGTCACTTCGCGATTTGATCATATTTGCAATCCTTGCCTCTCCCCAGGAAGGAATCCAATCTACTTTTTTAACCTCTGACAGAGCCTTTCCCCGAAGATTTTTTTTATCGATAGAAATAAACCACTGTTCTGTCGCCCGGAAAATAATCGGCTCCTTGCAGCGCCAGCAATGAGGATAAGAATGTTTTATCGTCTCATTAAAAAAAAGCAGGCCTTCTTTCTTTAATCTTTCAGCAATAGCCAAATTAGCCGAAAAAACATCCAGCCCGGAAAACTCACCAGCTTCTTTTGTAAATTTCCCCTGATTATCTACCGGGGTAATAACCGGTAGATTATATTTCAAGCCGAGTTCGTAATCTTCCTGCCCGTGGCCCGGAGCAATATGGACACAACCTGTTCCCTCATCTTTGGTCACATGTTCACCCAAAATTAAACTTGAGTCTTTTTCATTCAGTACTTGCCGGCAAATCAATCCTTTAAGTTCTCCCCCTGTTAAGGTCTTCAAAATCCTGAAATCAGTGATCTTGGCCTTTTCTAAAACAGCTTTAAGCAGCTTTTTGGCTAAAAGCAGGATTTCTTGGCCAATCTCTACCAGAACGTATTCAAATTCTTTCTTTACGGCAATGGCTACATTAGCCGGTAAGGTCCAGGGGGTGGTCGTCCAGATGAGCACATAAATGGGGAATTTACGCTTTTCGGGAAGAAGGCGCTGGTAAAATTCTTCCTTAAGGGGGAATTTTACGTAGATAGAAGGGGATTCTTTATCCGCATATTCCACCTCGGCCTCGGCTAAAGCTGTCTCGCAGCGCCGGCACCACTGCACCGGCTTTAACCCTTTATAGATATTTCCCTGTTCTACCAGTTCGCCGAAGACATCCACAATCTTGGCTTCATATTCAAAATTCAAAGTTAGATAAGGATTTTCCCAATCTCCTAATATTCCCAATTTTTTAAATTCTTCTTTTTGAATCTTGACAAATTTCAAAGCGTAATCCCGGCATCTCTTCCTTATCTCTATCTTGCTCAATTTCTTTTTCTCTTCACCTAAATCCTTCATTACCTGATGTTCGATAGGTAATCCCCGACAATCCCACCCGGGAATAAAAGGTGTATTATACCCGCAAAGAAAGCGGTATTTTACAATAATATCCTTCAAGATTTTATTTAAGGCGTGGCCGATGTGAATACTCCCGTTGGCATAAGGCGGCCCATCATGAAGAATAAATTTTTTACTCCCTTCAGTTTTTTTAAGCAGGTTCTGATAAAGATTGCTTGTTTCCCAGGTTTTAGCTATCTCCGACTCACGCTTAGCCAGCTCCGCTTTCATCGGAAACTCTGTTTTAGGTAAATTCAAGGTTTTTTTGTAATCCATTTTCTCTACAGTTTTTCCACAAATCTTTTGACTAACTTGGTCAATTTTGGTTCGGCTCGATTAGCAATCTTTAAAATCTCTTTTATATTTGCCGGTTTGAGAGCATCGGGCAGACACCGATCGGTAATACAGGAAATACCTAAAACCTCAAACCCCGCATGAACAGCGGCAATTACCTCAGGCACCGTTGACATTCCCACCATATCTCCTCCGATTAACCGCATAAAGCGGTATTCGGCCGGGGTCTCGAGATTTGGTCCGGTTACGCCGATATAAATTCCTTTTTTAACCTTCATTCTTTCTTGGAGAGCTATTTTTTCCATAAGTTTTATTAGCCGCCTGCTGTAAGGCTGGCACATATCTGGAAACCTTGGGCCTAATGTATCGTCATTTGGACCAATCAGGGGATTTATTCCCATAAGATTAATGTGGTCACTAATTAAGACTAAATCTCCCAAAGCGAAATGCGGATTCATCCCCCCGGCAGCATTAGAAACAATCAGGGTCTTGGCCCCTAAAAGTTTAGCTACCCGGACAGGAATAACCACTTCTTCCAAAAGATGGCCTTCATAATAGTGAAACCTTCCCTGCATAGCCATAATTCTCTTTTTACCGATCTTACCCAGAACGAGTTGTCCTTCATGGCTAACTGTGGTAGAAATCGGGAAATGAGGGATTTTATGGTAAGGAATAATCTGCTTCTCTGAAATCTCCTTAACCAGAGCCCCTAATCCTGTTCCTAAAATCACCGCTATTTCTGGACGGAATTTTACCTGTCTCTTAATAACCTTTACAGCTGCCTCCACTTTTTCTATAGGTTTCATCCTTTTAAACCTCCTTTTTCATTATACAATTAACATCCAGTTACAGCTTCTTTTTAATACGCATCTTCTGCGTTCTGTTTGAAGTGTAAAGTGTTATGTGTTTTTTAAAAGTCCCTTTCCATTTTTTCATTACACATTTCACATTCCACATTACACAGATCTATTACACATTCCTTCAACCCCGCTTTAAATCTCCCATCTTTTACTTAAGTCAGAAAGTGTTCTGACGATAAAAAACCTCAAAAATAATAAAAAAGCGACAATAAATATCGGCCGGATATCATATTGTAAGCTCGGCAGATGAAAAATCTTGCCCGCTAAATTAACCCCCGATTCAGTTAGAAATCCGATTAACTCAAAAATATAGTTGGGGCCGGCCCAGGCTAAAGCTAATCTGACCACAAAAATAAAAATGAAGAGATTAAGGAAAAAATTGGTTACATAAGCGAGAGCTCTAAAGAAATTGGCGGCTAACATTTTCATAACTGCCTCCCTCTTAAGGCCACATCGGCCAATAAACTATAAACGGGGCCTTGTGAAGTTAAAACACTCTTATAGATAGAAATCTTATTTACCCTTACTCCGCCGATAGAAACCCTTTCCTTCGTTACCTCTTTTATCAGCGTTTCTTTATGTTTCGCCGAACGAACTCTCCCTAAAGTGAGATGAGGCTGGAAAGAACGTTCCGCCCGGGGAAAACCTGACTCAGCTAAATTATCCTCAATGGCTCTGTTAATTACCTTTAATAACTCCCCTCCCTGGCTGATGCCAATCCAGATAACCCGGGGTTTATCGATTGAAGGGAAACCGCCGATTTCCTCTACCGTCACAAAAAAAGGAGAAAATTTCTCTGCTGCCTTCTCTAATCCGCCCTTCAGCTTCGCCAATTCATCTAAATTGATATACCCCAGAAACTTTAAGGTAAGATGTATATTGCCCGGCTTTACCCACTGAATATCAGCCTTGGTTTTTTTTAGCCTTTCCTGGATAAGCCCTATCTTTTCAATGATTGTTTCAGGTAAAGTAACGGCAATAAAGGCTCTAATTTTTCCCTGATTCATTTCTTAATAAAACTTAAACGAACCATATTCAAAGCTGCCTGCGCCGCCTTCAATTTAACAAGCTCTCTTTCCCCGTGGAATTGAAATCTTTGAACTATGGTTTTATCTTCTTTAGCCAAAGCAATAAAGATAAGTCCAATGGGTTTATTTTTAGTGGTGCCACCTGGGCCGGCAATCCCGGTCACCGCTAATCCCAAGTCAACCTTAGCTTTATTTTTTACGGCAGTTGCCATTGCCCGGGCCGCTTCTTCACTAACCGCCCCCTTTTCCTTTAACAGTAATTCGTCCAACCCCAACAGACTTTTTTTAGACTGATTGCTGTAGACAACAAAACCTTCTTCAAAATACTGAGAGCTTCCCGGGACATTGGTTAAACGATGGGAAATCAATCCTCCGGTGCAGGATTCGGCTACGGCTATCTTTTTTCTCTTCATACTTAAAAGAAGGCCTACCACTTTTTCTAAATCCTCCTTCTCGATTCCATAAATAGCATCTCCTAAAATTTTTCTAATTTCCTCTTCCAGCCCCTCAATTAAACCATTAGCTTTATCCCCCCTGGCTTCAATTTTCAGAACAACTTCGATTTGCCGCGGGAGAAAAGAAAACTTAAATTCCTTTCGCTTCAAAAATTTCTTAATCCTTTCGCTTAGCTCTGCCTCGGTTAATCCATATATTCTGAAACACCGGCTTACACCGGGGGAAAACTTACTTCTCTTTTTTAGATAAGGGGCCAGCTCTCTCTCAAGCAAATAGTTTAGTTCAAGCGGCACCCCGGGAAGCAAAACCAGTATTTTATCTCTCTCCTCAAAAATTAATCCGGGAGCCGTCCCTTTAAGGTTGGTTAAAACCTTAGCCCCTTGAGGAATTAAAGCCTGGTTATAAACAAGCTCTGGCGGATGGATATCCCTTTTTCTATAATATTCTTCCACATTTTTTAAAACTTTATTATTGACGGTTAATCTCCGTTTGAAAAATTTAGCCGCTGCTTTTTTAGTGAGGTCATCTACGGTTGGACCTAACCCGCCGGTAGTAATTACCATCTTCGCCCGGGAAAAAGAATCGCCTATCGCCTCGAAGATTTGCCCTTCATCATCGCCAATAATAATTGCCCTGTTAACTTCGCAGTCTAATTCTTTCAAACGCTCAGACAAAAGAGCAAGATTGGTATTAACCATTGAACCATCAAGTAATTCAGTTCCGATATTTATAATCTCGCATTTCATAACCAAAAAACCTAGTTTACAGGGTATTGGAAGTATAATATACCCCGCAGAATCAGATTGGTATACACGGCCGCGAAAAAATCATCGAGCATGACACCCGATGCTCCAGGCAACTTTTCAATCCGCCGGCAAGGAAAAGGCTTTAGAATGTCCAAGAGGCGGAAAATCAAAAACCCGACAAAACCAAAAATGAAACCTTTAAAGATTACTCCCCAGAAACAAAACAAGATGCCAAATATTTCATCGATAACTATCTTTTTATCGTCTTTGTTCCCTAAAATCTTTTCTCCCCGGGAGACAAAAATAAAACCCATAACTAAAATTGAAATCAAAACCAGGCCGTAAACAAAGAGAAAGTCTTTAACCAGCCAAAAAATAAATAAGCCGAAAAGACTGGCAGTTGTTCCGGGGAGGAAAGGTACGTAACCACAGCCTAAACCAGTAACGGCTATCTTGCTAATCCGGTTATAGATAAGCTTCCTTTTGGCAACCGTCGATAAATCTGATTTCTCGCGCAATATTTTTCCCTGCCTTGTAGAAGGTCACATTTATACGATGGCTCTCTTTTACATCTCCGACGGGGCAAATTTATAATCCCAGAAGCTTACGATTCCGGACAATATAGCTCAAGCCGGAAGCAACCGTTAAAATAATAACTATCAGCATAAAAAACCAAATACCGGTTTTTAACCAGTTTTCTAAATATGGGGCGAGTTCTCTAAAGAGAAGAGCCAGGGTAGCCTTCAAGGCAATAAAGGCTAAAATAATTATTATCGTCGTGAATTGCGAAATGGTTTTTTGCTTGCCCAATCGATCAGAAGCGAGAATCTTTCCCTCGGAGGCGGCTAAGACCCTCAAACCCATGACAGCAAATTCTCTCCCGATAACAATAACTACCATCCAGGCAGGAATTATATTCATCTGGACAAAGGAAATAAAAGCGGCGCTTATCAACATTTTATCGGCTAAGGGATCAACCAAGATTCCAAATTTGGTTACTGTGTTGGTCAGCCGGGCAACTTTGCCGTCATAATAATCGGTTAGGGCGGCCGCAATAAAGACCAATAATGCTCCGTACTTAGCATAGGGATTGTGGACAAATAAAAAAAACATAAAGATAAAAATCAGAATAATCCGTAAAACGGTCAGTTTATTGGCTTTATTCATAGCCCTCACCTTCGGCTCGGGAGTAGTCAGTAGATTGCAGTCAGTAAATAGTACAAAATATACTGTCTACTGTATTCTGGTGTCCCGTGTCCGGCTCGAACGGACGACCTCCGCCATGTCAAGACGGCGCTCTAACCAGCTGAGCTAACGGGACACTCTATCGTTTACGAAACATCAATTAACAAATAATTGGTGCCGGGAGCCGGACTCGAACCGGCACGCCCTTTTAAAGAGCATGGGATTTTAAGTCCCAGGCGTCTACCAATTCCGCCATCCCGGCCATTTCAGCAAATAGCCAATGGCTAACAGCATTTGGCAAATAGCCTGTGGCAGTAAAAATAAAAATTTAAACTATTCCCTATTTGCTATATGCCATTTGCGATGATGGAGGCGTGGGTCGGATTTGAACCGACGCATCGCGGTTTTGCAGACCGCTCCCT
>Ga0180433_10000210_pt1 | contig 102513 bp, 95 predicted proteins | sample SS_ome_8_FD_132980 | JGI IMG/M metagenome (GOLD analysis project Ga0180433, IMG submission 132980) | Hypersaline lake sediment archaeal communities from the Salton Sea, California, USA - SS_1_D_1 metaG | ecosystem: Environmental > Aquatic > Non-marine Saline and Alkaline > Hypersaline >... | reverse complement strand
CTTGCATGTATTAGGCACGCCGCCAGCGTTCGTCCTGAGCCAGGATCAAACTCTCCAAAAAAGTTGATCAGTACTCATTAGAATTAACGGAACGCTTCGTTTTGTTTAGTTTTCAAAGAACATATATTCTTAGTCGCGAAAATCAATTTAACAAACATAAAGTGCTTTGTCAACTTTTTCTTTTTGACAGCGACTTTTTAATAATAACATCTCCAAAAATGCTTGTCAACATCTTTTTTTATTTTTTAACCATCGCTTACTGACGTTATCTTTTACAGCTCATCAGCAGCGACGGTTAATAATATATCATCACATTTAGTTAGTGTCAACACTTTTTTTCAAAGAATATCCACGATGATAAATTTCTTGGCCTTTCGTTTCAATTCTTCTAACTTCTACAAAGCCCCTATCAATTAAAAACTCTAATAATACACTTAAGTCGACACCATATAATTGAACATCTGGGTGCTCGATTAAGTCAGCAAAATACCAAAAATCTTTTTCTGATAAAATCTTTAATAAATGAGAAGATCCAAATTCCGTTTTCGAATGAATAAGAAAATCAAAGGCTAAAAATAGTAACTCTAGTCTTTTATTAAGTTCTTCATCGCTTTCTACTAATTCTTTATATAATTTATGAATTTGTGGCTCAATTTGTTTTACTTGATTCCAAACAGTCACTTCTGGATGGAAACCTCTATCAATAACTTCTATTCTCGCTAGATGATGTAAAGCGTGTACAATGTGATTATATGCATCAAGATGTTGTTTATTTTCAAAAAATGCTTTCCCTTCCATATATCTTCTAATTAGTTTCGAAAATTCAATTGTAATTTTAAGCTTTCGGTCTTCAAAGGGAAAAGTGTTTAATCGTTCAATTAATTTCATTAAGTATTCATTACGGTCAAATAAAACTTTTCCATTTAAAATCCAATCAATGATTCTTCGATTTGTACCTAATAAAATCCAATCATTTAGCTGCTTTTCAGTAACAATGTGTAGTGCTGCTTTTTGATCCAAGAACTCATAATGTTTTATGAATAAAGGCTTTTCTGCAGATTTAGTAATGATTAACAATGTGACATCTAAGTTATCAGTCCGGGGTGATGTTTGGTCTCTCTTTTCAATCATTAACACTGCTAATGTTTCCGGATGACTAGCTCTTTCTTGATAAATCGGGCGAAGCAAATCTTTCACTGGAAATTCCCCCATCCGTTATTTATTTAAATCGTTTAACAACGATTTAGCTAACTAGAAAATTTATTTCTGCTTCTTTTTTACTAAATATTGTTTCTACAAAGTAATATCTAAACCCTTTCTTTCATTTTTCAAATTTCATTTCTATTTAATCAAAATAAAGTATGCTATATTATTTTACAGGAGGTAGCGAAAATGTCACGTAAATATTCAAGTAAAATAAATAAAATTAGAACTTTTGCTTTAAGTTTAATTTTTGTTGGATTTATTATTATGTATATCGGTATTTTTTTCCGTGAATCTGTTTTTATTATGACCTTATTTATGCTTTTAGGATTACTTTCCATCATTGCAAGTACAGTCATATACTTTTGGATTGGAATGTTATCTACAAAAGCTATCCAAGTTATTTGTCCTACTTGTAATAAACCAACGAAAATGCTTGGTCGTGTAGATATGTGTATGCATTGTCGTGAAGCTCTTACTTTAGATAAAAATCTTGAAGGAAAAGAGTTTGACGAAAGCTACAATCGAAAAAAGACAAAAAAATAGAATGACACCTAAGGAGCCAATGATTTCCTTCGGAATCATCCAAAACATAAAAAAACAAGCTGATAGTTAAGCTATCAGCTTTTATTAATGAGGATTATCTTCATTTTGACAATCACGACATTTACCGTAAACCTCCATACGATGGTGGCTTACTTTAAAGCCTGTCACATGTTCCGCTAAGTTCTCCACTTCATCAAGCCCCGGATAATGAAAATCAACAATTTTCCCACATTCCTCACAAATAATGTGGTAATGATCTGAGGTAGCAAAATCAAATCGGCTTGACGAATCGCCATACGTTAGTTCTTTGACCAAACCAACTTCTCGAAATACACGAAGGTTATTATAAACTGTTGCAACACTCATATTTGGAAATTTACCTTCAAGTGCTTTATATATATCATCTGCTGTTGGATGTGCCATAGAATTAATTAAATACTCTAAAATCGCATGACGTTGTGGAGTAATTCGAATCCCCGATTGCTTTAGTGTATCTAGAGCTTCCTTTAACATATTTTCAGACATCGTCATGCACCTCTTTTCCGTTCCACAAAGTCCACTATTTAAAAAATTATTACTTTATAATATTTATAATTAGTGTACCCTGTTAAGATTATTTTTGTCAATCATTAGACCTTTAAATTCGCTGTTTTTACTGTTATTTTATTCATTTTTACATACTAAACTAAGCCTTTTCGTTTTTCTTTATATAAAAAAAGCGAGCATTATGCTCGCAAAAAGCTTAGATTGATTTGAGGAGAAATGCACTTGATACAGTATATTGTACGCAAAATATATAAAGTTTGCTTAGACATTTATCCTTATATTGAAAAATTTACGAAAGTTCTTCAGCAATATATTTTAATGCTTCCTCTACGTGACCTTTCACTCGTACTTTACGCCATTCTTTCACTATGTTTCCTTCTTTATCAATGATAAAAGTAGAGCGTTCTATACCCATATATTCCTTCCCGAAATTTTTCTTTAGCTTCCATACTCCATAAGCTTCAGCAACTTGATGGTCTTCATCTACTAATAATATAAATGGAAGATCATGTTTTTCTTTAAACTTTTGGTGTCTTTCAATGGGATCTGGGCTTACACCTAAAATAACAGCATCTAGCTCTACAAAGCTTTCATGATGGTCACGGAAGTCACAAGCTTCTGTTGTACACCCAGGTGTCATATCTTTTGGATAAAAATAAAGAACAACATATTTACCACGAAAATCAGATAGCTTTACTTTTTCACCATTGTCAGCAATTAATTCAAAATCAGGTGCTAATTGTCCTACTTTTACCATTATACGACCTCCAAATCATTTTATCTTCAACTATAAGCCTAACCAATTTAGACCAATGATACAACTATTCCCCCTTATCCATACCAATCACCGTTCGTGCAACAACAGTTGTCGGTAATATATATCCTAAAAAAGCTTCAATTAAAGCTAACCACCTTCCAATACCTACAGGTGTAATATCACCATAACCAACAGAGAATAACGTAACAGCACTAAAGTATAAGCATGTTTCTAACTTTTCAAAATAGGTTCCTTGTAAGCTGCTACCATTTTCCATTAATACAATAATGTCATACTCGTGAAGTAATAAATAAAGCATAGCAAATCCAATTAAAAATGAAATATATACAAAACCTATAACACATACGGTTTCAAATGAAAGAAAGGTTCCTTTTTGAACTGCTTTAATGAGGATTTTTAAACTCATTACTAAACAAAAAAGTACCGCTAAACCTATAAAAATCCCCATGTTCCAATTCCTCCTAGTGAAAAACAAGGTTTGTACAATATACACAATTAACGTTAATTTTATGTACAAATAAAAAAAGAGGCGTTTAGCCTCTTTTAACAAAAGCTTCTTTCTATTAAGTTAAACGTTCACGTATTTTTCCTGAAATGAAATCAATTATTACAACCATAAGAATGATTCCTAGTAAAATAACGCCTACCCGCTCCCAATCACGAACACTTAAAGCAAAAATAAGTGGTGTTCCAATCCCACCTGCACCGATAATGCCTAAAATAGTAGCGGATCGGACATTAATTTCAAAACGATAGATGACAAATGATAAAAAGCTTGGCAGTATTTGAGGAATAACTGAAAACCAAATCGCTTTAATCGGATTAGCACCTGTAGCAATGAGTGCCTCTTTCGGACCTAAATCTAAGCTTTCAATTTCCTCAGAAAATAATTTACCAAGCATCCCAATTGAATTAATCCCAAGAGCTAGTACTCCAGCAAATGCACCAGGTCCCACGGCTTTAATAAACAAAAGCGCCATTACAATTTCCGGGAAAACTCTGATAAAACTTAAAATAAACTTTCCACTTCCAGAAAACACTTTTCCCCTACTCATATTTGAAGCAGCTAAAAAGGAAAATGGTATACAAAGTACAGCAGCAATAACTGTTCCTAATACAGCAATAGCAAGTGTATCTAGCAACCCTCTTAGTAAATCTTCACCAGCTGGGTCATAAACATAATCCCAGTCAGGTTGAAATAATCCTGCAAAGATAGAAGAAATAACTTCACTTGATGTTTCTTTTATTTGAATAATGGGCATACCAGAAAAAGCCCAAATGTAAACGAAACAAATTGAGATAATGATTATCCATTTACGAAGAGGATTTTTTTGCTTTACGGGAGTTGAAGTAAATGTTTGTGCCATTATATCAGCCTCTCTCGTATTTTCGTACTTAAATAATCAATAATTAAAACAACAATCAATGTGAACAAAATAATTGTTGACGTTTTATCATATTCAAAAAACCCCAATGTTCTTTCATAATATAACCCAATACCACCTGCCCCCACTAATCCTAAGACAGCGGCCGCACGTACATTCACTTCAAATGTATATAAAACAAATGACATAAATTGTGAAAGAACTTGAGGTATAACACCATATGTAATCCATTTAATTTTATTTGCCCCAACAGCTGTCATTGCCTCGAGTGGACCTGGGTCAATATTTTCAATTGCTTCATATGTTAACTTTGCAATAATACCTACTGAAAAAATCGTTAAAGCAAAAATACCAGGTAAAGCACCAATTCCAAATACAGCTACAAAAAAAGCAGCAAGTAATAAATCAGGAATGGTTCGAACTAAATTTAATAGAAAGCGAGAAGGGATAGATATAATCGGTAATGTAGCTACATTTCTAGCTGAACAAAGTGCAATAGGAATTGATATAATTGCTCCAAATGTTGTTCCTAAAACAGCCATTCGTATCGTTTCAAGCATTGGTTGTGTAACATTATTGATATAAGATAAATCAGGTGGAAATAATTCTACTAATAAATCAACCATATTTGGTAAACCATTAATTAAAGATGTAATCGAAAACTCCACTTTCCAACCACTTAACCAAATAATTGAGATTAAAAGCAAAATGGTAAAAGAATGCTTAAGACGATTAGAAGGAATTCTAATCTCTTTCTTTTGGATAGGTGCTTCTATCGTTTTCATTTTGACATCACGACCACATCTTGTTTTTCTAAAGGCTTTCCATAGATTTTGTTAAAAGTTTCATCTGTTGCATTTGCTACTGTATCATCAAATACGATTTCTCCGCCCCGAAGCCCAATAATTCGAGTTGCATATTCACGCGCTAAGTCAATAAAATGCAAGTTTACAACAATTGTAATTCCTAATTCTTGATTAATCTTTTTTAAGTCATCCATCACTTGTTTTGTTGTAATTGGGTCAAGAGAGGCAACGGGCTCGTCTGCTAAAATAATTTTAGCCTCTTGTGCTAACGCTCTCGCAATTGAAACACGCTGCTGTTGTCCACCAGATAGTTGATCTGCTCGATTATAGGCCTTATCTAAAATATTGACACGCTCTAAAGCTTTTAATGCCAGTTCTTTATCATGCTTTGGAAATAATCCTAAAAGCATCCGAAGCGTTGAATGATAACCAACTCTTCCGGACAACACATTTCGAATAACTGTTGAACGCTTAACAAGATTAAAATTTTGAAATATCATACCGATGTCTCGACGCATTCGATAAAGCTCTTTTCCTTTTGCTCTTGTAATAGACTTTCCATTAATAAATATTTCACCTGATGTAATTTCATGTAATCGATTAATAGAACGCAGTAGCGTTGACTTTCCTGCACCAGATAAACCAACTATTACAACAAATTCTCCTTTATTAATTGTGAGATTAATGTTATTTAGCCCTACAGTTCCATTTGGATATATCTTTGATACATTTTTAAATTCAATCATGGAAAATCATTCCCTTTCTAGTTGAGCTTTTTTCTCGTTATTTAAAATGGCTGAGTAATCGAAGGGCCTCTTCGAACACCCAGCCATAGTTAAATTATTATTCAGTCTTCACCTTTTCACCATATTCACGTACGATATCAAAGTTACTATCTTTTGATTTTGTATATCCTTCATGTGAGTAAATATCACGAATAATCTTTTTACCTTCTTCATCCTGACCTATTGCAATAAACGCATCTTGAATTTTTTTCATCCATTCAGGGTCCATATCAGAACGAACAGAAATAGTATCATTTGGAATTTTTTCAGTGTAATGAATAACTTTTGTTTTTTCAAAAACATCAGGATAATCTGATTTCACAATATTTCTTGCATCTTGGAACGTAACAGCAACATCTACATCACCATTTAATAAAGCAATAATTGCTTGGTCATGCCCTTTAAGTGTTACAGGCTCTACATCCTTTAACGGATCGATACCAGCATCCATTAAAGAAGCGGCTGGCCATACATAGCCTGCTGAAGATGTCACATTTTGATATCCAATTTTCTTCCCTTTTAAATCTTCAAGACTTTTAATATCTGAATCTTTTCTAACAACAAACATGGATTTATAGTAATCAACTAATTCATCTGTAGGTGTGCCATCCTCATCATTAACTCCATAGCGCTGTGCTTGAAGAAGAACTTCTGCTGCTCCTTTTTCTTTAGCTAGCACATATGCTGTAGGTGGTAAAAATCCAACATCGACCTGCTTAGATGCCATTGCTTCAACAATTGTGTTATAGTCTGTTGAAACACTAACGTTAACCGGAATTCCAAGCTCTTTACTTAAAAGTTCTTCAAGTGGCTTTGCCTTTGCCTCTAATGTGTCGGCATTTTGCGAAGGAACAAATTGAACATTTAATTCTTCTGGAACATAATTCCCTTGGGCTTGTCCATTTGACTCGTCACTACACCCAGCAAGAAGGCTTGCGGTAAAAACAGTGGATAATACAATGCCCGCTATTTTTTTAAACATTCTCTACACTCCCCGATTTTGAAAATTTATCCATAAATAAAACTATCAAACAATTATTTAAATTAAATTGAATTATTGTAAATTAATAGTTAATTAATGTTAATATTTAGAACGTCTGAAATATCTATTTTTTTGTTATTTCACCTTATAAACCAATTAATATAACCAATTAAAATATAGTAGTTCGTAAAAATTAAGTGAACTTTGTTAATTTTCTGTTAATTAATATACTTTAAATGAATAGTAAAAATAAAAAACTGGCCCATCCTAAATGATGAACCAGCTTAGTTTCCTGCCCCGCGATATCGTTTGACACCTGCATTCCAAATGAAAATAGATAAACTAAAAAAAACGATTCCCATAACAGGTGTTAAAAAGGCATAACCATACCATTCTGATTTCTTTAAAAAATAAGCTGATGGATAAACACCTACAAAAGCAAATGGCAATATCCACGTTAAAATATATCTAATGATTTTGTTGTAGATGTTAACCGGATACCGACCATAGTTTCCGATATTATACATCATAGGCATTATAGAAGTTTTTGCATCAGACCAAAAGCTAATCGATGCAAGTGAAACAAAAATGCCTGCATATACAAGTGCTCCACCTAAAACAAATAACACAAAAATAAATAAATCATACCATTGAAAGGATAAATCTAACCGAAAGGCAGCATAGCCCATAACAATAAATCCAGTAATTGCACCAAAAAGGGATTCTAATTCCATACGTTCTAAAATGACTTGAAATAAGCTATGAATTGGTCTTGTTAAGATACGGTCCATTTCCCCTTTAACGATATAACGTTCATTAAAATCCCAAATATTAAAGAAGGAGGCAAAAATCGCAAAAGGAACTAAAAAGAATCCATAAATAAAAATAATTTCATCACGTGTCCATCCACTCAATACTTGGGTATGACCAAAAACGACAAGGATGAAAACAAGATTTGCCGCTTGAAACATGAAATCCGATAATAGCTCGACAACCATATCAGCCCGATACTGCATTCTTGTTTTTAAATACTGTCCCATATATTGAAAAAGCATGGATGCATAATACATGTGATCATCCCCCTTGAATTACCATCTTCTTTTTCGCTAAACTCCACATAATTTGAATCGGGATGATTAATATAACTGCCCATAAAGCTTGTAAAAGAATCGCTTCTACTACTTCTTGACCTTTAAAGCCTTCTGTAAAAATCATACTTGGTAAATAGCTAATCGCTTGAAACGGAAACCATTTCATCAACTCTTGTGCCCATAAAGGATAAAAACTTATTGGTAAAAGAAGACCTGAAAATAAATCGATTAAAACTCTTTTCGATCTCATTAAACCATCTACATTAAATAAGAAAAAAGTCAGCATACCTGTCATTAAGTTAATTTGTGTATTAATGATAAAGCTAAATAAAATGGATAAAGCAAAAAATCCCCAAGTTGATACATCAGTTGAAAATTGAAGTGGGAAAATAAAGCTTACAATGACCATTCCAGGAAGGGAGAAAAACACGAGTCGGAAAATCCCTTCACCTAGTGCTTGCATCGTTTTCATACCGAGATAATGATACGGGCGTATGAGTTCAACTGCTACTTTCCCTTCTTTAATTTCCATCGCAATTTCACGATCGATATTGTTAAAATAAAAGGCTCTTGCCATCCACGATACTGCAACATATGTGATCATCTGAGAAATCGATAACCCTTGAATATTTTCTTTTCCGCCATAAATAGCCGACCATAAAAAATAGTAAGCACCAATGTTAATACTATAAATTAAAATACCTGTATAATAATTGGTCCGGTACGCTAACATCATTAAAAAGCGTATCCGAATCATCTCAATATATTTCCCCATAACAACCACCGTATTTTCTTAATCTTTTTATCTATTATTTTGTTGCTTCACCTTTCTCATAAATATTTCGGATAATTTCTTCTGTTGAAATCTCTTGAATACTTAAATCTATAATTTTTTCAGCTGCGACCACTCTGCTAATTAATTCCGACATTTCGCTTTCAGGGTTGGTTAATTGTGCAATCCATACGTTTCCTCTTTCCCCTTTTGTCCAATGAACATTTATATCATGTGTAATTTGGAATAGACGTTCTTTTTCTACTTCATTACCAAATTGAAATTCAATTTGCTTTCCTTCTCCCCATTCGTTCCGTAAATGCTCCAATGAGCCATCATAAATAATTTTTCCTTCATCGAGCATAATCACTCGTTCACAGAGCGCCTCAATATCAGATAAATCATGAGTTGTGAGAAGAATCGTCGTTTGATATTTCTCATTTATTTCTTTTAAAAATTGACGAATTTTTAATTTGACTAAAACATCTAATCCTATTGTCGGTTCATCTAAAAAAAGTAAAGGAGGATTATGAATTAAGGCAGCAGCTAATTCACAGCGCATCCGTTGACCAAGTGAAAGCTTTCTAACCGGCTTATCTAAAAGTGGTTCAATATCTAATGTTTTAATGACATGATTCATATGCTCGTTATAATCTTGGTCAGATACTTGATAAACTTTTTTTAGTAAACGAAAGGATTCTTGAACAGCAATATCCCACCAAAGCTGTGAACGTTGCCCAAAAACCACTCCGATTGTTCGAACAAATTTTTCACGCTCTTTATGAGGATTCATCCCATTCACAAGTACTTTCCCAGCACTTGGTGTTAAAATACCTGTTAACATTTTAATCGTAGTTGATTTGCCTGCTCCATTTTCACCGATATAACCGACCATTTCCCCTTTTTTAACGGAAAATGATATATCATCAACTGCTTGTATCGTCTTATAGTTTCTAGTAAACAAATCACGAAACGCACCCTTTAAGCCTGAACGACTTGAGTAGCTTTTAAATTCTTTTCGTAAATGTTCAACCTCTATGACGTTCATGATTTTCCCTCCATAATTTACAATCACAACGATAAGTTTAACGGAAAGGAATATATTAAACAATGAATATGCAATCAATTCAGTTTTTTCTTTTTTATAATTTTCCTTCTATATTCAAGTTACCCCCCCTCTATCCTTAAACACATTTGTTCTCCCTTTAAAACTCTTCCCTTCTTTCATAAAAGTGCTAGAATAGACAAAGGACGAAATTAAAAAGAAGGTGAAAACATGAAGTTTCAAAAATCTGAACTGCTACATAAAGAAGCTCTTGAACATATCGTCGGTGGCGTTAATAGTCCTTCTCGTTCTTATAAAGCCGTTGGTGGCGGTGCCCCTGTTGTAATGGAAAAAGCAAAGGGTGCTTACTTCTGGGATGTTGACGGAAATAAATATATCGATTATTTAGCGGCATATGGCCCGATTATTACAGGCCATGCTCACCCACACATTACAGAAGCCATTAAGCAAGCAGCTGAAACAGGTGTCTTATATGGTACGCCAACTCCACATGAAGTGAAATTTGCCAAAATGCTAAAAGAAGCGATTCCTTCTTTAGAAAAGGTTCGTTTTGTTAATTCTGGAACAGAAGCTGTTATGACAACAATCCGTGTTGCTCGTGCCTATACCGGTAGAGATAAAATCATTAAATTTGCTGGATGCTATCATGGGCATTCCGATTTAGTGTTAGTCGCAGCGGGTTCTGGTCCATCTACATTAGGTACTCCTGACTCAGCTGGTGTACCAAAAAGTATTGCTCAGGAAGTGATAACAGTACCATTTAATGAAATTGAACCATTTAAGGAAGCACTTGAAAAGTGGGGAGACCAAGTAGCTGCTGTTTTAGTAGAGCCAATCGTGGGTAACTTTGGAATTGTAGAGCCAAAACCTGGCTTTTTAGAAGAAGTTAACCGCCTTACACACGAAGCAGGAGCACTCGTCATTTATGATGAAGTCATTACTGCGTTTCGTTTTATGTACGGTGGAGCTCAAGATCTTTTAGGCGTAAAACCAGATTTAACAGCAATGGGTAAAATTATCGGTGGAGGGCTCCCAATTGGTGCTTACGGTGGAAGAAAAGACATTATGGAAAAAGTAGCACCGTTAGGACCAGCCTATCAAGCAGGAACAATGGCAGGTAATCCAGCATCCATCTTAGCAGGAATTGCTTGCTTAGAGGTTCTAAAGCAAGAAGGTGTTTACGAATACTTAGATGAGCTCGGTGCAATGTTAGAAGAAGGAATTTTAGCACATGCTAAAGCATATGATATCCCGATTACCATTAATCGATTAAAAGGTGCCTTAACGGTTTACTTTACAACAGAAAAAGTATACAACTATGAACAAGCTGAAAATACGGATGGTGAAATGTTTGCGAAATTCTTTAAGCTTATGCTCCATCAAGGTATTAACCTTGCTCCTTCTAAGTACGAAGCATGGTTTATCACCATTGCACATACAAAAGAAGATATTGAAAAAACTATAGATGCAGTAGGAAATGCCTTTAAACAACTAAAAGATTAATGATGGAAGAGGATGTCCATAAGGGTGCACCTTTATAGGACGTCCTTTTTTAATTCGACTAATTATAAAATTCCTAAATAAAACTATAAAAATATTTTTTACGACAATTTCCATCTTGAATATTCCACACAAACCATGTATATTACTTAATTGTTTAACAGGAAGTATTTCCACAAATCATGAAAGGATGACATTTTTTTATCTTATGAAACTTGGAGCCCGCATTTTTAAAACAGGGATTGCAATTACACTAGCATTAATTTTATCAACATTATTAAATCTACCATCACCGGCGTTTGCTGGAATTGCAGCTATCTTTGCTGTTCAACCATCTATTTATAAATCGTATCAAACCGTTGTTGAGCAAATTCAAGCGAATATTATCGGAGCTTGTGTAGCCGTTTTATTAGGCTTTTTATTTGGTTCTAACCCATTTATAGTTGGTCTAGTCGCTATCATTATTATTTCAATATGCCTTAAGCTTAAACTTGAAAACACTATCGCTATCGCGCTAGTTACAGCTATTGCCATTTTAGAAGCGACAGGAGATAACTTTATATATGTGGCATTTACCCGTTTCTTAACAATATTATTAGGTGTCTTATCAGCATTTGTTGTCAATTTCGTTTTTATGCCACCAAAATATGAAGCAAGACTTTATCATAAAATCACAAATATTACAGAGGAAATTGTAAAATGGATTCGTGTAAATTTACGTCAAGCATCAGAGTATGGAATATTAAAAGGTGATATTGATAAAATTAAAGACCAACTAATTAAGCTTGACCAACTCTTTCTTCTATATAAAGAAGAAAGAACATATTCAAAAGCAAAAGTTTACCCAAAAACGAGAAAGCTCGTTTTATATCGTCAGCTCATTACAACGACAAACAGAGCCTTTTATACATTAAGAAAGCTTCATCGATTAGAAAATGAGCTACATCAAACACCACTTGAATTTCAAGAAGTACTCATTCAAGAGCTCGATGTACTTCTCAATCATCACGAACAAGCATTATTAAAATTTGCTAAAAAAATTAAAACAGATAAAGTATCGGATATTTCAACGATTAATACATTCCATAAAGAGAAGCTTGTCCAAACATTTTTGGACTATGAGAAAACATGTAAAGACACTAGCTGCTTTCATAGTTTATTACCGCTAGTCGCTTCCATTATTGATTATCACGATCATCTCGAACATCTAAATACATTAATCAACAGCTACCAGCAATATCATCAAAATGAAAATGATTTAAAAATTACAGAAGAGGAAGCAATATAGGCTTTTCAAACGAGAGAGGCCACCTCATAGGGTCAGACCCTTTTGGAGGTAGCCTCTTTTCTTTATGATTTAACCGAAAAAACAATCGCTTCATGCGGTCGGAGTGTAACTTGATCTAATGTTTGTTCTTTTTCTTTTGAGTAATTCGTAAGAACGATTTCAGCTTTCTTTCCTTTAAAATCTTCAGGAACTTCAAAATAGTTTTCTTTGTCACTATGATTTAATAGGATAAGCCATGCTTCACTATCTAAACGGCGTGTGTAACAGAAAATTTCTGGGTCATCTGGATTTAAATCTTGGTATTCTCCATACACCATAACAGGATTCTGTTTTCTAAGCTGAATAAGTTTTTGATAATAATAGAAAACGGAATCCGGATCTTTTAAAGCCTGTTCAACATTAATTTCTTTATAGTTTGGATTCATTTTAATCCAAGGTGTTCCATTTGTGAATCCTGCATTTTCTGTATCCTTCCATTGCATCGGTGTACGGCTATTATCTCGAGACAATGGTTGAACTTCTTTTAACGCTTCTTCTGGATCCATTCCATTATCAATTAGTTCCTTATACTTATTTCTTGTTGCAATATCATTGTAATCATTAATGTCTTCAAAACGAACACCTGTCATACCAATTTCTTCACCTTGGTAAATATACGGTGTTCCCGGTAATGTATGAAGTAATGTCGCTAAAAGCTTAGCGGATTGTACACGATATGTACCATCATTACCGTAACGAGTAACTTGTCTTGTATGATCATGATTATTTAAAAATTGTGAGTTCCAGCCTTTACCCCATAGTCCAATATACCAACGCTGTTGAATTTCTTTAAAGCGAAGGGGTTCCCAGCTTGGCATTTCATCACAAACTTCAAAATGAAATAAAGTATGAAGTTCATTGCGGTCTTCCCCTACATATTTTAAACCTTCCTCTGGTGAAACAAAGGCCACTTCTCCGACTGTCATGATATCATAATGCTTTAATACTTTTTCATTCATTTCTTGTAAATAATCATGAATTCCAGGATTATTAGTTAAATAACGAATATCCTCTGGATTTTCAACATCTTGAAATTCCTTCGGTTTCGCAAGTAAAGCAATAGCATCCAAACGGAAGCCATCGATTCCTTTATCCAACCAGAAACGCATCATTTTATAAATTTCTTCTCGAACCTCAGGATTTTCCCAATTTAAATCTGGCTGTTCTACGGCAAAGGAGTGGAAATAATACTGTCCTGTTGTTTCATCATATTCCCATGTAGATGGACAAAAATAGGAACGCCAATTGGTAGGAGGATTTTCATCTTTGCCATCTTTCCAAATATACCAATCTCTTTTCGGGTTGTCTTTTGACGATTTAGATTCTAAAAACCAAGGGTGTTCATTACTAGTATGATTAACAACAAGGTCCATAATGACCTTTAGTCCTAATTGATGAGCTTTTTCTAAGAGCTCCTCAAAATCTTCCATTGTTCCCGCTTTCGGCATAATAGAATAATAGTCAGAAATATCATAGCCATTATCTGCATCAGGAGAAACATAAAATGGATTTAACCAGATGACATCTACACCTAATTTCTTAATGTAATCAAGCTTTTCTATAACACCTCTTAAATCACCAAATCCATCCCCATCCGTATCGTAAAAGCTTCTCCAATAAATTTGGTACACAACCGCTTCCTTCCACCATGTACGTTTCAACTTGTTCACTCCTTACACTTAAACGCTTTCATTTTTACTTATTAAAAAAATTAAGGTATTCAACTATGTATTAATCTTAAAGATGTATATACAAATTATATAATAATTACCCTATATATTGTTGAAAAAAATGCATAATCTGTATTTTCCAATCAATATTTTCTCATTACTTCATCCCTTCTATTAAATATGAGAAAAGCGCAAAGCGCCCGCCTATCGGCGAAGGGTGCTGGAGGACCTGCGAGGAAGACGTGAGACACCACAGCTGGGCCGAATCGATCCAAGACGATGGCGATTGGAGCTAGATATCAAATGACAACATGTATAGATTTATTCCTTCGTAAAAATGATATAAATTCTGATATATAAAAAAACGCAGGGTGAGTCCCTGCGCAAACTTTACAGTCTATTAATCTTTCATCTTTGGATCGAGTGCATCTCGTAATCCATCTCCCATTAAGTTAAACCCGAGAACTGTTAGCATAATTGCAAGACCTGGGAAAAACAATGTCCAAGGAGCTTGAATTAAGTATTGTTTTGAATCGGCAAGCATTTTACCCCACTCAGGAGTTGGAGCTTGGGCACCTAAGCCTAAAAACCCAAGAGCTGCTGCTTCTAAAATAGCTGTTGCAATGGCAAGTGATCCTTGAACAATAATCGGTGTAAAGCTGTTTGGTAGTATATGATGAAACAAGATTCTTGTATCTCTCATTCCAATTGCTCTTGCTGCCATTATGTATTCCTCTTGTTTGACACTTAAAACCCTTGATCGAACTAAACGACCAAAGTTCGGAATATTAATAATTGCAATTGCAATTAAAGCATTTTGCAATGATTGACCTAAAATGGCTATAACTGCAATCGCTAGTAAAATACTTGGGAAAGCTAGCATAATATCAAAGATACGTGAAATGACCGCATCAACCCATCTTCCGTAGTATCCCGCAATAATTCCTAATACAGAACCAACAATGGCAGAGCCAAGTACGGCAAAAAATCCAACCCATAACGAAATTCTAGCTCCATATACAATACGAGAGAAAATATCACGTCCAAAATCATCGGTACCAAACCAATGCTCACTAGAAGGTGGAAGCAATCGATTAGCTAAATCTTGTTCTTTAAATCCATAAGGAGCAATAACTGGTGCTAATATGGCAACTAAGACAAAAAAGATGACGATCCCAAGCCCAACAAGTGCTACTTTATTTTTACTGAAGGTCTCCCATGCCTCTCTTAACGGGGACTTCACATCATCTTCGTAAGTGACAACAGCTCTTACATCATTACGTGCGAGTTCACCCATCGTTCTCCCCCCTATCATCTTTTATTATTGGTATTTAATACGTGGATCAATCAATGCATAAAGTAAATCTACAATTAAATTGATAATGACAAAGATGGTAGCAATGACAAGAATTCCAGATTGAATAACCGGATAGTCACGATAGTTAATTGCATCATATATATACCTGCCAATTCCCGGCCATCCGAATATCGTTTCTGTTAAAATAGCTCCACCTAATAATAGTCCTGTTTGTAAACCGATTACCGTTAATACTGGTATAACCGCATTTTTTAAGGAATGCTTGTACACAACCCAAAACATGTGTAGTCCTTTTGCTCTTGCAGTACGAATATAATCTGATTTCATCACTTCTAACATTGTTGATCTTGTCATTCTTGCAATGATCGCCATCGGAATCGTTGCTAAAGCAATACTTGGTAAAACTAGATGCTTAAGTACTTGAATAAATTGATCCATTCTTCCTTGAAGAAGAGTATCAATTAGATAAAGATTGGTGATGGCTTCAACTGGATTTCGAACATCTTCTCGACCTGTTGAAGGTAACCAACCTAAGTTAATCGAAAATACCCACTGCTCCATTAAACCTAGCCAAAAAATAGGCATGGAAACACCGATAAGCGCTAAAACCATTGCGACATAATCAAACCATGAGTGAGAATACCACGCACTAATAATTCCTGCATTAACACCGATGACAACAGCGATAATCATGGCAACGAGCGTTAATTCAACTGTCGCTGCTAAATATGGCCATAGCTCTTCATTTATCGGAGCTCTTGTTCTTAAAGAAGTCCCTAAGTCACCGCTTAGTAATTGTTTAACATAATCAATGTATTGTATATACCAAGGTTTATCTAAGCCCAATTCTTTTGTTAACGTTGCTACTGCCTCTTTTGTCGCCTGTTGCCCTAAAATAACTTGAGCCGGATCACCTGGAATAAGGCGAATAATTGCAAAGACAACAAGAGTCATTCCAATTAAAACAGGAACTAAAGATAGAAGTCTTCTTATAGAATAACTAGCCATAACCTTCACCTCTTTTCTGAAAAATCTAGGCTCTCGTGAAATATTAAGACGATAGATATTGCCTTATTATTTTTCTTTCAATCATTTAGATAAGCCAAGGAAAGGGGGAAAACTCCCCCTTTCATCACCAACGCATTTATTATTTAAATTCGACTTTCGTGAGCCAGTCAGAACCAGTTGGATGTGGTAAGAAGTTTTGAATATCCTTTGAACCAGCTAATAAAGGTGTTGAGTGTACAAGTGGCACCCATGGAGCATCCTCATGGATAATTTCTTGAGCTTGTTTATATAGTTCATTTCTCTTTGCCTGATCTGTTTCTGTTTGCGCTTGAATTAATACTTCATGTAGTTCATCACTGCTGTAATGTGTATAGTTGTTACTTCCAATACTATCCTTATCTAATAATGCATATAAGAAATTGTCCGCATCCCCGTTATCACCTGTCCAACCTAATAGGAATGCATCAAACTCTCCATTTCGTGCATTTTCAAGATAAGTAGCCCAGTCAACTGTTTTAATTTCGGCTTCAACTCCAATTTTTCGGAAGCTCTCTTGAATAACTTCAGCCACTTTCATTGCTTCTGGCATATATGGACGTGCAACAGGCATTGCCCATAATTCCATCTTAAATCCATCTGGATAACCTGCTTCTGCTAATAATTGCTTCGCTTTCTCTAAATCATATGGATAAGCTTCAATGTCATCATTGTATCCTTCAATAGAAGGTGGCATTGGGTTTTTAGCCGGTTCAGCTTGTCCCCCATAGAACGCTTCAATAATCGCTTCTTTATCAACAGCATGGTTAAGAGCTTGGCGAACAAGTTTATTATTAAAAGGCTCTCGAGTAGTTGTTAATCCTAAATACCCAACATTCATAGATGGTCTTTTGAAAATTTGTAAATTTTCATTACTCGTTACTTTTGCTTCATCAGACGGATTAAGTCCATCCATTAAATCGATTTCCCCATTCATTAACGCATTTAATCGAGCTGAGTTTTCTGGAATGACACGGAAAATAACTCGATTTAATTTCGGATACCCTTCAATACGATATTCCTCATTCTTTTCTAAAACAATGCGATCATTTGGCTTCCACTCTACAAATTTGAATGGACCTGTACCTACTGGATTTTCTCTAAATTTATCACCATATTTTTCAATTGCTGCTGGGCTTGCAATCGCAAACGGTGACATGGCTAAGTTCTTTAAAAATGGAGATTGAGGACGTTTTAATGTAAATTGGACTGTATGTTCATCTATTGCTTTTACTTCTTTAATAACATGTCCCTCATCATCTTTATATCCTCCAAACATAGAGCCGTAATATGGAAACTTTTCTTCATTTCCATTCATCCAGCGTTCAAAGTTATACACAACTGCTTCAGCATTGAAGTCTGTTCCATCATGGAACTTAACTCCTTTTTGAAGGTAAAATGTATACGTTAAACCATCATCAGAAACTTCCCATTTCTCTGCAAGACCAGATTCTAATGTTGTATCTTGATCACCATATTCAATTAATGTTTCAAAGATGTTTTTCGTAACTTTAAAGGATTCACCTTCAGTTGTTGTAATTGGATCGAGTGATGTTGAATCACCACCGCGACCAAAAACGAGAGTGTCTTTCTTAGATCCACTATCACTGTTTTTGTTCCCTGTCTGCTCTGAACTACTGCATCCAACTAAAAAGATGCTGATGGCCATGACAAGCACGATCAGTTTCAATAAACCTCTTTTCATCAAAAAATCCCCCTTCTTTATGTATGATTTATCATCAATGCTGCATTACCTGTTATAAAGATGGCATGCAACATAGTGACCATTTTTTATTTCTCTATATTCGGGTTTAGTTTTCTTACATAAATCAAAACAATCACGACATCTTGTGTGGAAGGCACATCCAGATGGTGGATTCGATGGGCTAGGAAGCTCACCCGTTAACGGTATCCTATTTCTTTTCACCGTTGGATCGGGCACAGGTACAGCCGATAATAAAGCCTTTGTGTAAGGATGCTTTGGATTTCCATATATTTCTTCACTTTCTGCTAGTTCTATTAATCTACCTAAATACATAACTCCTACTCGATCACTAATATGTTTGACAACACCTAGATCATGAGCGATAAAAATGTATGTTAGACCAAATTCCTTTTGAATATCTTTTAAAAGATTTAATACTTGAGCTTGAATGGAAACATCCAAAGCGGAAACGGGCTCATCTAAAATGACGAGCTTAGGCTTTGTCATAAGGGCTCTAGCAATCCCAATTCGTTGGCGTTGTCCGCCACTAAATTGATGTGGATATCTTTTAGCATGGTAGCTTGATAAACCGACGACCTCTAGCATCTCATTTACTCTCTTTTTCCTCTCTTCTTTAGAGCCAATACCGTGTACAATTAACGGTTCTTCAAGTATTCTTTGAACGGTATGACGAGGGTTAAGAGATGCAAATGGATCTTGAAACACCATCTGAATATCGCGACGAATTTTTCGTAGCTCTTGTTTAGACATTTTTGTTATGTCCTTATCTTCAAACTTGATCGTTCCATCGCTTGCTTCAATTAATCGCATAATGAGACGACCAGTCGTCGATTTACCACAACCGCTTTCTCCAACTATTCCTAACGTTTCCCCTTTTCGGACAAAGAAGGAAACTTGATCAACTGCTTTTACTTCTCCCTTTTTCCTGCCCAAAACTCCGCCTTTTATCGGAAAATATTTTTTTAAACCATTAACTTCTAGAAGCAGCTCTTGCATGATCACTCAATCCTTCCGCCTCTTTTTCATGTAATAAGCATCGAACCGAATGTGGTGATGACTGACTTGGATAAAAAGAAGGAGAAATATATTTACATTTTTCCTTCACTTCACTACATCTTGGTGCAAATAAACATCCATTTTGAATCGTTCCTGGCCTTGGAACATTGCCAGGAATTGAATACAATTTTTCTTCTTTTTTATTTAAATGTGGAACAGATTTTAGTAGCCCTTTTGTATAAGGATGTTTAGGTTGTTGAAAAATAGATTGAACATCCCCTTGCTCTACTACTTCACCTGCATACATGACAAGCACACGATCACAAATCTCGGCAACGACACCTAAATCATGAGTAATGAGAATGATAGAAGTATTCGTTTTTTTGTTTAATTCTTTCATCAAAGATAAAATTTGTGCTTGAATCGTCACATCAAGTGCTGTTGTTGGCTCGTCAGCGATTAACACTTTTGGATGACAGGCCATTGCCATTGCAATCATAACCCTTTGTCTCATTCCACCTGACAATTGATGTGGATATTCGTTTATTAATTCATTCGCTCTTGGAAGTCCTACTAGCTTTAAAAGCTCTATACTTCTTTCCTTCGCTTCTTTTTTTGTTACGTTCGTATGTAAACGGATAGCCTCCATTAACTGATTTCCAATTGTAAAAAGAGGATTAAGAGAAGTCATTGGCTCTTGGAAAATCATTGATATATCATTTCCTCGAATCTCTCTCATCCGTTTTTCACTAGCTTTTAACAAATCTTCTCCTTGAAATAAAATTTGACCACTTTCGATAATTCCAGGAGGCTTAGGAATTAACCCCATAATGGATAATGAGGTTACACTTTTCCCACTACCCGACTCTCCTACGATTCCTAAAATTTCTCCTTCATATAAAGAAAAGCTGACATCATAAACAGCCGGAATCTTTTGTTTCTTTGAAGAGAAGGATACTTTTAGCTGATCAACTTGGAGCACTGGTTCTCTTCTCATCTCATCACCTACCTAACGATACATTATTGTCAGAAAATGATAAATTTTAAAAATATAATAAATTCTTTACAATTATTACATATGTAAATTAAAAAAATTGTCACAAATTGTCATAATTTTCAATAAATTTTCGACAAAATTCGTTTAAACGTAACGTTTATTAGGACAAAAAAACTAAGAATCGTGTTATTTGACTATTTTTCTTAATTAACCGTACAAAATACCTATATTTAACAAATTAACACTATAATACTTTACTAAAGTAAAGTTTGATAAAATTTTCGCAAACGTTTATAGCTTTTTATTAACCTATTAACTAGATTAATCCCACAAACAAAATGGAAAATTTAAGATATTTATTATTTTTAAATAATATTCATTTCATAATTTTAAATTTCATATCTGAAAGAAAAACTTAAATTATATGATTATGGAACTATTTTTCAGTTTTCACCAAATTTTTATTAGTATAATTAAGAATATTCTGATATATTAAGCAAGTAGATAAACATATTGGTTTATCATTCCATTTTTTCTATTTTTAAGGGAGGGGATTAAAAGTTGAATAGGTTAAAGCTTTTTACTACCATTGCATCATCTGCACTACTAACTTGTTCTCTATCATTTTCACCTATGACTTATCAAGCTCAAGCTTCACAACTAGAAGCACCCCCAAGTACCTCTGCACCTATTGATTTGAATATCGTACCTGAAGAACGACTTGGTAAAGCATTACAAGATCGTGGAGTCATTTCAAAGAATGCTAGTGAAACAGAAATTCAAAGTGCTGTAAGAGAGTATATTAAGAAGAAACAAGGTTATAAACCTAGTAAAACATCTACTAATCAAGTAAAGACCCCTCAAGAATTTGATCAAAAAGTTAAGGATTTTTTAGAAAAGCAAAAGAATAAATTAAAGAAACAATTAGACAAAGAACATCAAAATTACAAGAAAGGAAAACCAGATGGTTATGTAAAAGTAAAAGAAGCAACTCAAGCACCATATAATGGTGAGGTTCGTAAAGATAAAGTTCTAGTATTATTAGTGGAATTTGAAGATTTCAAGCACAATAATGTAATCCAAGAGGAAGGCTACATGTATGCGGATGATTTTAATCGAGAACATTATCAAAAACTTATGTTTGGTGATGAAGAATTCACTTTATTTAATGGTGATAAAGTGCAAACATTTAAACAATATTATGAAGAGCAATCAGGAGGAAGCTATACAATTGATGGTTATGTGTCAGATTGGTTAACAATTCCAGGTAAGGCGACTGATTATGGTGATGACGATCCAAGAGGTGGTCATGATAATTTAGGACCATTAGGACCACGTGATTTAGTGAAACGTGCTCTTGATGCAGCAGTTGAATCAGGAATTAATCTTTCTAAATTTGATGAATTTGACTTATATGACTTAGACGGTGACGGTAATCAAAACGAGCCAGATGGACTTGTTGACCATTTAATGATTATTCATGCTGGAACAGGGCAAGAAGCTGGTGGCGGAGTATTAGGTGATGATGCAATTTGGTCACATCGTTGGGTTTTAGATGGTGTATATGCCATACCAAATACAACAGCTGCTGTCGACTATTGGGACGGTAAAATGGGGGCATTTGATTATACAATCCAACCTGAAGATGGTGCTGTCGGTGTATTTGCTCACGAATTTGGTCATGACCTAGGACTTCCTGATGAATACGATACTATTTACTCTGGTCACGGAGAGCCTGTTGCTTCATGGTCAATTATGAGTGGTGGTAGTTGGAATGGAAAAATTGCCGGAACAGAACCGACAAGTTTTTCTCCACAAAATAAGGAATTCTTCCAAAAAGTAATGGGAGGTAACTGGGCAAATATTGAGGAAATTGATTATGACGAAATCGATAAAGATGGAATTACTGCCATTATCGATCAAAGTGTTACCAAATCGAATAACCCAGGAATTGTTAAAATTAATCTTCCACCAAAGGAAGTTGACGGAATTCAACCAGCATTCGGAGAAAAATACTACTACAGCACAAAAGGCGATGACCTTCATACAACAATGACATCTCCAGAATTTGATTTAACGAATGCAACTTCTGCAACATTTAACTTTAAAGCTTGGTATGATATTGAATATGATTACGATTTCTTATATGTAACGGCTGTTACAGGTGATGGTGAGAAAAAAGTAATTGATATAATCGGTGATGATGACACTGATAATGATGCTCGTGCCGAATCATCCAAAGGTCAGTGGGTTGATAAATCTTATGACCTGAGTGAATTCAGTGGTAAAAAAGTAAAGCTAGTTTTTGAATATATTACCGATGGCGGATTAGCACTGGATGGCTTTGCCCTTGATAATGCGAAGTTAACTGTTGATGGAGAAGTTGTCTTTTCAGATGATGCAGAGAGTGAACCATTATTTACATTAGACGGCTTTATCGTATCAAACGGAAAATTTTTCAAAGATCACTATTACTACTTAGAATGGAGAAACTACGCTGGTGCCGACACTGCTCTCCAATATTCTCGAGGAGTGAAATACAATACAGGTTTAGTCATTTGGTATGGCGATGAAAGCTTTACAGATAACTGGGTAGGAATACATCCTGGAGAGGGCTTCCTAGGAGTTGTTGATTCACATCCAGAGCCAATATACGGTCTAAAAGATGGTGAAAGAACTATATTCCAAAGTACGCGATACCAAATAGCAGATGCTGCCTTCAGTTTAGATGAAACGCCTTCATGGATGGTTAATTCATCCTATCGTGGATTGTATGAATATAACAGTCTACCAGGTATAAGCTTATTTGATGATTCAAACAAGTATATTAATGATGCGATTCCTGATGCAGGACGTATTTTACCAAAATACGGAATAAAGGTACGAGTTATAGGAGAGGCAAAAGACAATTCGGCTGGAGCTGTTTGGATTTACAAGTAATGAAAAGAAGTTGTCTCGTAATGGTCTGACCCCACGCATATACAAAATATAGATTTAAATGAAAAGCTATATTTTGTTTTGTGGGGTCTGACCCTTTCTTTTTGAGACACCCTCTTTAAGTTAATTGCTGAATCGTAAAAAGCTTATAATATTCTCCTTTTTCCTTCATTAATTCTTGGTGTGTACCTATTTCTATAATTTTCCCATTTTCGATTAAAACAATTTTATCTGCATGTGTAATAGTGGAAAGTCGGTGAGCAACGACTAGTGTAGTTCGATTTTTGGCTAGTTTTTCGAGTGCCTCTTGAATTAAGTGTTCACTTTCTAAATCTAACGAAGATGTAGCTTCATCGAATATTAATATCGGAGGATTTTTTAAAAACACTCTTGCAATGGCTATACGCTGTTTTTGGCCTCCGGATAATTTTACACCACGTTCCCCAACTTTTGTATCATACCCATGCGGTAAATTCATAATAAATTCATGAGCATTAGCTGCTTTAGCCGCTTCTATTACTTCTTCATCTGTTGCATTGGGATTTCCGATTAAAATGTTTTCTTTAACAGTCTCACTAAATAAAAAGTTGTCCTGTAGTACCATACCTATTTGGTCTCGAACACTTCTTGCTTGATATTCACGTATATCGACTCCATCAATTAAAATTCGACCTTTTGTCACATCATAAAATCTTGGAATTAAACTGACAAGTGTAGATTTTCCTCCACCACTCATTCCAACAAATGCAACAGTTTCCCCATTATCTATTTTTAAATCGACATTTTCTAAAACAAATGGTTCATCCTCATTGTAGCGAAAGGATACATTTTCAAACTGAATCGTTCCTTGAATATTCTCAGCTTTTTTTGCATGAGGTATATCTTTAATATCATACGGCTCATCCATAAATTCAAATACTCGGTCCATTGAAGCAAATGCTTGAGTTAACGTAGTGGACGAGTTAATTAATCTTCTTAACGGATTATATAAACGGTCTATGTAACCTATAAAGGCCACCATTGTTCCGATTGTTAACTGCCCTTGAATAACTTGATATCCTGCATAAAAAATTACAATTAAAGGAGCGATATCCGTAATAGTATTGACGACAGAAAATGTTTTAGCATTCCAGCTAGTGTGATCAATCGCTTTGTCTAGGAAATTTTGATTTTCCTTATTAAATCGCTTTTGCTCATAATCTTCAATCGCAAAGCTTCTTATAACATGTATACCACTTACCCGTTCATGTAAATAACCTTGAACTTGTGCCAAAGCTTGTGAACGAACTCTCGTAAGCTGGCGTAAGTGACCATAAAAATACTTCACAGCAAAACCATATAAAGGAAACAACACGATTGATATGATTGTTAAAGTAGTATCCATCGTAAACATGATGGCAATAGCGATAAAAATAGTAGCAAGATCTAACCATAAATTCATAAGACCTGTTATAACAAATGATTTCGTCTGTTCAACATCATTGATGACTCTTGATATCACTTCACCAGCTCTTGTGTTCGCATAATAACGTAAACTAAGCTTATGAATGTGGGTAAACAGCTGATCACGAATATCATATAAAATTTTACTTCCCGTCCATTGTGCAAAATATTGACGATAATATTCAATTGGTGGACGAATGATTAAAAAGATAAAAAACATAATACCCATAATCCAATAAAGCTTGTCTGTTTTTTCAGATATACTCATATCGGAAACTAAAATATCATCGACAACATATTTTAAAACTAATGGAATTAATAGTGGAAGTCCAAACTTAATAATTCCAATGATAATTGTAACAATGATTTGAAATCGGTATGGCTTTACAAACTGCATATATCGTTTTACGGACCCCAAAACAAAAAATCCTCCTCTCTCCTACAAAAACGAAGTTTACTACGAAGATAAATGAATAAAAGGTAAAAAACAGAAAAAGATTGTTTGTTTCTAAGTTATTTTTATTGAACAATCTTAATATTTCAATAAGTGATGAAATCTTTTATAAAATTAATTGAAAAAGCTTGAAATGTAATTGAAATATCAACTAAATGATTAAATCACTCCGAATAGTGATGAAATGGTTCAAGAAAGTGATTGAAATTTTTTATTAAGGTCATTATTTATTTGTGCAATAAAACCAATATATAGTTGAGCAATTTAATTTAATACATTAGATTTTCTATTCAAAAAATTAATCAATCTAAAATGGGCAGTTTAGTGAATCAATTTCACGGGACGGCACCATAATTTTGCAAATTTCCTCTCTTAATATCGTTGTTCCCTCACCCGGTTCTATGGTTCTCTAACACTCTTATCTAGCAGCTTAAACTCAATGATTTCTTATACTACAAAGAAAAGCCTGTTGTCTTCCAACAGACTTTTCTAACGTAAATATGTTAAATATTGTTCATACCATCGGTCTATGAAGTCGGGAGAAAATGGTCCTTTTCGAGTTCGAATCCAGTGCATCAATTGATTAACATTATTTTTTAAAATCCGATCAATCACTTCTGGATAGTTCATTTCTTTTCTGTGCCGTTCATATTCATCTTCATCTAGTAGCACATATGTCATATCAGGGAAAACCTTTATATCTAAATCATAATCAATATATTTTAATGCTTCTTCATCCCAGACAAAAGGTGAACTTATGTTGCAGTAGTAATAGATACCATCCGTTCTAATCATTCCAATAATATTAAACCAGTGTCGTGAATGGAAATAGCATATGGCAGGTTCTCTCGTTATCCATGTTCGTCCATCTGCTTCTCTAACCGTTGTCCGATCATTTCCCCCAATGATACAGCTTACTGTACCTTTTAAAACAGTTGTTTCCTCCCATATCCGATGGATAAAGCCGTTGTGCTTATAGCTGTGTATTTGAATTTTGTCTCCTTCCTTGGGATAACCCATTTTTTTACCTACTTTCTAAATAGACATTATGTTGAAATATTTTTTGACGCCCTTATATCCTATTTTTATTTCTTTTTCCTATTATAACGTTTAGTCTTAAAAAAGAAAACAAAGAGCCGTACCTCTTGGTCTGACTCTTTACTTTCATTTATATATGTTCTATCTGATAGGTTTTAATGACTTCTTCTGTTTGACGTTCAAATGTTTTTTGTATTTCGTGCAATTCTTTTTTCATTTGGTTAATTTCATTTTGAATAGATTCAATTTTTGTTGTATCCTGCAGTTCTGTTAATTCCTGTTGTAGTTTTTGACATCGTTCAATTTCAGATTGGACAAATAGCAGCTTTTCCATCGTTACAAGCTGTTCTCCTACAAGCTTGTCAAATTGATTATGAATGTTCAAGAATTTTCTCTCCTTCCAGCTTTCTATACTTAAAAATTCTTTTTACTAACATCAAAATCCTTTGACTACTTATGTTGATGAGCCACTAGTTTTGTCGTTTTTAAATATTACTGAGTGACCAAAGTTTACATATTTTAACATTCGAAAATTTACATTCCAACTATAAAACTTATGTATCCTTTAACCACTATTCCCATAGAAAATTGACGATATTCACCTAATTTATTTTTGAATTGTTCATCTTGTTTACGGCATCATTCTATTTTTGAAGAGATTTCCCTATTTTTTTGCTTTCAGTTTAGGTACTTTCTTCCGTGATTTGATCTCTCACTTCCATTGTTTCAATATCACCATTTGGCTCCTCTTTACATGTTTTCGCGCCTTATTCGAGATTTTGACACTTTTATCCAGAGTTTCTGGCAATTTATCCGCGGTTTCAGCACTTCCTACCACGGTTATCACTTCCCAAGATGGTTACTCTTTCCTTCATGATTTCTTAGCTCTGATTCCCTAAAATTTTCATAACTGAAAAAGGGTGCCTCAGTAATTGAGGCACCCTTACACAACATATTTTTACATTAATTAAGAATTTTGCTGTTTATTTTGTTCAGCTTGTTGGTTTTGTTGACGTACTTGTTGTACGTCGGTTTCAGCAGCAAACTCAGTACCGTATTGTCCTTGTTCAGCTGCTTGGTTTTGTTGTCTTACGTGTTGCGGATTCGTTCTTTGTGGTTGATTTTGTTGTTTTGCCATCACTTTTCACCTCCACGTACATTAGGTTGTCCTGGAGGCTTAAAAACTATCCTAAAATATCACAACTTTTTTTGGATATTTTTTACATATCTATAACTTACCTTTAATTATACTAACAAAGATATTCCACCATCTACAATAATGGTTTGACCACGAATCATAAAGGCTTTTTCAGATACAAGGAATTCAACAGCATTTACTAAGTCTTCTTTTTCAACCATTCTTCCTGCTGGTGTTTTTTCCTTTGCTTCATTTAATAACTCTTCGCGGTTTGGAAAGTGTGTTAATGCATCCGTATCAACCGCTCCACCAGAAACTGCATTTACAATGATATTTTTAGGTGCAAGCTCAACCGCTAAATATCTTGTTAATGCTTCTAGTGCCGCTTTTGATACACCTACTGTCGTATAATTTTTTAAATAACGGATCGAACCAAGAGAGCTAATACTAACTATGTATCCACCACCGTTTTTCTCCATAAGCTTAGCTGCTTCTTGTGCACAAAATAAAAGCGCCTTACTGTTAATATCCATTGTCCAATCCCAATGACTTTCTTCAAGCTCCATTAAAGGTCTCAATACCCCTGAAGCTGCATTATTTACAAATACATCTAAGCGTCCAAATGTTTCATCTATTTCTTTAAACATCTCTTTAATTTTTTCAGGTTTTCCAACATTTGCTTTTACAACAAGTGTTTTTACACCTAATTGTTCAATTTGCTCAGCTGCTTCTAAAGCTGCTTTTTTACTTCTAGCATAGTTAATGACAATATTATATCCTTTTTCAGCAAGTCGTATTGCAATTTCTTTTCCAATACCACGACTACTTCCCGTTACTAGTGCTACCTTTTGTGACATAATTTCAACCCCTTATTTTTTGGAATAGATGCTCTTATTGTATCAAAGAATAATGAAGAATAAAGGCTTTTATTTAGGAGGTAGCCGTATGTATACGGGACGAGATATGACAGAATTATCGATGATGTCAAAGCGTAAATGGTCAGATGATGAACTAGCATACTTTCACCATGCTTTTCAACAAATTGTTCCATATTTAAATGCTGAAGGGCAAACCATTCATCGTGAAATTGTTGAAGAAATTGAAGCGCGTGGTGGGCTAAAACAACCTGAAGCCATTTTTCCAACGAATTTAAAAAGTAATTAAGAAAAGCGCAAAACACCTATCGGCGAAGGGCGCTGGAGGACTCGCAAGGAAGCTTCCGCCGCCACAACGGTGCCGAAACGACCCAAGCCGATGGAGCTCTTTGCTAGACACCAAAATACCTACAAAGAAAGCACTTTAACACTTTATTGAACTTAAACTTTCTGTAACGAGAACAAAGCTAGCCGTTTCTAGCTTTGTTCTTCTTTTTCACGATATAAAGTAAAGATTTTTTGATGTGAAACTGGAAATGCGTATTGAGAAAGCTCTTCTGCCGTTACCTTTTTTAATCCTTTTAATTTTTCTTCTTTAGATACATGTCCAAAATATACAGATATATTCCATGTTAAATGAGAAAAAACATGTTGAATGGTTCCTTTTAATTCACCTATTTCTGCTTTTACTCCATATTCTTTTAGTAAAAACTCTCGCAGCTGTTCCTTTTGTGATAATAAGCCGTGTTCTGTTTCACAATTTGGAAATTCCCACAAATTAGCTAATAGTCCTTTTGAAGGTCGTTTATGAATATAAAAGAAATCTTCATTTTTCAAGACAACAGCCGCAATCTGAACTTGTTTATTCGCTTTTGCTTTTGTTTTAACAGGTAGCTCTTCTTGAACACCTTCATGATATGCTGAACATTGTTCAAAAACAGGACATAAAAGACAAGATGGAGAAGTCGGTGTACATACAACAGCTCCCAGCTCCATTAAAGCTTGATTAAAATCAGAAGGATAATTCTTTGAAATAATTTGATAGATGACTTCTTCAAAAATTTTTCTCGTTTTTGGCTTAGCAATATCATCCCAAATGGATAAAATTCTTGAAATAACACGCATGACATTCCCGTCAACTGCTGGCTCAGGAATATTATATGCAATGCTTAATATGGCACCTTTTGTGTATGGTCCAATCCCTTTCAGCTTACCCAGATCATCTGGATTATTTGGTACTTTCCCATTATAAGTCTCCTTTACCTCTTTAACAGCAGCATGTAAATTTCTCGCCCGAGAATAATAACCTAGACCTTCCCAGGCTTTTAATACTTCTTCTTCATCGGCGTCTGCTAATGCTTCAATTGTTGGGAATTTTTCGATAAAATGATTGAAATAAGGGATTACGGTATCGACACGAGTTTGCTGAAGCATGATTTCTGAAACCCAAATTTTATAAGGATCTTGATCTTTTCGCCAAGGTAAATCTCTTTTTTCTCGGCGATACCAATCGATTAAATTTATTTGAAAATCTTCTATATTAAATTGCTCTAATTTCTGTTGCAGCTGTTCATTCATTTAATTAAGCCCCCCATTTTCTTTGCTGAAACAAACCGATTTATGGTTAAATGAACTTAAGAACAATTTATTTAACAATAAGTAGTATTAATCCCATTTAGTTCACGGTTCGCTATAGATGACCTATCTTCTCTTAGAAAAATAAATTTCAAAAAACAATCATACCATATCATGTTACCGAAATTTTAAGCTACTGAAAATGGTAATGATTTGGGCAAAATAAAATTGGAGGTTATTTTGGTTGGATACAGGCACACATGTAGTAATGGGAATTGCCTTAGGAGGAATCGCAACGTTAGACCCTTTTGTTGGAAGCGATATAATCACTCAAGAGGCTGTTATGTTAGGAACATTGATTGGCTCTCAAGCACCTGATATTGATACATTTTTAAAACTAAAAAGCAATGCATCTTATATACGAAATCATCGTGGATGGACTCACTCGATTCCCGCCATTTTTCTATGGCCAATCGTTATAAGCCTCTTCATTCATTCATTTATTCCTGGTAGTGATTTTTCTCATCTGCTCCTATGGACATTTATCGCAGTATTTCTTCATGTATTTGTTGATATTTTTAACGGATACGGAACTCAAGCACTTCGACCTATTACAAAAAAGTGGATAGCACTTGGTACTATAAACACATTTGATCCATTTATTTTTATCATTCATATCGTCGGAATAATTGTCTGGCTAATTGGTTTTGACCCTGGTGTTACGTTTACAACGATATATATTATTCTGATGTTGTATTATATCGTTCAGCTTTGGTGGCAATTTCAAGTAAAACGGAAAGTAAAAAAGAAATTCGAACATGTAGAAGAAATTCTTTTTAATCCAACAATTCAACTAAAAAAATGGCTACTCGCAATTAAAACGAAAGATGAGTATTACGTTGTGTCAGCAGAAAAAGGAGAGTTAATTATTTTAGACCGTTTTGAGCGAAAGCCACTACCAGATACAGAAATGATTGAAGCAGCAAAAAAAGATGATAACATTAGTGCCTTTTTATCATTTTCTCCTATTTATAAATGGGACATTATAAAACGTAAAGATTTGGTAGAGGTTCGATTAACTGATTTAAGATATCGAAACAAACAACATTATCCATTTGTTGCTGTTGTTCACCTTGACAAGCATTATAATATTCTCCGCTCTTATACAGGATGGATTTTTAGTGAAAAACGCTTGAAGAAAAAATTAGATTTGTTATAAGAAAAGCATAAAGAACCCGTCTATCGGAGGAGTACGCAGGAGAATCTGAGAGAAGGCTTCTGCCGCCACAACAGGGAAGAAGCGACCCAAGAGCTAGACACCAATAACACAATTAAGTCATTTTTATTAAGAAGGGGCTGTCCAAAAAGTCAGCCCCTTTCTTTGTAACTAAATTCTGTTGATTTTATTTCGGTGGCAGACGCTTTCCGCGGGCACGGCCTCAGCCTCCTCGACTCGGAAGCTCGTCTGCGGGGTCTTCGGCTCGTGCTGTTCCCGCAGGAGTCTCCGCCACCTTCATTTCAATCAACCAATCTCCATTATATATCCTGTAAGTATTTCAAAAAAACGAGTGTTTTTTCTCCTCGCTCTTTATTTTAAGGACTTATCGGACAGCCCCTTCTATTCAAAATACTTTTTATATTTTGGGTTAACGGCAATAAATTCATGAAGCTTTTCTCCATAATTTTGAATCCATTGTCGTACAATTTGTTCTGTTACTTCTTTTCCACGATATTTTCGTCCTGCTTTGGCATAGGTTGTTTCGAAATCTTCCCATAAAAGCTCAACCCATGTTCTTGCTTTTTCGTATGTTAAATGTTTATTTTTTTCAAGTAATTCTTTTGCTAATTGATCAAAATATTGTTCCATCTTCCTCACCTTCATTTCCTTTTATAACTACTTATAATTACTAAGTTGGTTCAAATACTAAATAATGCGCTATACAAAGCGCAACCTAAAATCGGAGGATGACAAGATGCGCAATAAAGAAAAAGGGTTTCCACATCATGATAAATTTGACGGCGAGCCTCGGGCAAAAGCAGAATATGCGTCACGCCGCGCAAATGGAACGATTAACACCCACCCACAAGAACGAATGAGGGCTTCTGGTAAACGCGAAAAACCTTACACGTAATTCGCGAATATGAGAGGAAGTGCACAACAATGGGAAAAAACACAAAAAAACCTTATTATGACCAACTTTATTCTAATCCGTTTCTTGGACCTAGAGCAAATCCAAAACGAGCGCATCATCAAGTAAATGGTGAAACACAACAAACACAAGACTTAATCATACTTGAAAATCAAACGAGAAAAAGATCTTAACAAATATATCGGATCATACAACCTTTTTTGTATGATCCGTTTTTCATCTTAACATCTAAATTTTCTTTATTCTTGTAAGATTTTTTCTACTATTTTGGATGATTCAATCATTTATACTGATTTCCTTACTACTTTTAAAATTTCACTATCACTTACTTGAATGTTCAATCCCATAAGCCGATATTAGTATTCTTTTTGAGAAAAAATGCCCAAACTACTTCACTAATAAAGAAATCGGTAATGCCTCTTCTTTTAATGGTGTAGATAATCGATGTCCCCAGGCAAATACACCATTTAAATATTCAATTTTAAATTTTTCTCCTGGGTCTCCCTCTATTTCATAAATTTCTCCTGGTTTAAAATCATTTGGATCTAATAAATAAGCTTTGGCCATCGCTATTTTTCTTTCTAAAACGGCATATTCATTTACAATACCAAATTGCTCTGCTTTACGTGCCTTTTCCTTTAATTGTGCAATTTCTGTTTTTAATTCGTATTCCGTCATTTCACTATACCGTTTTTGCATCGTCCTCGACTCCTTACTTAACCATTTCTAAATGTAAGTATAAAATAGAATTGCACTATTCGCCAAACAGATAAGGAGGAAAACAAATGTCAGCTATTTTCATTACAGGAGCTGGATCTGGCTTAGGACAAGCACTCGCACTTGAATATGAAAAGGATTACGATACCATTATTTTATCTGGAAGAAATGAAGAAAAGCTTAAAGAAACTTCAAAGCTTTTAAATAAAGAGGCATACATATATCCGCTAGATGTTACAGACCATCAGGCTGTTTATAAAGCTGCACAAATTGTATGTGAAAAGTTTAAAGTTACAGCAATCATAAATAATGCTGGTTACGGTGCATTCGGTCCGTTAGAGTTATTATCAGATAAAGACATTCATCAAATGATGGATACAAATGTGAAAGGGACAGTCTTTGTAACAAAAGCTTTTTTACCTTTTTTTAAAAAACAAGGCAACGGCTCCATTTTAAATATTGTTTCTACTGCTGGGCTAAGAGGAAAAGTAAACGAAAGTGTATACGTTGCATCAAAATTTGCTGTTAGAGGCTTTTCCGAAAGCTTAGTAAAAGAATTAGAAGGTACAAACATTAAAGTAAAAGCTGCTTATATGGGTGGAATGGACACACCTTTTTGGGAAAATAGTACACATATCAAAGATAAAAGTCGTTTACGATCTCCTAAAATGGTAGCTGAGCAAATTAAAAAGCTGGATGATGGGAGAAGTGAAATTATTCTTTAAAGGGCCTGACCCCACGTCAGACCCTTATTCACATATCCTCATTTTCATGGATATACCTGTCAATCAAATCAATCGAAAATCCCTTTCTGTATAAAAATTGCTTTAATTTTTGTGTAGCAGTATAGGAATCAAATTTTGCATAACGCTTTTTCGCTTTTTCTGCTTGAATACATAAAGCGTTCCACTCTTTATTGTCATTTTCTTCTTTTGGAAGCATGTCTAACACAATATGGATAATATTAAACGAAAAGCCTTTTCGAATTAAAGCTTGTTCAATCTTTTGTTGTCTTTGCTGGAACGAAATGTTATCCGATTTCGTTTCATATTTTTCTGCTATGCTATAGGCCACATCGATTTGATGCTCACTCGAGAATTGTGTGAGTGCTTCTTCAATCAAGGTTTCTGGTATTCCTTTTTCGCTCAGTTCTTTTTCAATCAAAACTGGTCCTTTTTTACTTGTATTCATTTGTGTTCTTACATAAGCTTTGGCATATTCTTCATCATCTATGTATTTTTGTTCAATTAAAAGCTGGATGACCTCTAATATAATTTGCTCACCCACATTTTTCTTTCTTAAGTAATCATAAACTTCCTTTTTTGTTCGCATTTTATATCCTAAATATTCAATAGCTTTATTGTAAGCTTTTCTCGCTTCATCTCCATACTGAATTTCAATAACCTCAAACTCATCTAACTCTAAGCCTTTTCTTAAACCAAATTGAACTAGTGTATCTTCATGAACACTAAATCCAAATTCTTCCCCATGACCTTTATTAACAAATATATTAAACCTTTTTGGATTCTTTTTTTGAACTTCAATTCGGGTAATGAACATATCAAACACCTCTATAACATCGTAGCACAACATTTATATCATAGAAAATGAAGATAAATAAAAAGAAAAAATTAGATAAAAGAAGTAAAATATAGTAAATAGTTAATTCCCAAAACAAAGGGGGAAATACAATGAAGATAGCGATTAGTGGAGGAACTGGTTTTATCGGTAAGCATCTCGTTTCATTTTTTCAAAAGCGAGGAGATCAAATATTTATTTTATCAAGACAGTCGAACATTGTTTCAAATTCAAAGAACATCCATTATGTAAATTGGCTTACTGAACATTCAAACCCTGAAAAGTATTTAGAAGGAATCGATGTCTTCATTAATCTAGCTGGAACATCCATTGATTCTCATTGGAATGAAAAAACGAAAATTGATATTCAAGAAAGCCGAATTCGAGCCACAAATGAAGTCATAAGAATAATTAAAGGATTAAAAAACAAACCAAAAGTTCTCATTAATGCAAGTGCAATCGGAATATACGGAACATCATTGGAAAAAGTATTTACAGAGAAAAGTGACGAAAGAGGAAATGACTTTCTAGCCGATACCGTGAGTAAATGGGAAGAATGCGTTAAAAAGCTAGAAGAGCCCAATGTACGCGTTGTTTTAGCTCGCTTCGGCGTTGTTTTACATCCAAAAGAAGGAGCTTTACCTAAAATAGCCTTGCCTTATCAATTTTTCGCAGGTGGTCCTGTTGGAAGTGGAAAGCAGTGGATTTCATGGGTTCATATTGATGAGGTTGTAAATCTTATTTCATTTGCTATTGAACATGAACAAATTGAAGGCCCCATTAATTTTACATCACCTAACCCAGTAACAATGAATGAATTTGGACAAAATCTCGCGAAAGTCTTAAACAGACCTCATTGGTTAAATACACCATCCTTTTTATTAAAAACAATTTTAGGGGAAAAGAGCATGCTTGTTTTAGAGGGACAAAAGGTTTTACCGGAAAAAGCAATGAATAATGGCTATGAATTTTTATATCCAACTTTACAGCATGCTTTAATGAACCTTTATAAAGGAGATAAAGAATGAACACATACCTTTTTCAAAATGCAACGGTGTATCCAATTACATCAAACCCTTTAGAAAAGACAGATGTATTAGTTGAAAACGGAAAGATTCTTAAAATTGGACATAATTTAAAGGTAGAAAAAGATGTCAAGGTTATACCATGTAACGAAAAATATTTATTTCCTGGCTTTATTGATGCACATACACATTTAGGCTTATATGATGAAGGAACTGGTTGGGCAGGAAATGATGCAAATGAAACAATTGAGCCGATTACTCCTCACATTCGTGCACTTGATAGTGTCCACCCATTAGATCCTGGTTTTTCAGATGCTATACAATATGGAATTACAACCGTTCATGTCATGCCAGGGAGCGCGAACGTAATAGGTGGGACGACATCAGTCATTAAAACATATGGTAAAAATATCTCCAAAATGTTAGTTCTTGAAAATGCCGGACTAAAGCTTGCATTAGGCGAAAATCCAAAAAGGATACATAGTAACGGCAATAAAGAATCGATTACACGAATGGGGATTATGGGAATGCTTAGAGAAGCTTTTTTTAACGCTATGCATTGCACAAATAATGAAGATTTTCGACTGATACCAATTAAAAAAGCGTTAAATCGAGAAATTCCTGTTCGTATTCATGCTCATCGTGCAGATGATATCATTTCAGCCATTCGCTTTGCAGAAGAATTTAATCTTGATTTAAGAATTGAACATTGTACAGAAGGGCATTTGATTGCAGAAGAATTTAAAAATAAGAATATAAAAGTATGTATTGGGCCAACTTTAACAAGACGATCAAAAGTAGAGCTTAAAAATAAAAGCTGGAAAACGTATTCTGCTCTAGCAAAGCAAGGAACTGAAATTTCCATTACGACCGACCACCCTTATACACCGATTCAATATTTAAATGTGGTCGCTGCATTAACTGTTCGTGAAGGTTTAAATGAAAAAACGGCACTTGAAGGAATAACGATTAATCCTGCACGAAACTTAAAAGTGGATCACCGAGTAGGAAGTATTGAAGTTGGCAAAGATGCCGATTTAGTCCTTTGGAGCGGCCATCCTTTTCACTTTTTAAGTAAACCAGAACTAACGATGATTAGCGGAGAAATTGTATATCAAAAACAATCGTAATTGGCAGAAATTTGTCTAAAAAAATTTACAAAATCCCTATTTCCTTTTACATTTAAATCGAGTATTATATACTAGCAGAGCAACGAAGACAATTAAATTTTGACGATAAAAAGGGAAGGCAAATGGTGCGCCACCAGCAATCGCTGGTTCTAGTGGGTTCGATTCCCACCCCGAAATTTTTGAATGCAAATTTTTAAAAATTTCGAGGGTGGGTCCCACATGAAGGTCATGTATGGAATCTGCCCTCAATTGGAGGGATGAGAATGTTAAAAAAACGTGATCTTCAAGACTGCCAAGCTTTATATGAGCTTATGGTGCACCCTGAGGTCTTCCCTTTCGTGCGCCTTAAAGCAACTTCACTTGAAGAGTACATTTTTATGACAAAACAAGTGATGGAATCAGAAGCACGCGGCGAATTAATTTCACGTACGATTTTAGATGAGTGGGGCTCTCCAATTGGGACAATTAGCTTATACGATATACAAGAAAACGCAGGTTTTCTAGGAACGTGGCTAGGTAAACCTTATCACGGAAAAGGATACAATAAACTTGCTAAAGATTCCTTTTTCCAAGAGCTTTTTTATGAGCTTGGCATCGAAACTATCTTCATGAAGATTAGAAAAACCAATATTCGTTCTACAAAAGCTGCCCAAAAGCTCCCATACGTCGTTTGTGCGAATGAAACGAGAAAATTAGTTCTTGACCAAATTAATAACGGTGAAGATATTTATAACCTTTTTGAGATTTCAAAAGACCTTTATACGTTATACTCAATGCGTCATCTAAACGAAGTAATAGAAGAAGATCACTTAAAAGAAGCATAAAATCTGGAATTGACTTGACTCTTTCTAAAAAGAAAGGGTCTTTTTTGTTTAAAAAAATTTCTTTCGTAAAAAATAGTAAGTGTCTAAAATTTTATAAGAAAGAGGCGATCAATATGGCGGATAAGAAAAAGAAGCTTGAGAAAAATCGCAGTAATTTATCTAGTGCACAAGAAGTATTATATTCACGTGAATTTAAAATGGCGGATCGCGCAGGTGGATACACAGACAGAAATAGACACTAAATGGTAAACATGAAATCGTTACATATCGCTAACCCTAGTATATGAACAGATTCAATTACTGTTCAGGAAAGGGGTATTTCAAATGGGACGTGCACATCATCATAAAAAACGAGACAAAAACAAAAACGACTTACCTCAAGTACCAGAAGCATTAAAATATGAAACAGACGGCGTTTACGAAGAATACTCAGAAGAATTAGCTGACCAAGCTGACCGTGAAGCACAAGCCCGCGCATATGCTGCAAACGGACGCCAATCAAGAAAACGATTTAATAAAGGGTAAAAGGCGGGGCCAGGCCCCAAGTTGGGGCCTGGCCCCCTATCGAATTTAACGTATTTGCCCATTCCCACGGATAACATATTTTGAAGAAGTTAATGCTTCAAGTCCCATTGGGCCACGGGCGTGAAGTTTTTGTGTACTGATTCCAATTTCAGCTCCAAATCCGAATTCAAACCCGTCTGTAAATCGTGTTGATGCATTGTGATAGAGTGCAGCTGAATCCACTAATTGAAAGAACTTCTCAACATGCTCTGTCGTTTCAGAAATAATAGCTTCTGAATGATGAGATCCATAACGATTAATATGCTGAATCGCTTCATCCACATTATTGACAAGCTTTACTGCTAAAATATAGTCTAAATACTCTGTTTCCCAATCCTCTTCTGTTGCTAATGTAAGTTCAGGGAATTGCTTCTTAATTTCTTCATCTACACGAAGCTCTACTTTTTTGTTCTGTAAGCTTTCAATCAATTCATTTAAATTTTTTTCTGCCCATTTTTTATGAACTAATACCGTTTCAATTGCATTACATACGGAAGGTCTTTGTGTTTTTGCATTGATTGTAATATTGATTGCCATCTCTTTTTTCGCCGTTTCGTCAATAAATACATGACAGTTACCAGCTCCTGTTTCTAAAACTGGAACTGTTGCATTTTCTACAACGGTTTGAATTAGTTTTTTTCCTCCTCGAGGAATGAGAACATCTAAATATTTATTTAACTTAAACATTTGAGCAGCTGTTTCTCTGCTTGTGTCCTCTAAAAGCTGAACCGCTTCAAGTGGAAAACGGACATTCTCTAATGCATGATGAATAACACGGACAATCGCCTTGTTCGAGTTAAGTGCTGAAGTACTACCACGTAAAAGAACCGCATTTCCTGTTTTTAAACATAACGCCGATGCATCTACTGTTACATTAGGTCTAGCTTCATAGATCATTCCTACAACACCTAATGGAACCCTCACTTTTTCAATGGCTAATCCATTCGGGCGTTCAATGGTCTCAACTACGTCCCCTACAGGGTCATTTAATTCAATTAAATCTAAAAGCGCATCTGCCATTGCATGAATTCTTTCTTCATTTAACATTAAACGGTCAAGCAATGAATCGTGAAATCCATTTTGACGACCATATTCTAAATCTTTTTCATTTTCTTTCATAATGTAATCTGCTTCTTTTCGAAGCTGTTCAGATATTTCTTTTAATGCAAAATTCTTTTCTTCAGTCGTTTTAGAAACTAAGATACCAGCCGCTTCCTTTGCTTTTTTTGCTTTTGTAATAAGTTCACTCATATGATCAACTCCTTATTTTTAAATACTAATTTATCTCGATGAATCACTTCAGGGTGCTCAAGGTTAACTATTACCATAGCCTCTTTGCTTGAAAGCCCTTTTACTTTCTGAATTTGTTCAGATGAATAATTTACTTCTCCTTTTCCGATAATTTCATTCTGTACGTTTACAATTTGAACGACATCACCTTTTTTAAAGAACCCATTGACGGACTTCACACCTGCTGGGAGAAGTGATTTTCCTTCATAGACAATGGCTCTTTCTGCCCCTTCGTCAACGACAATCTCTCCATGAACAGTGGAATGAATCGCAATCCATTGCTTTGGTTTTTTTACAACCGATAATGGGGCATTACCAATATATGTGCCATCCCCTTTACCTTTTATAATTTCTTCAAGCTTTTTTTCACCAATTCCTTTTCCTATGAAGACATTGCCCCCAAGCGTTAATGCCATTTGTGCAGCTAAAAGTTTGGATTTCATTCCACCTGTTCCAACTTTTGAGCCAGAATCACTGCTCATAGACTGAATCATTTCTTCTGAAATAGACGGTAAAAAATCATACCGTTTCGCCGCTGGATTATGTTTCGGATTATCTTCATATATTCCATTAATGTCCGTTAAAATGATGAGGGAATCAGCATGGACAAGTCCGCTTACAAGAGCTGAAAGCATATCGTTATCACCAAATGTTAACTCTTCAATCGAAACGGAGTCATTTTCATTAATGATCGGTAAAACAGAACGCTTCAAAAGCTCTTCTAATGTGACATGAGCATTCTGGTATTGTTCTTTTCTTTTAAAATCTCCTCTAGTAAGTAAAAGCTGAGCACAAACAACCCCATGCTTAGCAAATTCTTCAGTATACGCTTGGATTAATAAGCCTTGACCAACTGCTGCCGCTGCTTGTTTTCCTCTAATAGTAACAGGCCTAGTTGGATAACCTAGATGCTTAAATCCTGCTGAAACGGCACCAGAGGAAATTAAAATGATCTCATAGCCTTTCTTTTTTAAATAAGCGATTGCTTCTACATGATCTCTTAACTTTTCGATTGATAGACCACCATTAGTATCAGTAAGTGAACTACTACCTATTTTTACGACAATTCGTTTTTTCACGATGATTACACCTCACCTAAGTTTCGAGAAATCTATTGAATATCTTTCACATAATAATTAATTTATAAAATAAACCTGTTCATTTCGCTCGTCTTTCCACGGTTAATCAAAAGCCATATCTAAAAACTCTAGGCATCATACACATTAAGAAAGTACTGTAACACTTTTAACTAACTTAAACTTTCTACAACAAAAAAAAGACTCATACTCCTCCTTATTCAAAGGACGAATATGAGTCAATATCCGCGGTACCACCTTTATTAGAGGCCGGCCACTTCAACGTGCATTTTATAAAACAGCCTCTCCCTTTCATCCTGTATCGTAGGAAATACGGTTAGGTTATTAGCCTAACTGCTCAAGGGGTAGGTTCAATAGTCTATCAGTGATGGAACCTTTCAGCCTATGAGTTCCACTCTCTTTCACCTAAGAACTATTTACTGGCCCCTATCAACGCAAAACCGAATCTTCATTTTTTTAAAATTATGGAGTAACTGAATCAGAATGTCAAGCACCATTCTTTTATTAAAATTTAACTTTTCCATTCAAAAATTTTTTAATATACTTTCTAAATGATTAGAAATGTGAAAATATTATCCACAATGTTGTGAATATTGTGAACAAAATGAGTTTAAGTTGATTCTATTATATGTTTGTATCCACAAATTATATACATTTTTGTGTATAAAATATTCAGTGAATTGCGATTATTGTGGATAATGTCCTTAAATACACAGAAATCCTCAATTATTTAATGTGGATAAATGGAAATGCTTATAAAATGTAAATATTGAACTATTACTTTTTTTAAATAACAAAAGGGATCTTATTTATTAATCATGTAATATTATAGATTCTTACAGAGCATCACTAATAATAATTCCTTGTATATAAAAGGTCAGTTTTACCTTATAATGAAATTAATACACATCCATGAAATACCTTATGTCATTATCTTAAAAAGAGGTGTGAGGATGAAAACATGGGTAAAAGAAATTGAAATTAATGCCCCTATTGAACAGGTTTGGGAGCTTTTTGATGGATCACTTGAAAACATGCAGAAAATCATGCCACAAGTTGTAGAAAACAAACTGATTACAGAAACTGAAGAAGTTGTTGGATCTGTCTATCGTCAAAAATATAAAGAAGGCAAGCGAATTATGGAATACGATGTAACGGCATTGGAATACGAAAATAACGAAACGAATAAAAAATTTAAAGTAGGTTTTACACTAGCAAACATGTTTGAAATTACGGCAAAATATGAATTAACAAAAATAGATGAACAAACAACTCACTTAACATATACAGCAACAAATCAACCTTTAAAGTGGTTCGCAAAATTATTTGTTATGCTTGCAAGCGACAAGGCTGCTGTTGAATTTGTTGAAAGAGTAAAAAAGGTAGCGGAAAAAGAATTGGTGGCTTGAGGATTTCTCAAGCTTTTTTTGTAGGTATCACTTTCATCCAATGTTAAAATTATTTTTATGGTTCTAGAGCTACAATCAATTAAATACGAAAATGCAGCATAGAGAGACTATTTACATTTCTTGATTGGGAGCTTATTTTGCACGAGTTTGACCAACAAATTTTGTGGTTTTCACACATTAGCGTAACTAATGAAAGGAGTTTAACATTGCAATATTCTCACCATTTTCATTCAATAGAAGAAATTAATCAATTTATCACAAATCATCCATTTGCTTTTCTCTACATCTCCAAAACAAACTGTAGTGTTTGTCATGCCTTGCTTCCGAAAGTAAAAGAAATCATTGAAAACTATCCCAAAATCCAATCTGCTTATATTAATATAGATGACATCCCCTCACTCGCAGGACACCTTTCCATCTTTACTGCTCCTGTACTCATTTTATATGTCGACGGGAAGGAGATACTAAGAGAAGCTCGATTTGTTCATTTAGATGAATTTCAAAAGAAGGTGGAGAAAATTTATATGTTAGCGGAATAAAGAAAAACGGGGGCCAGGCCCCTCCTCTTCCCCCCTCTTTCACAATTTCTCAACGTGCTGTTTTATTGCTGCGACAAGAGGGTGGTTTTTGTCCAGTTGAGCATATTGGAAGAGTGCTTGTTCAATTCCTTTCTGCTGGATGGTTTCTTGTAGTTTAACAGATTCAGAATCTTCTTTATATTCAAACTTCAATAATGCCGCTATTCCTTTCGTTAGGCTGTTAGGAATTTCATGAAAGAGCTCATAATATTGTTTGGCTGGTCTTACTAAACGATCATTTGCTCCAAGCTTACGGATTGGAGAACGAGCAACCCGAACAACTTCATCTATAATCGATGGGTTTGAAAATCTTTCAATAATTTTATTAATATAAGCTTTATGTTCCTTTTCATCTAATCCATACTTTTTGATTAAAACAGCACCAGATTCGGCCAATGCTTGCTTTACATCGCTTCGAATCGATTGATCTTCTATTGCTTCTTTAATCGTTTTAAATCCCTTAACATATCCAAGGTAGGCAGCTATTGAATGTCCTGTATTTACAGTCAACAACTTTCTTTCTATAAAAGGCATTAAATCATCAACAACTAGCATTCCATTTACTTTAGGGATATCTCCGACAACACCCTTGCTTTCTACAACCCACTCGAAAAAAGGTTCAACAACAACAGCAAGTGGGTCTTCATTTTTTTGGTTTGGAACAATTCGATCTACTGCACTATTTGGAAATCCATACAACCTTTCAAACTTTAAAGCTTCTTCCTCTGAAATATTCTCAACAACTTTTTGCTTCAAAAATAAACTTCCACCAATCATATTTTCACAAGCAATGACATTTAACGGTTTCGAATGAATTAAAAGTCTTTTTTGAAGGCCCTCTGCTAAAACTTTCGCGATTACAGGTAAAATATTTGGTCCAACGGCAGTTGTTACTAAATCAGCTTTCGTCAAATAATCGATGACTTTATCATATTCAGTTTGACTATTAACAGCTTGAACGCCTCGAATCGTTTGTTCTGTTTTTGTTTCTGATGAGATTATAACTTTGTACTCTTTTTTTTCATTTAATAATTGTACAATTTCATCATTTACATCTACAAAAATGACTTCAAAGCCTGATTGAGCAAGCAGTTGACCGATAAAGCCTCGGCCAATATTTCCTGCTCCAAAATGTACAGCTATCATGTTAATTCACCTCACCTAGTAGGCTGAGGATATCTTCTTTGCTAGTAGCTTCAACGATTTTTTGAATGTTCTCTTCCTCAGAACATACGATGGCAATTTTTGAAAGAATCTCTAAATGCTCATTATTTTTCCCGGCAATTCCAATAAGAACTTTTGCTACATTTCCGTCACCAAAGTCAACACCTTCTGGAATTTGAATAACAGAAATCCCCGCACTCTTCACGAGATCTCTAGAGCTTTCAGTCCCATGTGGAATCGCCACGAAATTACCCATATAAGTTGACGTTAGCTCTTCACGCTCAAGCATTTTTTCCACATAAGAAGGTTCTACATATCCTTCACTCACCAAAACTTCTCCTGCTAAACGAATCGCTTCTGTTTTATCAGATACAGTTGAAGATAATACGATGTTTTCTTTCTTTAATACTGCCTTTGACATTGATTTCACTCCTTCATTCGTTGTATCTGGCTGTTAAAGAATTTTTCTAATTGAATACTTAAAAAAGAATAGATTTTTTCATAACTTCCTGATGATAAAATATAAACACTTTCCTCATTTTGAATAATTAATGAACTAATATGGCTTAATACCAATAGCATTTCTTGATGGCTTGATTCCGGTGCTAGCAAAAGTAGAATGGTATTTATCTTCATTTCTTTTTCATCCATCCCACTAACTGTAAGCCAATTTTTTAAAGGATATACCGTAAAAGAAGGCCGGTTTACTTTATGGCTTCGAGCATGATATAAAGCAAGTGATGTTTCTGGTATACCTAGTCCACCTAATTTTTCTCTTTTAAACAATTGCTGAAAAACTTCTTTTTCATCTTGAATCAATTCTTGGTCATGAAGCTTTTGACAAGCCTGAGATAATGCTTCTTCAATTGTGTTTACATTCAGCTGTTCTACGAAAAAATGATTTAAAACGCCAACAATCGTTTCGCTCACTTTTTGAATAGAGCTTAGCTTTTCTGTTACATCTGTCGATTTTTCAATAATAGAGTCTTCAACGGGCACTTTTGGCTTTTCTACCTTTTGATTTCTAAGAAATTGCTTAATCTTTTGAATTTCTTCGTCTTGAAGTATTGGACTTACAACTAAATACGGCTTTTCAAAATGATGAAGTGGTACGGTAGAGACTATGAGATCAAATGAATCTGTATTAACATCTTTAAGCTCGAATACGGATGTAAGCTTTATATTTGCAATATCAACAATTTCTTTTTGCAATCTTGTTGCCAATATTTTCGCAGTCCCTAATCCGCTTGAACAAACGACTAAAGCATTGATTCCCTTTCTTTGTCTTAGCATTGCTGCAGCAAAATGAAGAACTAAGTAGCCAACCTCTTCCTTTGGAATTTCCAAATCAGGAAAGACTTTTTGAACGACTTTTTCCATTGTCGAAAATAAATCTGGATAATCTTGTTGGATTTTTGATAAAAGTAAATTCGCAATACCCATGTTGTGCTGTAGGCGATAAATGGTTGGCTTTAAATGAATCACTAATCCTTGAAACAATTGGTAATCGCTCATTAAATCTACATTTAATTCTTCACTAACAAATCGAATTAACTCTTGAGCTTTCATTCCCACTTCATAGCTAGCTTCCTCTAACATATATCCATGGCGGTCTTGAAGCTTTGCCCCGAGTAAATGCATCGTAATATAACCAACTTCTTCTTCTGGAATCTTGATTTCAAATACTTTTTCTAATAACTCAGCAATTTTTTGTGCAGTTCGATATTCCTTTGTTCCATTAATTTGCTCTAAATATTGAGAATCAAAATTAATAGATTCCCCTTGAATAATTCGTTCAATCGCTAATGTGAGATGAATAATTAACGCAACATAAGAGCTATCAGCCATTCTAGATGGAAGCTCATCCTTCATTTTTTCAATTTGCTTTTCAATGAGTAATAAATTTCGCTGATCAACAAGTCCAATGAGCTTTTCTGTAACAGCATTTAAATTTTCATAGGATTCCATTGGGAAATCTTCTTTTATCAGTGAAAGAAACTCGTACTCTCCAAAGCGATTTAACAATAAATCACTCATAATTCTTCGTTTTTCTGATTCTGGACCTTTGATTTCAATTCCATATCCTCTTTTTCGAATCAGTGACAAACCATATTTCTCTAAACGTTCGCTAATTTTATCTAAATCATAGCTAATGGTTGCAACTGTCACATACAAATCATTAGCGAGAGAAATAAGCTTAACAGGTTCATTTGATTCTAATAACGTAATGAGAAGAATCATTTGGCGTTCCTCTGGGGTATATTCGGTATGAGACATTTGTAAAATCTTTCTTTTTAATTGTTCTTTACCGCTTTCCTCCCCAGAAATTTGAACACCAAACCCTGACTTTTTAACAAGTATTAAATGAAATTCCTTTAATATTTCTTCTATATTTTTTAAATCCCGATGTACCGTGCGATTACTAACTTGAAGCTTTTCAGCTATTTCCTTTATGGGAATCTCTTTTTGACTTGTGAGTAAAATGCCAATTAATTCCCTTTCTCTTGAAGATATATACATATTTATTCACCCTTTTTGTGTCAGCATTGACACGCAACGGATTTATCCTACAAATTTACTTTCTTTAACTATAACCTCTTCTTATTCATTTTTTCCCTTTAATGTCTCCATTAGTTCATCATATTTCGGACTATTTAAGAAGTTTTCAACGGAAACATGATAAGCGTTCGGAAGCTTTTCTTTAGCACGGTCTGTTAAGTTTTGATGTGTAATGACAATATCAGCATCATTAGGTATCTGATTAATTGCCGTATTCGTTACTTCGATATTTAAATTGGCTTTTTGAACTTTATTTCGTAAAATGGATGCTCCCATTGCACTTGAACCCATTCCTGCATCACATGCGAAAACAATCTTTTTCACATCGGAAGAAATTGTCGATTCTTTTTGTTGTAATGCATCTTTAACACTACTTTTCTTTCCTTTTAGCTGCTCCATTTTTTCAGCTGCTTGATTTAAATCTTCCTCTTCGTTATTTTTAGAAGCTTTTAAGAAAATAGAAGCAACTAAGAAAGAAACAGCCGCTGCAACCAGTACCCCAGCTAATACTCCGAAATGATTTCCTTTTGGAGCCATCGCTAATAATGCAAAAATACTTCCTGGTGATGGAACAGCAATTAACCCTGTATTTAAAAGTGAAAAGGTTAATACACCACTAACTCCACCAGCAATCGCTGCTAAAATTAAAATAGGCTTCATTAGGATATACGGGAAGTAAATTTCATGAATACCTCCAAGAAAATGAATTATGACAGCACCAGGTGCAGATTGTTTCGCTGTTCCTCTACCAAATAACCAATAAGCGAGTAAAATCCCAAGACCTGATCCAGGGTTTGTTTCAAGTAAGAATAAAATAGATTTACCAGTCTCTGTTGCTTGTTCAATACCTAATGGACTTAAAATACCGTGGTTAATGGCATTATTTAAAAATAAAACTTTTGCTGGTTCAATGAAGACATTCGCTAAAGGTAATAATTTAAGACTTACAATAGCTTCAACACCTGCAGCTAATGCTTCATTTAATCCTAAAACAATCGGGCCAATCACTTTAAATGCAACTAATGTTAAAAGTCCACCGATAATACCAGCTGAAAAGTTATTAACTAACATTTCAAAACCTTGTTTCACTCTTCCATGAATCAGCTGGTCAAATTTCTTGATTAAGTAACCACCAAGTGGTCCCATTAACATCGCACCAAGAAACATCGGAATGTCAGATCCAACAATGACCCCCATTGTCGCAGTAGCACCAACGACACCACCACGAACGTCATAAATCATCTTACCGCCTGTATAACCAATTAATAATGGTAATAAAAACGTAATCATCGGGCCAACAAGCTCTGCAAATGCTTCATTTGGAATCCAACCTGTTGGAATAAATAAAGCCGTAATAAATCCCCAAGCAATAAAAGCACCAATATTCGGCATAATCATTCCACTTAAATAGCTACCGAAACGTTGAATTTTTGTACGAACCATTTAATTAATCCCCCTTTTTTATTTTTTGTTGCCCGTTCTATTTTTATCTTAAAACGCTTTCATAGGTGGAACAATGAAAAGAAAATCGCAATTTGTCGAGTTCATTCATGACATTTTTTAAAAGGAAATTCTTCCATGCTGTCAAAGTACTAATGGAATAGGGTTTTAGGATGAAGTGAGGCAGAAGTAATAGATATTTGAGGAAACAAAGTTTTTTATTTATTGTTTGTTATTATATATTGCAATAAAGGTAGGACTTGATGGGAGTCAACCTTTCCAACATAAAACATCCCCTTAGGTTTAATGTTTAACCTAAGGGGGAATATTTAAGCAGATTGCTGAACGTTTGTTTCTTTGGAAGATTGTTTTGTTTTAAAGTAACCGGCAATTAATACGATCGCCGTAATGATTCCTAGAATTACATATTCCATGAAACCATGAGGAATTTCGATGAACTGCTTTAAATTTTCATCTTTTAAAATCATTTCCCCAGCAGTCCATGCTAAAATACCTGAACCAGCATACACAATCCAAGTATATTTTTCCATTAAGCGAACGATTGCTTTTGAACCGAATATAATAATTGGAATACTAATAAGCACTCCAAGAGCAATCATACCGACATGTCCATGAGCTGCTCCTGCTACAGCAATTACATTATCTAGACTCATAACTGCATCAGCAATGATAATCGTTTTAATAGCCTTTATTAAGCTATCTTGAGACTCAATATTCGTATGCTCTTCTTCACCAACTAACACTTTATAAGCAATCCATAGTAATAAAAGACCACCTATTAGAGTGACAAAAGGAATTTTTAAAAGATATACGATAATGGCTGCAAATAAGATCCGCAGTCCAACTGCTCCAGCCGTCCCCCAAAAGATCGCTTTATTTTGCTGTTCTTTCGGAAGATTTCGTGTAGCCATGGCAATAACTACTGCGTTATCACCTGATAAAATAATATCGATTGCAATAATCTTTAACAAAGCGATTAATGCACCCGATGTTATCGCTAAGCCTAAAGAATACCACAAATCCAACACTTTTCTCTCCTTTTACTATTTAAAATCTATTAATCTTCATATCTTATTATAGTCTATATAGAAATGACTATGAAATCAAATCCAAGATTTACATAAAAAAAAGCAGCCCCTTAAGGCTGCTTTTTTACGATAGCTAATTAAGAAATGGCATCTTCTTTATTTTGCTTGTATTCATTTGTCCAGTAATCAGCGTTTTTAATTCCTAACTTTTCAGGATCGAATACTGGATCTAATCCTTGACGCTTCTGTTCTTCGTAGTCTTTTAATGCAATAATTGCAGGCTTGAATAGAATTAAAATGGCAATAACGTTTAACCATACCATGATACCAAGACCAATATCTCCTAAAGCCCATGCTAAAGAAGCTGTCTTAACTGCACCATAGAATGTGGAAGCAAGTAAGATAATTTTGATTAATAGCATTGGAATCTTATTATTTTTACCACGTGTTAAGTAAGCAACGTTTGTTTCTGCCATGTAGTAGTATGCCATAATTGTTGTAAATGCAAAGAAGAATAAAGCAATTGCAACAAACCCTGCTCCGAATCCAGGTAATACGGATTCAATTGCTGCCTGAGTATAACCAGGACCAGCTTCGACACCTTCTAAGTTGTTTACAATAAATGTTCCGTCTGGACGTTCAACGTTATATGCACCTGTGAATAAAATCATAAAGGCAGTCGCTGAACATACTAATAATGTATCAATGTAAACAGAGAATGCTTGAACTAAACCTTGCTTTGCTGGATGAGATACTTCCGCTGCTGCTGCTGCGTGCGGACCAGTACCTTGACCAGCTTCATTTGAGTAAATACCACGTTTAATTCCCCAAGCAATAGCTGAACCTACAATTCCACCAAACATAGAATCAGCAGCAAAAGCACTTTTTACAATTAAAGCAATAACTCCTGGCAATTCAGAAATGTTCATTAAAACAATGATGATTGATAAAAGAACATAGCCTAAAGCCATGAATGGAACAACGTATTGAGCAACATTTGCAATACGTTTAACCCCACCGAAGATAATGATACCAATGATTGCAATAAGTATAATTCCCGTAATTGTAGGGCTAATTCCAAATGCATTTTCTAAACCTAATGCAATAGAGTTAGATTGGATACCAGGCATTAATAAAGCCATCGCTAAAATAGCAGCAAGAGAGAAAATAACTCCATACCATTTCCAGCCTAATCCTTTTTCAATATAGTAAGCTGGACCTCCACGATATTGCCCGTCTTGTTTTACTTTATAAATTTGGGCTAATGTTGACTCCACATAAGCACTACCTGCCCCAATAAAAGCAATCATCCACATCCAAAATACAGCACCAGGACCACCAAATGCGATCGCTGTTGCAGTACCCGCAATATTACCAGTACCTACACGCCCTGAAAGAGCAATAGATAAAGCTTGGAAGGATGAAACCCCTGCATCAGAACTTTTCCCTTTGAACATTTGGACAACCATGTCCTTAATAAGACGTACTTGTAAAAATCGTGTAATAATTGAGAAAAATAGTCCGGCACCAAGTACTAAATAAAGCATTGGTGTACTCCATAAAATTCCTACTAAGCTGTTAACAAACTGCTCCATCGTATTCCCCCTTTGTATTATTTCTGAATTTTACCCCTATTCTGAATTATAAGATATTATTAACAATATCACAATATTCCCATAGGAATTTTTTATAAGGAAATTTATATAAAAATATTATTACACGCTCACTTGATTTATATCTTTATAGCATTAACATTTTACTACTATAAAGGATAACAAAGCTATATGTAGTATTCAATTGGTAAAAATTAAATTTTGCGTATATTTATAAAATAAAATACACGTTAATTATACATTTGTATTCACAGAAAAGACAATGTTTAACTTTTCCAGTCAAAATAATTTTTGAGTATTAATCTATTTCTATAAAGCATTTATTTATAAATATTCATTGACATCGCGCATTCTGACTCCCTTTTAAAAAGGTGGATGAAAATTTTTTTTGCAAAAGAAAAAAGGACTTTAAAATGTCCTTTATACTTACTCGAAAATTAATTGTGAAAAATATATATATCGACCATAATGCACATTGCTAGTAAAGATAATGTTAATGATTCTTCTTTATTAATATTGTCAATAAGATATCCATCATTGTTTTGTAGATTTTCTATTATCTTCGAATAATCGAAAGAACTTCTTTTAATCGTTGAAATTTGTTTATTTGTTTTACAGTCAATAATTGAAAAATCTGTTGTCCCATAATTTCCAACTGCTTTGTAAATGATAATTCCATTTACATCCTTAACTGCAAAAGTTGAAGATTTCATTTTTACGGTAGGTTGAATGGTTGCGATTTGGTTTCCGGATGGTGAAAAAAGCTTAAAGTCTTTGTAGAAACCTCTTTCTTTTTTAATCGTCCCTATTAAATTGGCTTTTTTATTTAGTATCTTTAATTCTAGGCTGGCTGCACTATATAAAGTAAACAATTTAAGTATTTGGTTCCTTAAATTTTTAGTAGATTCAAGGGTTTCTTCTATTGTTCCAATTAGTTTATTACTAGAATGGATTGAATACATTCTTCCCTTACTTTTTAAAAGAACATCTTTTTTTAAATAAATTTGGCTAAATTCGTTAAACATTGTAGTGCCTCCAATGCTACAGTTCCAATATAATTACGGAGAATATTAGGTGTAGGTTTCATATTCGATTTTGGGTACATATTTTTTTAGATCTTTCTAAAGAGTTAGAACTTCTCTTCCACAATTTTGGGTTTATCCCGTGGTTTCACGCTTTATCTCAGATTCTATTATTCCTTCTACATTTTCAGCATTTTTACGGGCTTGACATAAACATAAAAAGAAGGCCTGTAAAACACAATTTACAGGCCTTCGACACAAAATTGATTATGAATCTTTCTTTATTCCAGTATAAATAAAAATAGCATCTCTTAAAAATTTAGCTGCACCGGAATATTTTTTGTCATAGTAGGCTGTGAATCTTTCATCATCAACATACATTTGGGCTAAATTGGCATGGGCTTCCTTTGAGTAGTGATCCCAATAACAGCATAGCCATTGACGGTGAAGGTCAGCTGCTTTCTGTGCTAAATCCCCAGCCGGGTCACCTTTTAAAAATGCTTCGTTTAGTACGTTTAATACTTCTTCACTGAGATTTTCTGCTTTTTCGAATTCTTCTTGAGTCATTCCTTTTAATTTTTGGTTCGATTTTTCAACTGCTTCATCACCATATTTTTCTCTTATTTCTTTTCCGAATTTTCTTTCATTTTCATCTATAAGTTTTTGCTTAAATCCTTCGAACTTTTCTTTATCACTCATCTCGATTCTCCTTTCCTTTGAAAGCAATGTTTTTTCTACGTTTGTAATTAAAACGTCTAATTGCTTACGTTTTGTCAGAAGTTTTTCACGGTGCTCTTTTAACGCTGTTACTTCGTCAAAGTCTGGGGAATTCATAATATTTTTAATGGTTTCTAAATCGACTCCTAGTTCACGATAAAACAATATTTGCTGCAATCGATCTACCTCTTTTGGTCCATAAATGCGATAACCAGATGAATTGATTCTCGCCGGCTTAAGAATTCCAATTTCATCATAATATCGCAGTGTTCTCCCGGACACCCCTGCCATTTTCGCAAGCTTTTGTACGGTGTATTCCATTGTTTCACCTCCTGACACTTTCACTATAAGCCTTAACGTAACGTCAATGTAAATAGGTATTTATAAAAAATGTTCATAAATTTTTTCCCGACCGAAAAATTAATGTTAGAGTATCCAAATTTACTATTTTTAAACGATAAATGCAGACGCAAAATGATTTTATTTTACAAATCAACTGATTATTTATCGTTAATTTCGCTTTTCGATGACAGATGAATTTCATTCTAGATTTACGGGGCTACTTTCCCCTATTTACGAGCTAGTTTCCCTTCTTTACGTGCCACTTTCCTCTCTTTAGGTGCTACTTTTCTAACATTACAGGCTACTACTATACATTCAACTTGTTTAAACAAAAAAAGGTAAGCCCCCTTATGAGCTTACCTCCAGTTGAATAATTCTAACCGAATGAACTATTTATTACTTATAAACAGGATATCCAGTAATTTTTAAATCTTTTCCAATCATATCAACCTCGATATGATCAAGTTCAATGGCATCTGCCATTTTCTCTACACCCTTCCCACCTAAGAAGCTTTTTGCTTCTTTTCCTCCAACGAATTTTGGAGCCATGTATAAAACCACTTTATCAATTAGTTGATGTTCTAAAAAAGAGGCGTTTATTTCTCCTCCACCTTCTATAAATAAAGAGGAAATTGAGTGTTCGCCTAGTGTTTTCACAACTTCGTTTGGATTTACTCTCTTTTTATCATTTGTTACAAAAACCTTGACACCACGTTTTTCTAACTCTTCTTTCTTCACTTCATCAAAAGATTGACTTGTGAACACCCATGTTTCAGACTCTTGATCGATGACTACATTTGAATCAAGAGGGATTTTTAACGTTGAATCCATAATTACTCTTAATGGATTTCGACCATTTGGGATTCTTGATGTGAGTTTTGGATTATCTTTTATAACGGTATTTACCCCGACAAGTATTGCTTGGTTTTCATTTCTCAATTGATGAACATCATATCTGGATTGTTCTGATGTAATCCATTTACTATCTGATGTTGCTGTCGCAATTTTCCCGTCTAACGTAATACCTGATTTCATCGTAACAAATGGAATCTTTTGAACAATGAACTTGTTAAAGACTTCGTTCATTTTTTTTGCTTCTTCTTCACATACACCAATTTCAACCTCTATGCCTGCCTCTTTTAAAATATTAACCCCTCTTCCAGATACTAATGGGTTTGGGTCAAGTGTTGCGATGACAACTTTTTTTACACCTGCTTCGACAAGAGCAACGGCACAAGGACCTGTGCGGCCATAATGTGAACAAGGCTCAAGTGTCACATAAACGGTACTTCCACGAGCTTTCTCACCAGCCATGTTTAACGCATGTATTTCTGCATGTGGTTCCCCTGCTTTTAAGTGGGCACCAACGCCGACAATTCGGTTATCGTTGACAATGACTGCTCCAACTAACGGATTGGGGTCAGTTTGCCCTTTCATCGCTTTTGCATTTTCTAAGGCAAGCTTCATATAAAATTCGTGACTTGACATAATTACAAGGAGCCTCCTTCTTTTAAATGACCAGAGCGTTCAATTTTTGTCTTTAAATATTTTTCATTATGTTTGGAAACGCCCCCCCATAAAGGAGTTCTTCCTATTACATTCATCCCAGAATCTCTTAAGGCCATTAGTTTATTAGGGTTATTTGTAATAAGGGATACAGGCTTTGTACGAAGAGCCTTCAAAACCTGAATCGCTTCATCATATTTGCGCTCATCATCTTGAAATCCAAGGCTTAAATTAGCATCAACTGTATCATACCCATTTTCTTGTAAAACATATGCCAATGTTTTGCTGAATAAACCGATTCCTCGTCCTTCATGGTTGGCTAGATAAAAAATAGCTCCTGAACCATGTTCAACAATCATTTGAAATGATTGCTTTAACTGAAATCCACAATCACAGCGTTCACTACCAAAAATATCTCCTGTATGACAAATCGAATGCAACCGAACAAGCGCATGCTCACTATGTTCAAAATCACCGTAAACGAGTACACTCGATTGTTGAAATTCTGCTAGATTTAAAGAAGGTAATCGATTGATTAATTCACCGAAATCGATTATTTCGTTTAATTTCAGCCAGCTATACCAATGAAAAATATGTGTTTTACTATCTAAACGAACCGGTAAACGAACCGGTCCTACTAAATAGATTGCTTCGTCTTTTGTTTTAATCATTTGGATTTTCTTTTCTATAATAGACATTACTTCTGAATCTAGCTTTAATGTTTTCATTGGTCTCTCCTTTAAAATACTCTATATTTAAAACTGAAAGCATAAATAGCTTAATGTTCCCATTTCATAATCGCGATAAACAACTTGAGGTACTTCCATCACACCACTACCTAACGCAATAAATAGTGGAACAAAATGCTCGGGCCTAGGGACCGCTAACTCTCGGTTTGGTGCTAATACTTCATAATCAAAAAGATTTTCGACATTTTTATCCGTAATTTGATGAATGAGCCAATCGTCGAATTCAACCGCCCATTTTTCTGGAGTTTGTTGTCCCCATTTTAAAAGTCGTAAATTATGAGTTGTCGCACCACTTCCAATGATTAATATATTTTCATCACCTAATCCTTTCAGTGCACTTCCAATTTTCCAATGCTCTTTTGGAGGTAAAAAAGGATTAATCGATACTTGGACTACAGGAATATCCGCATTTGGGTAAAGATGCTTTAAGATTGTCCAAGAACCATGATCTAATCCACGAGTTGTATCTAGTTTTGTTTGCACACCTTTTTCATTCAATTTTGACTGAATAAGGTGTGCTATCTTCGTAGAGCCTTTAGCTGGATAGGTTACTTCGTACAATTCTTTCGGAAAACCGTAAAAATCGTAAATTGTTTCATATATATCATCCATTGAAGAGATGGTTAAAATCTCACTTTCCCAATGAGCAGTAAAAATAACAATCGCTTTCGGATTAATTTTTTTACCGAGTTCTGATAAAAATTTTGTATAATTATTTTCTTCAATTCCAATCATCGGTGAGCCATGTGCTAAAAATAATGATGGTACCATCACTATCCTCCTAATTTAACAATATATATAACAGTCTAACTCTTCAACTAGTTTGAATTTTCACCAAGGTCTTTTCAAAAGGTTCTTTTCAAAAAAATTATTGCTGTTTCTTTATTCAAAAGAAACTATGAAATTTATTAAGCTACATGTTAGAATCATTATAGCAGCATTTATTTCAATATCAAAATATTTGATTTTTAAATATTAACCTTTACCATTTTACTTGACTTCAAAGCAAACAAAGTAAAAAGAATTCCTCCTGTTAACACTAGTCCACTTCCACCAATAAATCCAAGCATTCGATTTGACATTACTTCGAGTAAAATTCCAGAAGTAAACATCGACAAACCAATAAGTGTATTTGAGATTGTTGCTAATATACCAAAGATAAACCCTTGATGATGTGCTGGCACCTCGTTCATCACGGTGGAATCCATACACGTATTACATATTCCCGAAAGAAACGAAACGGACATATAAATGAGAATGGCAAGTATTGGCATATGGACAAAGCTTAATAAACTATGAAAAATCCCCTCTAATACAAGACTAGCTACCCCAATTAATAATAGGTGTTGTTTCATTCGATGGGCTACTAAATAGCTTAACATTAACCCCATTCCAAGAGATCCATAAAAAAGACCGACACCTATATCTCCTAGCTTAAATTCTTCTACGGCATACACACTTATAAGTACATTATCAATCCCATTAAATATAGGAACAAATATTTCAAAAAGAAAGACAATCATCAGTGGACTTGAGGCAATTATAAGCTTTCGTAGAGTAAATATCTTTTGAAAAAAGCTTGTTTTGTGATTTTCTTTAGCACTTTTTTGATGTTTATGTTTTAATGGCAAAGTCCAAATAATAATTGCAGCAAATAAAAATGACAAACCATTCAACCAAAATGTCATAGTTGGCCCAAAAAAGTAAGAAACAATTCCTCCTGAAATAGAGCCAATGATTAAAACAACACCAAGCATTACTTGTTCAAAGCTATTAACCTTTACGATATTTTCTTTTCGTACAATTAAAGGAATCAATGACTTTCGAGCTGGTGCATAAATAGCCTCTCCAGCAGCTAAAATAAATGTACTTACATAAACAATCCACAGTTGGGACTCATCTTGAACGAAAATGTAAGATAAAGCAAATACAATTCCTAATAAATCCGTTGCGATTAAAATTTTTTTCCTTGATATCTGATCCGCTAAAAAACCTCCGAGTGGGCCAAACAATAAAAATGGGATTACTCGGATGGCTAACGTAATTCCTACAGCAAGACCAGAACCAGTTATGTGCAGTAACAAAACAAAGAGAGCCACTTGACTAAAACGGTCCCCAATGCCATTGACAACCCCAGCTAAAAACAACTTAAAATATAGCTTTTCATTCTGAAATAATGCCATAACACTCATCATAAAAACTCTCTCCCCCTAAACTAATTAGATATTCATCTAATTAGTTTTCTAAAAAAATTACTCCCCTGGTGTTAAATTCCAAAGCTCCGGTGGGTTTAACTCATATTTATTTTTTTCCCTATACATAAAATGGTTCATCACGAGCTCTCTTCTTAATGTTGCGTAATCATCATGAAATTGCTTTAAATATTGATTGATTTCTTTTTCTTCATACGTTACTCCAATTTTTAACCCCTTTACGATATGCTCAAGTACAATCATTTTTTTCTTGCGTTGAGCAGGAATGGATTTTAATTTTCCATCAAACGTAAAGAAATTTTTTAAGACTCGGTTACGTTCCTGTTCATTAATTGTGATTTCATAAGGTCGTTCGGATACAAGGGTTAAAATCGCATTTGCGCTATCTTCAAGTTTTTTCAGATTTAGTGAAAAATAGATCGTATTCTTCTCCCTCTTTTCTTTGATTAATCCAATGTCACGAAGCTTTGCCATGTGGTGAGTAATGGTTGGTGGTTTTAAACCAAGCTTTCCTGCAATTGCTTGACCATGTAAAGGACCGTGTCGTAATAATGCCAGTATTCGAATTCTTGTTGGATCTCCAATGGTTTTATGAAAATTAACGAGACGACTTAACTGCATGTAAATCCCCCTAATTAAACATCTATCTAATTAGATCATAATCTAATTAGATATTTATATCAATTCCTTTTTATTTTTTAATCAAAATCTCCCATCCCCTATCCCTATTCTTTCGCTATATTCTCAAGCTCTCTTTTTGCCCTGATAAAGGCAATAAATTGAACAATTTCTTCATTAGAAAGCTCGATTCCATCCATAAAAAGTGTCGTTTCTTTTAAATCGGTTAACTCTACTTTTTGATTTACATCATCTGTTCGACCAATTAAATAGTCAACAGATGTTTGAAAAAGGTCTGCCATTGCTTTTAAAGCTTCTAAAGGTGGTCTTCGATAACCAGATTCATAACCAGCATAAGTGCTTTTAGCGATTCCAAGATGATCAGCTACATCCTGCAAAGACCAATTATGATTTCTTCTTAATTCAGCTAATCGATTTAAATCCACGGTTCAACTCTCCTTCATTCACTTGTACCGTACGCATTTTGAATAAATGTTGCTTGATTTACGTAAATTCACGAATTATAATTACTATCATAGTACGCGTTACGCGAACAAAATGCAAGATGCTTTTTTCTTAACTTCAAAGTATTTTATACATTCATTTTATCGATAAATAAAAGTTCCCGTTCTCATTTTGCATCTAAAGAGGTGTTGAAGGTGAAAAAAATTTTATTATTAGCAACTGGAGGAACCATTGCTTCTGTTGAAAGTACCAATGGCTTAACTCCTGGCATGACTCCAGATGAAATGGTTAATTTTCTAGAAATGAATGGCTATCAGGTTGAAAATAAGCTACTAATGAACATTGATAGTACGAACATGCAGCCAGAATCATGGGTGACAATTGCAGAAGCAATTTACGAAAATTATTCTCTATATGACGGTTTTGTCATAACCCACGGAACCGATACGATGGCCTATACGTCTGCTGCTTTATCTTATATGCTCCAAAACTTGAAAAAACCTGTCGTGCTTACTGGATCTCAGCTACCGATTAAATACCATAAAACGGATGCAAAGAAAAATTTATTGGATGCATTCCAGTTTGCTTGTGAAGACGTTGGTGGTGTTTTTGTCGTTTTTGATGGAAGAGTGATCACAGGCACACGTGCAGTAAAAATGAGAACCAAAAGCTATGATGCTTTTGAAAGTATTAATCAACCTTATGTTGCTTTTATTCAAAACTCACATATTCAATATACACAACCGTATAAAACGATTGTAAATGGTGAATTAATGCTCGATACTTCTTTATGTCCTGATGTTTTTTTACTAAAACTACATCCTGGAACAAAACCGGAGCTATTCGACTATATTAAACATTTATATAAAGGGGTTGTCATTGAAAGCTATGGAAGTGGAGGTATTCCATTTCAAGGAAGAGATTTATTACCGAAAGTAAAGGAGCTAGTGGCTTCTGGTATTGCTGTCGTTATTACAACACAGTGCCTTGAAGAAGGGGAAGATTTAAGTGTATATGAAGTAGGTCGAAAGGTTTTAGAAGATATGATTATTCTTTCAAAGGATATGAATTCTGAAGCAATCGTTCCAAAGCTCATGTGGACTTTAGGAAAAACAAACGATCTACAAGAAGTAAAAAAAGTCATGGAAACACCAATTGCACATGATACAACTATTTTTGAGTAATGGGAGAAGCAGGTGGTAATATGATTTTACAGGAAACAGGCTTTCGTGTAGAAAAGGATTTCCTCGGAGAAAAAGAAATTCGTGATGATCAATACTACGGTATTCAAACGACACGCGCAATCGAAAATTTTCCGATAACTGGATATACTCTTCATAATTCTTTAATAATATCAATGGCAATGGTAAAAAAAGCTGCTGCTTTATCTAATATGGAAATCGGTCAATTACATCCCCAAATCGGAAATGCAATCGTTTCAGCAGCAGAAGAAATTATTGATGGAAAATTACACGATCAATTCATTGTCGATCCAATACAAGGTGGAGCTGGAACTTCTATTAATATGAACACAAATGAAGTGATCGCCAATCGCGCACTTGAATTAATTGGAGAACCTAAGGGGAGTTACCATATTATTAGTCCAAATACACACGTTAATATGTCTCAATCCACCAATGATTCGTTTCCAACTGCTATTCGAATTGCAACATTAAAAATTTTAGACGAATTGTTAATAACGATGGATCACATGTACAAGACTTTTCAGAAGAAAGCTAAAGAATTTGATCATGTCATTAAAATGGGGCGTACTCACTTACAGGATGCTGTTCCTATACGTCTAGGTCAGGAATTTGAAGCATATAGCCGAGTGATTAAACGGGATATTCAACGAATACAAGAGACGAAAGAAAACCTTTATGAAATCAATATGGGAGCTACGGCTATTGGTACCGCCTTAAACGCAAACCCTGAATATATTAAACTTGTTGTCAAGTTCTTAAGAGATATTAGTGAGCTTCCTTTGAAAAATGCAGAGAATCTTGTGGATTCAACTCAAAATACAGATGCTTATACCGAAGTTTCTTCTGCCTTAAAGGTTTGTATGATTAACATGTCTAAAATCGCCAATGACATTCGACTTATGGCTTCAGGTCCTAAGACAGGGCTAAATGAAATCTTTTTACCTGCACGCCAACCTGGTTCATCCATCATGCCAGGTAAAGTAAATCCAGTTATGGCAGAAGTCGTAAACCAAGTAGCTTTTCAAGTGATAGGGAATGACCATACGATATCTCTTGCTTCAGAAGCCGGTCAATTAAACTTAAATGTCATGCAGCCTGTTTTAGTTTTTAACTTAATACAATCCATTACGATGATGAACAATGCTTTCCAAGTATTCACCAATTACTGTATCGAAGGAATTAAAGCAAATGAAGAAAAGCTAAAAGAAAATGTAGAACAAAGTATTGGAATTATTACGGCTTTAAACCCTCATATTGGTTATGAATTAGCATCAGAAATTGCACGTGAAGCACTTTCAACAGGTCAATCAGTCCGAGAAATATGCTTGCAAAAAAATATTTTAACAGAGGACGAAATCAACCAAATTCTTGACCCTTATAAAATGACCTATAATGGTGCCAGTCCCTCAGTGCTTTAAAGAACTGAGGGACTGACCCCTTTTGTACTCTCACCTTTTTTTAATTGAACTGAGAGTATACAAGTTCTTTCTTCTATCTCTTCACCTTTCATTTGACGTAGAAGTAGGTCGGCCGCTATTTTCCCCTTCATTTCAATATCTTGATAGACAGTTGTTAATGATGGTGTTAAGTAATCTGAAAAAAACAATCCGTCAAACCCGACAACCGACATCTCTTTTGGTACAGAAACATTAGCTGCTTTTAATGCTTTTAATACTCCCATCGCAGTAATATCTGAAAACGTGACAATAGCCGTTGCATCGTTTAATTTCTTTATCACGGTATTGGCACCTTGATAACCGCCCTCCGCATTAATAGGAATCTGAATAAAAAAACGATCATCATATGAAATATTTGCTTCCTTTAGTGCTCTTTTAAATCCTTCAAATCGTTTTCTTAATACCGGACTTACCATTGGATCATCACAAAGAAGAGCAATCTTTTCATGTCCAAGCTCAATCAAATGTTTGGTTGCTAAATATCCACCAAGTTCATCATCTATTAAAACCTGAAAAACATCTGAATTGCTTAAATAACTATCTACAAACACACATGGAATTCCTAACTCTTTTATTTTCTGAACCGTTTTTGAATCATCATAAGCTCCAAGTACAATTACACCATCTAATTGTCTTTCCTGAATAAATGAAAAGGATTCTTCCTCTTCAACAATTCCTTTTAAAATAACCTGGTACTCCTTATTTTCCATACTTACTTCAACACCTGATACAAATTTCCAATAAAAAGGATTATCATGTAGTTTTCCACCTTTCACGGTAGGAACAATGATTCCAAAAAGATGGGAGCGATTTGTCTTTAAATTTCGAGCTGATAAATTTGGTGTATAGCCAAGCTCTTTTATCGCTTCTTTAACAATTTTAATTGTTTTTTCAGACATTCTTCCTTTACCGTTAATGACATTAGAGACTGTGGCTATTGAAACATTAGCTCTTTTGGCAATATCTTTAATACTTACTCTTTTTTCGTTTTTCAATTTCTTCACCACCTTCTCTATTTTAGCTGATATTATTACACGGATCGGGTACTCATTTTGCGATTTTCAATCCATAATTTAGCGGTTCTAACCTTATATTTCTCGATTTCTGCCTCCTAATTTCGCAGTCAATTCACAACAAAAAGGAACGGAATCCTTTTTCAAGATTCCGTTAACCTTTGTTTGCCCCAGCTTTTAAGCCTTCTACGAGATGGTCTTGGAAAATAAAGAATAAAATCGTAATCGGAACAGCTACTAATACAGCGCCTGCTGCAAATGTTGTAAACTCTGTATTACCTCGTCCGGTTACCATTTCAAATAATCCAACCGCAAGAGTTTTATTTTCACTTGAACGAAGAACAAGACGTGCAAAGATAAAATCCATCCACGGTCCGATAAAGTTCGTAATCGCAATAAACACTAAAACAGGCTTTGAAAGTGGCATCATAATTTTATAAAAGATTTTCACATGACTGGCTCCATCAATTTTGGCTGCTTCTTCAAGACTTCTTGGTAAACCATCAAAATATCCTTTCACAAGCCAGGCTCCAAACGGTATCGAACCACCAGCGTAAACTAAAATAAGCCCCCAATGATTATCGAGCAGATTCAACTGAAGTAATAAAATGTAAATAGCAATCATCCCCATAAAACCTGGGAACATCTGTAGTACAAGCATTGCCATTAAACCTTGTCTTCTACCTGGGAAGCGGAATCTGGAAAAAGCATACGCTGCTGTAACAACTAAAATAGTAGATAAAACCATGTTCCAAAAAGCAATTTTCAACGTATTTTTATACCATAGTAAGTAATCTGTCTCCTTAAATAAGTAAATATAGTGATCAAATGTTAATGACTCCGGTATGATTCTTGTAGAAAAAAGTGAGTCACCAGGGTTCATCGACCCTGTTAAAATCCAAATAACTGGATATAACACAGCAATTGTCGTAATAACTAAAATGGTATAAATAATCATTTGAAGGATTCTTTTTTGTAATTTCATGCTCATCATGACATCATGTCCTCCTCTTTAAAGGCCCTCGTTCTTCTAAAGTTCCAAATAGAGAAGATGGCAATTACAATAAAAATTAAGATCGATACGGCTGATGCGATATTAAACTGGCTATTATCTAGCGTTAATTTATAGATCCAGCTAATTAAAATATCGGTAGAACCTGCATATGCATAATTTGTATTGACTGGTCCACCTTCCGTCATTAAATAAATAATATTAAAGTTATTGAAGTTCGTTGCAAAGGACATGATGGCTAAAGGCGCAGTTGAAAACATAACAAGTGGCAATGTGATTTTCCAAAACTTTTGCCAAGAAGAAGCACCATCAACTTCTGCAGCTTCATACATTTCTTTATCGATATTGGTCATAACTCCACTCATTAAGACCATCCAAAAAGGAAAACCAAACCACATATTTACGATAACTAGTGTAACTTTTGCCCATAAAGGATCAGATAGCCACGGAATAAACGAGTCTGTAATCCCTAACTCCATTAAATAACGATTTAATGGTCCAAACTGACCGTTAAAAATATTTCTCATGATTAAAATGGAAACAAACTGCGGAATGGCCCACGGCAAAATAAAAATGCTTCGCCAAAACTTCTTAAATCGAATTTCTTTTTGATTTAATAAAACAGCAAATATAAGCCCGAGGAAAAAGGTTGTAGCCGTTGCCAAAATAGCCCAAATTACGGTCCAAGAAAATACACCATAAAAAGTAGCACTCCATGTTTTCATTTGAAACAGCTTTACAAAAGTATCGAACCCAACCCAATCGACTAAATTCTTAGGTGGAATGTGGTTAGGGGCAGAATAGTTTGTAAACGCAATAAGAATTCCGAATAATAATGGAAGCATTGTTAAAAAGGCTGTAAAGAACACAGATGGTGTTAAAAGGAGATACGGGAACCCATTTTCCCAAATATTTTTTAACATCTCTTTTGCATTGTTTGGTTTAATTCCCTGTTCGCTTTTTACCGCAACTTTATAAGCATCACGAATATTTAAATAATAAAACCAAAGAAAGAGTAAAAAGGAAATGAAAAAGAGAAGACCTTCTATTAATAAAAAAATGGAATGATCACCAGGAATAATTTCAAAGCCTTCACGGCGCTGAGGTGTTTCCCCAAGTGTTGTTAATCCCCACATAGCCCATTGAAAAGGAACGGTCCAAAAAATTAGGAGATATGCTTCAAGGGCAATAAATATGCTCCCCTTTAAAAACTGTCTATTATAAAATTGTCCTAAGCCCATAAATAATAACGATAATAATGCCGCCTTTCTAGGCCGTGTAAGTAGTGGTCGTTTCTTTGGTTGAAGTGGTGTCACCGTCGGATCATTTTGCTGCACTTCACTCATTGAATTACGTGCTAAAGAACTCAACCTTCTCCCTCCTTATAATATAGGGTAAACCGTTATATTTTAATAGGAGGCTGTTCTAAAGGGCCTTACCATTAAGGAAAGACCCATTGTTTTAGACAGCCTGCTTTTTTAAAATTATTCTCCTTGAGTGCTTATAGCATCTTTAATTTGCTGTACTCCACTATCTAAAGCTGCTTTCGGTTCAGATTCGCCATTCCAAACAGCTGTAAAGGCTGTTTCCATTGATCCCCAAACATTTTGCATTTCTGGAATATTAGGCATTGGAACAGAATATTGCATTTGCTCTAAGAAAGCCTTGTTGTACTCATTATCAATTGCTGTTGAGTCTTCTACTAATGCTTTTAATGGAGGAATTTGTCCAGTCATTTCATAGCGTTTCTTTAACATTTCTTCACTTGTTGCAAATTGAGCGAGTAATGTTGCAGCTTTTGGATATTTACTGTATGCATTGACATAATAAGCTTTAACACCAGAGAATGGTGTTGGAACTTCTCCATTATCCAATGTTGGTATTACTTTCACACTAAGATTGACTCCTGCATCTAAATGACCTTTTACTGCCCATGGGCCAGATAGATAATAAAGTAACTTTCCTTCATTAAAGAAGGATGTAATAACATCATCTGTTAAATCTTCTTTCGATAAAGGAAGAATTTCATCATGAATTTTTTTCATTAATTCAGCAGCTTTTAAAGCACCTTCATTATTTAATCCGATGTCCTCAGGATTTGTGTTTTTATCACCAAACACATAGCCACCATATCCACCTAAGAAGGAATGTAAGAAATAGAAGTCACCTGGTTTTATCATAAAACCATAGGATTCAGGATTTTTTTCCATAAACTGCTTAGATTGTTCGATTAATTCCTCCATCGTTTCGGCTGGTTCAAATCCCATTTCATCTAATAAGTCTTTATTATAGAAAAGTGCAACCGTTTCCATAGCTAGCGGAAAACCAAATGTAGTATATTCACCTTCTACATCAGCAGAGACACCAGTGATAGCGCTTTCTAGGAAGTTAGCTTTATATTCATCTACAAAATAGTTATCATAAATTAAACCTGCACTACTCATATTACCAACGTGATCATGTGGTGCATGGAAAACATCAGCCCCAAGTCCTGCTGGTCCGTCTGTTTCCAGCTTTCCAGGTGCATCGATATGTGAAACTTCTTCAACAGTTACAGGAATCCCATATTTTTTCGTAAATTCTTCTGCCACATAGTTTGCCCATTCACCTTCTACCCCACCATTATCCCAAAGGACTAGTTCAGCCCCTTCTTCAGGTGTAAGTTCTGAAACTTCATTTGATTCTGTTTTAGTGTTTTGATCTTCAGAGGATGTTTCATTCGGAGAACTACTAGGTTTACTACAAGCAGCGACTACTAAAATAAGTAAACCAAAAAACAATACATTGAGTAACTTTTTCATTGTAACCCCCACCTTTTTTATAATTTTTTTCCTTATTACAAGGATGGTTAAACGTTTAATCAATAATTAAAAAAATTTTAATAGAATTTTTATTTCATAGCTGGGAGATTCATGATGAAGAAATAAATTAGCAGTAGGCTCTTTGGAGTATAATCCAAGGAAACATTAGGTCAAGATCCATCATTTATGTAAAATTCTCTTTCTTTGCTGCTTGATTAATTTTTAGTCAATTCTGAATTTTACAAATAAAAATATGCTTTTTTATATAATCTGTTCCATACCCCCTTTTATAATCAAATTAGCCGGTTTGTGCAACCGTTTTCACAACTTGTAATTTTATTCTATTGAATAAATCTAATTATGTCAAGAAAAAAATGGGGCCTGACCCTCAGCGCTTTAATGCGTTGAGGGTCAGGCCCTCTTTTAACACAGGCATTTCTTCTAATTCCTCTTTTGTTACAAGATCCCAAAGAATTCCGTTTGGTTTTTCATATGGGGAGTTGGTTTTGATTATTTCTTTTTCTGTTACAATATAGTCTACGATTAAGTCATAAGGGTCTTTTGGAACATCCTCTTCGACGACTTGTACTGAGTGTACGGTAGTGATAACAGGCATATGAGGATGACCTAGCTCTCGCATAATAGCATACTCTCGGTCTGAATAGCCTTCCCCTTTTCCAATCCGTTTCCCATCTTTTGTAACAGCAACAGACCCAGCAACAAATAATTCAACTGGAGGAATTTCCTTTAAAGCAATTTCTTTTCCATATGTCCTCATATGCTTTATGCTTGCTGCCTTTTTTTCTTCTCCTTTTGGCACCCATTCTGGTTTAACAATTACAAATCCAGCACGTAGCCTTGGAGTAGGAACGAGAAGTGTTTTTCCATCGATTAATACTTGTGTCCGAAGTGGAAGCTGTGGTGCATCTGGATTCACTTTAACTACTTTTGCCTTTTTATATTCATCTAACGTTGTGACAAGATGAGCCGCTTGTTCGGCACCTTTAAAGTTTGGAATCCGGTTCACTAACGGAAAAGGAAAGCGTCCAAGCTTTTCTTTCGTTAACGTTTCCCATACACAGTGACGAATTTGATCTTTTTCCATCATATTAGAAATTCCTTTCTTTTGGATTTTTCTTTCGTAAAACAATAGAAAAGGTTGTCCCATGAGGAGAAGTGTGTTTTAAAAATAAATCTCCCCCCATCGCTAGAGCTAGCATCTGACTTAAAGGTAATCCAAGACCTAGTCCCCTCACTCGCTCCTTTTTCTCTTTTCCTCGATAAAACCGTTCGAAAATATGTTCAACCTCTTCTTTTGGAATACCAGGACCTTCATCTTTAACATCAATTTGAACGGATTGGCCTTTATCGATTACTGTGACCCAAATGGTTCCTTTTCCATTCATTGCTTGTCTTGCATTGTTCCATAAATTTAAAACGACTTGCTGAAGACGAGCTGGGTCATATTCACAGAAAAGTTCAGTTGACGAAGGCTGAAAATCAATCTTTATATCAGGATACAAAATTTCATATTCATTTGATACAACTTCAAGCCACTCATTAATATTCAAAATATCAATCGACATCATTACTTTACCCGTTGCAAAGGAATTAAAGTCAAGTAAATCGTTAACCATTTGCTGCATTCGTCCCGCTTCCTTTAAAGAGATATCCATAAATTCCTTTGCTTCATCCCCAATTACTACTTCATCTTTAACCGCTTGTATCAAGCCACTCATCGATGTAACAGGAGTTTTTAATTCATGTGTAACGCCAGCAAGTAATTCTATCCTTAGCTTTTCTAATTGTTTCAGCCGACTAGACATCTCTTGAAAGGAATCGACCAGCTCAAACACTTCTTTTTCTTGAATATTTTGTGGAAGCTTCACATCATAGTTTCCTTCACGTATTTTTTTCGCACCTTCTGATACTAATTGAATCGGTCGACTTAATCTTTTCGTTAAAAAATAAATAACTCCCCAACCTAAAATGCCTAAGCTACCTAATAAAATAAATAGTGGTACGAGGTCATCCTCTAAATTTAAAAGAGTTCCCTTCGGTTGAGCAACAATCACCCATCCTATAACTCTTTCATTCCGTTCAATCGGCTCTTTCACAATAAAATGTGAACGATTTAGAAGCTCTAGCTTTCTTCCATCTTCTTCAACAAGGAGATTTCTTGGTATCCTCTTTTGTTCAAGTAATGGATTTTTTGGACGTGTTGTGACGATTCTTCCATTTCGATCAGCAACAATGATTCGCACGTCTTGCCCCATTTCGATAAATTGACGCCTTTTTTCAAAAATATCTTCAATGATTAGGCCAAAATTTATATTAGGATTGCCACCTTCAAGTCTTTCTGCCGTTTCTTCAGCAATATATTGTAAAATCTCCATTCGATTTAAAAGAGCATTATGACGCATCCAAAGAAATAAAAGAAGTCCAATTATAATAAGTCCGATGCACAATGTTAAAACATATCGTTTTGTCCAATATTGAATGATGGTTGGTTTATGTTGTTCTCTCGTAGACACAGAATTGATACCCCAATCCACGTAAAGTTTTTATTTCTCCTTCATGAGAAGGCCAGTTCATCAAAGCTTTGCGAAGCCGTTTAATGACTAAATCAACAGCCCTATCACTACCTTCATAATCGATTCCCCATACATATTCAATGAGCTGCTCTCGTGTAAACGTTTGATTCGGATGCTCGGCGAAAAAAACAAGTACAGCTAAATCCCTTGGAGTAAGCTTCACTAGCTCTCCGTGTAAAAAAACCTCATGTGATTTGACATTAATTTTTAATGATCCAAACACTCTCTCATCCTTATCCATCATAAGAGAAGGAGATCGCTTCAAAACAGCTTTCACACGTGCAACGACTTCTTGAGCAGCAAATGGTTTGGGAATATAGTCATCGGCTCCATATTGGAAGCCATCTAAACGGTAATTTAAATCACTAAGTGCTGTCAGCATAATGACAGGACAGGCACTTTTTTCTCGTATATATTTTAACACTTCCCAGCCATCTTTTTTGGGTAGCATCACATCAAGAATAACCAAGTCAGGCTTTTCTTGTTCAAATTGTTCAATAGCACTTTCCCCATCATAAGCCATCACTGTATTGTAGCCTTCTTTTTCGAGATACGCTTTTAATACACGAGCAATCGCCATTTCATCCTCTACAATGAATATTTTCTCCATCATATTCCCTCTCTCAACCGTTGTTGTACGATTATTATATAATGAAAAGAGGCCCTCCCAAAGGGGGCCAGGCCCCAAGGATTGCCTCTTTATTTTTATAACTTTGCTTCTACATCCATATTTTCTTTAAAATCTGTTCCTTCTGGTAAAATGATTCCTAACTCTTCAAGCTCTGCTTTAAAGGCATCGATTACTTCTTGTTTAATTTCATCAATCTCTTTTCCTTCCGTATCAATACCTAATTCCTCTGCTTTATTAATAAGCTGCTGTTCGTGAATTAAGCGGTGAAGCTCATGAATGTCTTTTCCTTCTGTGTCAATGCCAAGCTGTTCAGCTTTTTCGATAATAAATGCTTCTCGAACTTCTTTCGCAATTTCACGAAGAGTTTTTCCTTCTGTATCAATACCGTATTCATCTGCTTTTTCATAAAGCTTGGCTTCTCTTACTTCTTTACGAATCTCTTTAAATGATTTTCCATCCGTATCAATTCCGTATTTTTCGGCTTCTTGTAATAGTTTTGTTTCTCTTACTTCTTTAGCGATTTCTTTTTTCGTTTTTCCATCCGTATCAATTCCAAGCTTATTAGCTTCATCTAATAAACGTGCTTCACGATAGTCCTTCCACACTTCTTTTAATGTTTTTCCTTCTGTTTCAAGGTCATATGTTTCGATACCATTTAGTAATGAGTTAATCATTTTCCCTTTCATAAAATAATGAGGATGCTTAAATCCATGCTGAAAACCTTTTCCATGGAAGTCATGATGTTCACCTCTGAACGATTCCTCTTGTGAAACATTTTGATCTTGATTTAATTCTTCCGCAAATGTTGGGACACCTGCCACGATTCCTAAAGATAAAACACCTGCTAACACCATTCCAACTGTTTTCTTTTTCATCGTGATCATCCTCCTGTTTTTTTTGGTTTAACTTGTTTACATTTCAAAGTGTACCCACTGAATGTGTCAAGAAGATGTCAAAGACTAAAAATTTTTTATTTGGAATAAGTTATAATAAAAATGTTCATACAACAGGGGGATTTAGTTAAATTCATCGATTGAAAGGGGTAAATTTATGAACTTTCATTTAAATGAAGCAATTCAAGTATTAGAGCGTACACCTCAAACATTAGAGTATTTATTATCTGGCTTACCTCATGGATGGCTAAATTGTAACGAAGGTGGAGAAACGTGGAATGCAAGAGAAGTAGTGGAACATTTAATAGAAGCTGAAAAAACGAATTGGATCCCTAGACTAGAATTCATTTTAAAAGAAGGAGAAAGTAAGCCATTCCCTGAATTTAATCGATTTCGTCATCTAGAACAACGTGAAAGAACGATGGAAGAAATATTTACTGAATTTAAAAATATTCGCAAGCAAAATATAACAAAGCTTAAAAGTCTAATTGAATCTGAATCAACCCTAGAATTAACTGGTAGTCACCCAGCATTTGGCGTTGTAAAGCTAAGAGAACTAATCTCCACTTGGGTCGTTCATGACTTAACACATATTGCCCAAATTGTTCGAGTCATGGCCAAAAGATATCGCAAAGATGTTGGACCGTGGAAGGAGTATTTAAGTATTTTAAATAACTGACCAAAAACAAAAAATGGGGCTTTGATGGAAAAGGCCCCGTTTGTCTAATTCTGATACTCCTATCAAATATTTTCTATCACTACTAAAATCTTAAACGCTTTCATTTTAGCTCCACTGTGTTCTTATCTTGTCTAATCTCCCTTTAAAATATTAGTTTAGAATGCATATATTCATATCTTCTTAGATTCAATCTTTTAGCCTACATTTTCCCCCTAAAACATTACATAGGTTTTTCATAAACCCTTACATACTCTACTTCCATCTTTCCTGGAAACTTTGTTTTAGGAATTGGTTCCCCGTCATACCAACCACCAACAGCAAGGTTTAAGATTATATAAAATTCTTGGTCAAATGGGGCTGGATATGGATATTGTGTGTTCGTGTCACTATCTATGCTATACCAATTATTTAAAGTTTGATACAATTCTCCATTTACATACCAACGAATTTCTCCAGGCTCCCACTCAATACTATAGACGTTAAATTGGGTGATATCCTGTCCTTGAGCAAAACGATAATCTGATGCTGTATAGGTATTGTTCGGCCATACTCCTCCGTAGTGAATGGCTCCTCCAACTTTTCTAATATCAGATCCACCAGCTTCCATGATATCAATTTCGCCTGATGCCGCCCAACCTCCATATACTTCATTCTCTGGCAACATCCAGAATGCAGGCCAATACCCTTTTCCTTCCGGTAACTTAATTTTTGCCTCAAACTTCCCGTATTTTTGAAAGAATTTCCCTTTCGTGTGTATCTTTCCTGATGTATAGTTATAATTCCCATGGCTATCAGAAGCTGATTCCTTGCGAGCTTCAATAATCAATTTTCCATCTTGAACAGTTACATTTTCTTGTTGATAGTATTGTAATTCTTCATTTCCCCAGCCAGGTACGTATGTTCCATCAGGAGTCGTAAATCCGTTTCCAATATCATAACTCCATTTCGTTGAATCTAGTTCGTTCCCCTCAAACGATTCTTCCCAAACTAACGTCCATTCATCTCCTGCTTGAGCACCTCCAGTTTCTTCAGATGAAGTAGACTCCGCTCCTAATTTATTGTTTAGAATTAGTAGAATAAGGGGAAACAAACATAGAAATACAAAAAGACGACTTTTCTCTATTGAATTCATTAAAGCAATCCTCTCCCTTAGTAAATTTTCCCCACAAATCACATATATTCCATAATAATCCCATTTTAAATAAATTAATGTTGATCCAATATTCACCCCCATTTCCGAAAACGCTTTCGAAAAATATTTTATAAATAGTTGGATTAGTTGTCAATATTTTCTGATATTTTATGTTTGAATCTTAAAATTCAATGAAATTTCGAAAATAAATTAAATAAAAATAATTGTCAGTTATCTATTTTTTTGTTAAAGTTTACGAAAGCGCTAAAGTAAATCAATTAAAATTTAATTTTTTTTATAATCATCGAAAGAGAGGGACTTTAGATATGTCTTTTTTTTTGCATAACATGAATAAACTAAAGATTTTGAATTCATTGACTAATTATTTATCAACCATTCGAGGAAAGGTCATTTTATCTTTTGGACTTCTTACTACTGTCCTCATTACTTTAACGCTAACATCGTATATAAATATGAAAAGGCTCGCGAAAGAAATAGATTACATTGTCGAGCATGATATGCTTGTACATAGTGAAGCTCGAGAGCTGTCAAAAGCTTTTGTTGATATTGAAACGGGACAGCATGGATTTGTCATAACAGGAGATGATGAATTTTTAATTCCATATCATAATGGAAAACAAGTTGTAGAAGAAAAGATGTCAAATTTGGAATCATTACTAAAAAAGCAGCCCGCACAACTTGAACATCTAAACGAGATAAGAAAGAATTATTATCGATGGATGAGTTGGATTGATAAAGTCATTAATAGAAAAAGGTACTACATTCAAGAAGAAGCTTTTTCCATGATTAAATCATATGAAGGTAAAAATTATATGGACCAAATTCGATTGGAAATTCAAACAGTGATTGATAATGAAAAAGAACTTTCCAATAAACGAATTAATGCCTTACACCATCAAGTAACAGTTGCCCAAATAATTACCATATCCCTACCGCTTGTAGCTATTTTTCTTTCTGTATTTTTTGGAATAACGTTATCGCAACGAATTAAACATAATGTAACAAAAATCAGTAATTCCATTACAGAAATAGCAAGTACTAAAGGAGATTTAACAAAACGAATTGAAATAGATACAAAAGACGAACTAGCTAAACTTGCCAAAGATACGAATTTGTTAATAGAAGGAATAGGTCATTTAGTTAGAGAAATTTCAAAACTTGCTGACAATGTGATGGCCAGTAGCCAAGAGCTTGTTGCCTCTGCTGAAGAAACTTCCAAAACTATCTTCTCTATTGCCAATACGACTGGGGAAATTGCAGCTGGTAATGAGCAAGCTACACAAAAAATGCATGATTCATTACATAAAATGAAAGCACTTGAAGAAGCTGCTTGGACACTCGAGAAAAACTCTCAACATCTTAAGCAGGCTACTGCTAAAATGAGTTTTTCAGCTAAAGAAGGAGGGGATTCAGTCACTAAAGCTTCACAAATTATGACAAAAATTGAAGATTGTATAACGAATACAACTTCTACTATTGAATCCCTTGGACAACGATCAAAAGAAATTACAAAAATCATTCAAACTATTACTGATATCGCTGACCAAACAAATTTACTTGCTCTAAATGCTGCTATTGAAGCTGCACGAGCAGGAGAACATGGTAGAGGATTTGCCGTTGTCGCAAACGAAGTACGTAAATTAGCGGAACAATCACAGCTTGCAACTAAAGAAGTAACAAGGATTATTTTTACAATTCAACAAGAAGTGGAAACAATAGTAACACAAAATCAACAAGGAGTAAAAGAAGTTGCAGCAGGTGTAGAAACTTCGAAGGAAACGACTTATAACTTAGAACAAATTTCACATCATACTAAAGAAACAGCTAGCATTATTGAGGAAATGGTAAAACAAATTCAAAAAACAATGGAGCTATGTAAGGAAGTTTCCGAATCATTTACTTTAGTTCATGATATTGCAGAAGAAACAGCATCTAATACAACAGTTACTGCAGCAGCAACTGAAGAAGGATCTGCAGCAATGTCTCAAATAACAACTTCAGCAAACTGTTTAGCAAAACAAGCAGAAAATTTAAATGACTTAATTTCGAAATTCAAGATTTAGAAAAATAAGATTGATACTTTAATTAATGAAAATGATATGGAATTAAGAAACACACATGATTTTACACTCACACCCTTGACATGAAAATTAATTCTCTCCAGGGTTTTCTCTTTCTACTATCTAACTATCATGATAGATCATTCATCTCAAAGGTAATTTTTATTTTAACAGAAAAAGAGCAAAGCACCCGCCTATCGGCAAAGGGCGCTTTAGAACCTGCGAGGAGGCTTCCGTTGCCACAGCAGGGCCGAAGAGATCCAAAGACGATGGCTCTTTTAGCTAGACATCAAATGACAATATGTATAAATTCATTCCTTCGTAAAAATGATATAAATTCTCATAGATATATTAAATAAGGGGTTCCGTCTGTCACCCCAACTTTTTGGAACCCCTTTTAAACTCCATAGTTGACTGACGTTTAATTAACTCTACTGGCACAGTAACATTAATAGAGATTTTTCTCTTTGCGTTAATTTGTTGAATAAGCAAATCTGCAGCTTGTGTTCCAATAAGGTCTGTGTTTTGCCTTATGGTTGTTAATTCTGGAGTTGAAAGACTTGCTAGTTCAATATCATCAAATCCTACAATAGAAATATCTTCTGGTATTTTTAATTCATGTTCTCTTATAGATTTCATTGCACCTAATGCCATTAAATCACCGGCTACATAAACAGCTGTTGGCCTGTCCTCTAATGTTAGCAATTTATCCATTGCTTCTTTTCCGCCCTTGCTATTAAAGTAACCGCCATCTACAATAAATGAATCAGGTATTTCCAGTTGATGCTTGTTAATTGCATCTAAAAACCCCTTTAACCTTTCACTACCAGCAAGGGTCTCCTCAGCTCCTGCAATGTGAGCGATTTTACGATGTCCCATTGAATACAAGTAATCAACTGCAAGTATACTTCCATAGTAGTTATCACTTTTAACTACAGTAACATCCTTACTATTGATATCGATAAAAACACTAGGGATATCATACTCAAGTAACTCTTTTATCTCTTTATCGAAATTTTGTGGAGAGATGACAATAACACCATCTACCCCTCTATGCTTTAACCTTTCTAAATATGTTTTCCTCTTATTTTCAATATTTTTGGATACTAATAGAAGATCATATCCAAATTCTCCAACTCTTTTACGAAAACTTTCAATAACAGCACTATAGAAAGAGTGCTTTATCCCAATATCAAGAGCCTCAATAAAAACGACACCTATTGTCCAATACTTTTTAGTCATTAAAGCTCTAGCATGAGAGTTAGGCTGATACCCACTCTCCTCAATTGTTTTTAATATTTTTTTTCTTGTTTTTTCACTAACATCTGGATAGTTGTTAAGAACCTTGGATACAGTTGTAATAGAAACACCAGCTCTTTTCGCTATATCATAAATTGTTGGTGTCATAGATACACTCCTAAAAAACATTTTTTAGTATATTACATCACAAATTTCCGAGTCTATTACTTATTATATTACATCGTTTTTCAAATAAGGTTTGGAAATAAAGTAGTACAATCGATCTTAAAGAATTTACAGCCCTCAAATGAAAAGGTGTAATTTATTCTTTTGTCTCATCGCCAATAACATTATAAAAACTAAACCTAGAAATAATCATATTGATTTTGACCTCAAATTGAATAGTAAGACATGAGTTTTTCATAGTGAATCCCCATTTGTTTTCGTCCCTTGGTGGAAACACATTTGCCACTTGCCATTATTATTCTTCCATATTGAACTACGCAGTGTATGTTGATTTCTCGTTTCATCTTTAACACGATAAGTTGCTAACACTACATTAGGAGCTAGTGGGTGGATTTCAAAATCATACAGTGACATATTATAAACCGTTAATCCACCATCATCGATACAATCTTTTTTAAACCAGACTCGACCAGAACTACTAAACTCAAAAAATTCATCTGCCAATAGCTCATTTAGTTCTTCTATCGATGTTCGTGTTTCTGGAGTTAATAGTTGTTTCTCTAGCAAGAGCAGTTGGTTTTTTAATGATTTATTATCCATTTCAATCATGCCTTTTCTCACATTTACCATTATTATAATTATTTTTACATAAAAATAGCATCTTAAAATTGTTGTTGCACTTTTTCTCCTTTTTGATAATACTCCTTCATCACATCTTCAGGTACCATGCTGCCACCAGTTGCCCATAAGATATGAGTGGCATTTTTCATTTTTTCGTCTAGTCTATTTTCCTTTATATATTTTTGACCCGCTTGTTTTTGAAATAAATGAACAGGTCCAGGGACTCCTGCTAAGGCTGAAGGCTCTAGATAAATATTTTCTGTATCAGCCATCTTTTTTAGAAGTAGATATAATTTTTCATCTGAAACAGTATAAACTCCACTTATTGCATGTTCTAATGTTCTTCCTACAAATCCGGATGGTCTTCCGACAGCTAATCCATCCGCTTCTGTTTGATTATCAATACCAAAGTCCTGAACGGCTATTTTTTCATGTAACCCTGTCATTAAACCAAGTAGCATACAAGGAGAATGGGTTGGCTCGGCAAAAAAACAATGAACATCGTCTTGAAATAATAGCTTTAATCCAAACGCAACACCACCAGGTCCGCCACCAACGCCACACGGAAGGTAGACAAATAGTGGATGATCTTGATCTACTGTTATATTCATATTTTCTAATTGCTTTTTTAATCGATAGGCTGCCACCGCATAACCTAAAAATAAATGCTTTGAATTTTCATCATCGACAAAATACATGTTCGGGTCATTTTCGGCTTGTTTTCTTCCTTCTTCAACAGCCTTACTGTAATCAGATTCATATTCGATAACGGTTACCCCTTTTTCTCTTAACAAATCCTTCTTCCATTTCTTAGCGTCAGCCGACATATGAACATAAACTTTAAAGCCAAGCTGTGCACTCATAATTCCAATGCTTAACCCAAGGTTCCCTGTTGAGCCTACAGCAATCGAAAACTGGGAAAAAAATTGCTTAAAACGCTCTTGACTAAGAATAGAGTAATCATCTTTTTCAGAAAGTAAACCATGTTGAATCGCAAGCTCTTCTGCATGCTTTAATACCTCATAAATTCCACCTCTAGCCTTAATCGACCCAGAAATCGGAAGGTGACTATCACATTTTAGTAGCATTTCACCCAAAATTTCCTGGTTAAATATCGTTTTTAGTTCCTGTTTCATGTTTGGAATGCTAACGAGAGGTGATTCGATAATGCCTTGGTGTTTTTTTGTTTCAGGGAATACTTTTTCAATGTATGGGGCAAAACGTTCAAGCCTTTTTGCAGCATCCTTCACATCTTCTTCAGTTAAATTGATTTTTTTTATAGCTTCTTCAAACGATTGATACTTCGGATTTGTCCAAAATACTTCTTTTGTATCGATGATTTTTTCGAGTATAGGGTGTTCGAGTTTCCAATTTGATAGTGATTTGCCGTGTATTAATTCTTTCATTAAATTCACCTCAACAGTTTATTGAATAAAAGCCCCCGTTAAAGGAGGCTCATCGTTTTTATTCAAATGCTTGCAACACATCATAATCACTCGGATTTAGTTCTGTTTCTTTACCTAGAGCAAGTTTTGCTAGTTCTTTTCCTAAATAAGGACCTGCAGTGAGTCCTGATGCTCCAAGTCCATTGGCTACAAGAAGGTTTTGATAGCCTGGTGCATAACCGAAGACAGGTAAAAAGCCTGGTGTAAATGGTCTAAAGCCTACACGAGTTTCTAATACTGTACTTTCTGATAAACCTGGTGCAACGGCTAATGCTTTTGATAAAACCTCCCCTAATCCACCAGCTGTTACACGTAAGTCAAAGCCAACATCATCTTCATGTGTTGCACCAACGACAATGCGACCATCTTCAAATGTAAGCATATATTGATTGTTTGGTGGCATTACAAGCGGCCAATTGCTTGTATCAGCCTTTGGCATATGTAAATGAACAATTTGTGCTTTTTGCGGTGTTACAAGGAAGTTTAGTCCTGTTGGTTTTAATAAATCCTTTGCCCAAGCACCTGTTGTTACAATGACCTGATCTGCATGGATGAACTCTCCATTTACCTTTACACCCGTAATTTGATTTTGATGTGAAATAAGTTCACCGTCTCCATGAATGAAGTTTGCCCCTCTTTTTTTTGCTGCTTGAATAAGAGCATCTCTTAAAGCTCTTCCGTTGACACGGGCCGCACCACTTACATGAAGTGAGAAAAATTCATCTGCTAATGGAGGAAATAAAGTTTTGGTTTCTTTTTCTGTTAAACGTGTAATTTCCCCAATTTCCGGGGCATCTTTTTTACGCTTTAATACACGTTCTTCCATTTTTAAAAATTTATTTTGATCCGTATGAAGACTAATGGCTCCTACACGTTTGTATCCTGTCTCCTCTTCCCCATCTTCTTTTAAATAATTAATTAAAGTCGGGTAATATTTAGCCCCACCCTTGACTAAACGATACCATGCCTTATTTCTTCTTTGAGAAAGCCACGGACAAACAATTCCTGCCGCTGCATCCGTTGCCTGTCCAGGATCATTTCTATCAATAATTGTAACCTTTTCACCTTCAATCGCTAAATGATAAGCTGTAGCCGCTCCTAAAATCCCTGCTCCTACAACAACAAAATGACTCATCTGACACACCTTTTCTACATAAAGTTTCTATCGTTATTTTACAGGGGCCAGGCCCCAAAAGAAAGGGGAAGTCATGTTTTGGGGCCTGGCCCCAAAACAAAAAAGCAATCCCATGTTGGGGCCTGGCCCCACCTAAATGGAATTGCTCTTTCTTTATAGCTGTTCTTTATAGTCGTTCAATGATGGCTTGTTTTTGTTGGTAAGGTACGTAGTGTTTTTCGTTGAATACGTGGTAGTGGTTCTGGCGGATGGTGTCGAGTATTTGTCGGTATAGTAAGGCGGCTGCTTTAACAGGGATTCTTGAATAGTCAGGGTATTCGTCGATTGTTTGTAAAGCTTCATTGTAATATTTTTCAGCTTTTAAAGCTAATTCCTCCCAAACTCGGGTAAATGGAAGCTCGACTTTTTTTAGCCAGAGATCCTTTTCTGTTAGGCCATATTGACTCATAATTTCCTTTGGTAAATAAATACGATTTCTCTCTAAATCCTCTCCGACATCACGGAGAATGTTTGTAATTTGCATACCAAGCCCTAAAGCAATGGCACCTTCTCTTAAAAAAGCAACCTTTTTCGGTGCGAGAATCGGCAAAAGCATTAAACCGACCGTGCTTGCAACATGATAGCAATAATGAAGAAGCTGCTCCATCGTTTCATAACGATTAATAAACAAGTCCATTTTTTGACCTTTTATTAAATCACGAAAAGCTTGCACATCCATCTCATATTTTTCAAAAACGTCGGTTAAAGCAACCCACATCGGATTATGTTTTTCATACTTTCCATTTAAAAATTGTTCAAAGTCTGTTGAAAATTCTAATAGTTTTGTAGCAGGCTTTTCTCCCTCATCTACAATATCGTCAACCGTTCGACAAAAAGCATACACTGCCCAAACTGCCTTTCTACTTTCTTCTGGAAGAATCGAAAATGTCGTATAAAATGTTTTGGAATGATGTTTAATCACTTGTTCACAGTAAACATAAGCCTGATCTATATTAAGCATGTACACTCACTCCTAATTGAGCATAATCCCGTAAGACTTGGTCTACCAATATTTTCACTCCTTGCATGACAATCGGAACTCCCCCACCTGGGTGTACAGACGCGCCAACTGCGTATAAATTTTCATATCTTAACGGTTTAATTTGTGGTCGAAATAAACCAGATTGGAATAATGTCGGAGCAATTCCGAAGCTTCCTCCTTTGAATAATCCAAAATCGTAGGCATCCTTCGGCGTTCGAATTTCCATCCATTCAATTGATTCTTTTAATCTAGGAAAGGCGAGCTCTTCCATTCTATCAATAATTGTTTGAATCCATTTTTCTTCCTGCTCCCACTTTATATGAACACCTGATGGAACTGGAATGAGTGTATATAAAACTCCTTTTCCAGGAGGGGCAAGACTTTCATCAATGATGGATGGATGAAACGTATAAAACGATGGATTCTTTGGAACGACCTTTCTTTCAAAAACATCCTTCATATTTTCGGAAAAGTTTTCACTGATGAAAAATTGATGAACGTTGGCATTTTCATAGATTTTATTTAAACCAACATACAAAAGCACACAGCCTGATGATGGGGTAAAGATCCGTTTTGGTTTTTCACCTAACAAATGAAATAATGCTGGATAATCTCCGTTAAAAATGACCAAATCATAGGGATCGGTTCCATTTATTGTTTTAATTCCAGTTACTTGATTATTAGACGTATGAAAATGATTCACTTCTTCCTTTAGTCGAATCGTTACGTTTCGTTTTCTAAGTTCTTTTTCTAAAACCGTCACAAGGCTTGCATAGCCACCTTTTATATAATAAACACCATGTTCATGCTCACTAAAAGGAACTAATGAATACATTCCGGGAGCTTGAAACGGATCTCCACCGATATATAATGTCTGAAGTGAATAAGCAATTTGCAGTCGCTCATCTTCAAAATAATTGGACATTAATCTTCGAACAGATTGATACGGTTTCAACTTCATCAATGACTTTACATTTTTTCCTGTCCAAAAATCTTTTTGACTTAAAAAAGCTTTTTCTAAAAAAGCATCTTTGCCAATTTTAAAACGAGTACGACCTTCCTTGATAAAGCGGTTAAATCCATCTATTTCAGAAGGAAAAAGTCTTTCTATTTCTTCCTGTTGCCGATTAAGCTCTGGATATTTTGTATAAATTAATCCATCTGAAAATTGAATGGAATAGAGTGGATCACATTTTACTAGCTCATAGCTAGTTCGATCAATTCCTGCTTCATCTAAAAACGTCTGAAGCATTTTAGGTAACAGGACAATAGTTGGGCCTTGGTCAATACGAAAACCATCTTTTTCAACAAAAGCTAATCGACCACCAAGTCTACTTTCTTTTTCATAAATTGTAACGTTAAATCCACGTTTAGAAAGGAGTAAAGCACTCATTAATCCCCCAATGCCCCCACCGATTATTGCGACATTCATTGTAATCCCTCCACAGCAGGAAGTGGAGACACAGGTACCGTATGGACTCCATCCTTTGCTAAAATTCCATTGACTGTTATACGTGCCGATTCAAGTATGGTTGGTAAACCACTGCCAGGATGTGTTCCACCACCTACTAACCAGCACTTTTTTAATTCTTCAAACTCATTATGAGGTCTAAATACCATCATTTGTGAAAGCTGATGTCCAAGGTTAAAGGTTGCTCCTTTATATACGTATATATCCTGTTCCCATATGTTCGGTGTTATCATTTTTTCAACTTCGATATGTTTTTCAATATTCTTGATATTTGTTTTTTGTTCAATTGTTTTTAAAAGAAGCTTTCGAAATGATGCTTTTTCTTTTTCCCAATCGATGTTACTAAAATTATTTGGTACAGGAGCTAATACATATAAAGCTGACTTTCCTTCAGGTGCTAATGTTGGATCGTTCACACAAGCATTTTGAATATAAATGGATGGTTCTTCTGACAACTGTTTTGTTTTTGTTATTTCTTCAACGTTTTTTCGATAATCGCTTGAAAAAATAATCGTATGATGAGCTAAATCAAATTGTGTATCTAACCCTAAATAGAGCATAAAAGTTGAACAGGAATACTTTTTCTTATCTAATTTTTTCGGTGCATATTTTGTTAAAACCCCTTCTTCCACAAGATTTGTCATCGCATGAGCAAAGTCAGCATTAATGACAACTTCATCAGCTTCCACCGTTTCACCATTTTCTAAATGAACACCTTTAACGTTTTTCCCTTCAATCCAGAGCTTTTTTACTCCACAGTTTGTAAAAATTTGTCCACCATACTCTTTCACAACTTTAGCCATGGCTTTTGATAATTCATTCAGTCCTCCAATTGGATGAAAAACACCATAGGCATGCTCCATATAAGAAAGAATCGAAAACGCTCCAGGACATTCCCAAGGTGACATTCCTAAATATTTCGATTGAAACGTAAAAGCATACTTTACCTCTTCTTCATTAAAGTATTGCGATAAAACGTCATAAAGTGATTTCGATAGCTCTAACTCCGGTAATGCTCGAATAACTTTTGGCTGAAAAAGTTGTATAAGACGGTCCATTTTTGACTGTAAAATAGGGGTCAACACATTCATTTTCTTTTTTGTATCTCGCATAAACCGTTCATATCCAACGCTGTTCCCAGGAAATAATGTATCCAACTGTTTTTTCATTTCGTGTCGATTACGTGTCATCAATAGTTTTTTATGTTCAAAGACTAGTTCATACATTGGATCTAGCTCTACTAGCTTCATATAGTCATAAAGATTTCGCTTTGCTGCAAAAAATAATTCCTCTACAATATGGACCATGCTCAGAAAGGTTGGTCCCATATCAAACTTAAAATCTCCTAAACGAACTTCTGCATTTCTCCCACCAATATACGGTTTTTTCTCAAAAACTTTAACATCGTAGCCTTTACTTGATAAAAGCATTGCTGCTGCTAGTCCTCCTGGTCCAGCACCAATGACAACAATCCGCTTCGACATGTTGGGAGTCCTCCTAATATTCGACAAAAATACACAAACTTTATACAAAGATTATACAATTCTTTTACAACTAATACAATGAATTTGTCTAAATTTATTGTAGAAATAACTTTATTTGAGTCGGAAAAAGATTAGAAAGAGAGAATATTTGTAGGGGGGAAATAACCATTTTCGCCGATTTAAACAAATTTACTTTTTGTGTCGTAAAAAATTTAACGAGGGATTAAAGGATGACCAATTTTAAACGAGGGATTAAAGGATGACCAATTTTACATAGAAAAGGGATTTTGAAATGCGGTTATGAAAGAACTTCGAATCTAAATGTCTATAAAGACTGCTTGGGGTAAAAAGAAAAATAGTGAGGGTAAAAATGATTTTTGTAGGGATACAAAAGCTCATTTTTCTGTTTGGGCTATTAGTCATTATCTTTTCCAAAATTTCATATGTTCAATAACTCCATTGATAGAAGTTCTAAAGGAAATTGAGGAAGCTACCTTTGTTCATAACATAAACTTTATGAACATTTTATGAACAAATTCGCCAATGGGGATACAATACATATTCGTTTATAATATATGAATTAAAGAAGAAATTTTGTCCTTTGGTAAACTTTATAGTTTATTAACGAGTAATAATTAAAAGTGAACTATGGCTCATAAAATAGTTTGAAACATTAGTTAGCTATGAATTACTTTAGTAAAATGATCTCTTTGGCAATTAAATTTCTTTCAACACTTTTATTAATAAATTGTGCTTTTGTAAGTATTATTTTTATATTATCTCCTATACTCAAATTATTAATATTCAAAGAATCTCCATTCTCGTCAGCTATTATTGTTTCTTCAGTAATCTCTACATCACAAACAAATAAAATATCATTTGAATACTCCTTATTTTCATTTTCAATTAAATGTGTACAATTTACTAATATTTTATCTGCATCAATATATTCTATTCTTGTTACAAATGAATCCACTTTTGTACAACCCGCTATTAAGATTGCAGAAAAAAACAAGACTAAAAATTTATAATACACAATATCCCCTTCTTATTTCGTAATTTTCATGTATTTAAAGCGTACACTTCAAATTTCATAGCACTTATAAGAGGCAAAAAACACAAAAACTCTTTCACCTATATAATACCTGTTAATTGAATATTTTTCCATTCTAGATTTTTTTCTACCACTACATTTTACTATATAACCTTTTTTCATAATTGAAAATTTTAACAAATAAAAAACGACCATTGACTGGTCGTTTCCAAATTAACTTTGATTCTATTTAATTGCTTTTTATACTTTAACAAGTTGTTTTGACAGCAGTTCTTCGACTTTCTCTGCTTCTAAAGGCGGGCTATAAAGATAGCCTTGTCCATAACGACATCCGTTTTGTTTGAGAAAATCAGATTGTTGGCCTTGTTCGATTCCTTCAGCGATTAGGTCAAATTTTAAAATGCCTCCCATATCAATAATCATTTTCACTAAAGAAGCTGTGTTATTATTAGCTGGAATTTCATCAATAAAGGACTTATCAATTTTCACAAAATCAATTGGCAAGCGGTTTAAAACATTTAGGGAAGAATAGCCTGTGCCGAAATCATCCACAGATATTTTAATACCAAGACGTTTTAATTCTTGGATTACTTCTGAAGCTACCTTAAAGTTTTGCATAATGCTTTCTGTGATTTCTAGTTCAAGTAATTCAGGAGGAAGCTTCGTTTCATGAAGTACTTGTTTGACACTTTCTAAAAAGCCTGGATTCTCAAGCTGTAGAGGAGAAACATTAATGGCCATTCTTAAAATAATTCCTTGATCTAACCATTTTTTATTTTGTTTACATGCTGATTGAATGACCCATTTTCCAATTGGGATTATCATCCCTGTTTCTTCTGCGATTGGAATGAATTCTGCTGGTGACACATATCCATATTCAGGATGTTTCCATCGAAGTAAAGCTTCTACACCTTTAATTTTTCCGGATAACAAGTCAAATTGTGGTTGATAAAACAATGTAAACTCGTTTTGATCAATTGCTTTTCTTAGGCTATTTTCTAATTTAATTTTTCGATCTAAAACCGTTTCAGGCTCATGATCAAAAAATTGATAAGTGTTCTTTCCACGTTTTTTGGCAACATACATCGCGGAATCGGCACTTTTGATTAACGTTTCCCCACTTTGTGCATGATCTGGATACATACTAATTCCAATACTTGGTGAAATATAAAATTCCTGATTTTTAATAATAAACGGATTTGTAAATGTACTAATAATTCGTTCGGCTATATTAATCACTTGTGGCTTTTCAACATTTTCAAGGACAATGATGAATTCATCTCCTCCAATTCGACCGACAATATCACTTTCCCGAACAGCTCCAACTAAGCGGTCCTTTACTTGTGTTAATAAAGCATCTCCCGCATCGTGACCTTCTGTATCATTAATAAACTTAAAACGGTCTAAATCTAAAAACATAACAGCTAATTTTTGCTGATTTCGTTTACAGCGCGCTAATGATTTTTTTAAATAATCATTTAACATATAACGGTTTGGTAGTCCTGTTAATTGGTCATAATAGGCCATGTATTGAAGCTTACCTTCCATGTCCCTACGCTCCGTAATATCTGTCGTAACAGACAAATAGGCTTCTTGACCCATGTAGTCGATTTTCGCCAAAGTTGTTTCCACATAGATTTTGACCCCATCTAATCGAATCAGTGGATATTGCATAGGTTGTAAAGGGCTGTTGCTCGTCGCATTTTTTAAACGTTTTTTAGCTGTATCATGATATTCTGATGGAACTACATCAAAGACTGATTTTCCGATTAATTCTTCAGGGGATTTGGCTCCTAGAAGCTTCATGGCAGCTTTATTTATGTATATAAACTTTCCATCCGAATGAACAGTAACAGCATTAGGAGAAATATCTAATAAATGACGATATCGCTCTTCACTTTCAGTAAGAGCTTGATTTTTGACGTTCAATTCTTCTGTAATTTCTTTATTTTCCTTAAGCATTTGTTTATATGTATCTATTTTTTTTAAATAGATATAAAAAAGAATGGCCGTTGCTCCACCAATCATCGTTATGTGTACAAATAAGTGCCATGGTCCTGCCATACTAATCAATGAATCAATGATTTCATCTAACGAAATCATCATAATCGTAACAATAAGAATAAAACCAAATAATTGCCCCCACTTTTTTCTATCTATTTTCCCAGACATATAAACCGTTCCCTTCCCGTAAAAACGATTTTTCTTGGTCATTTTCTATGAAGAATGACCGCTTTTAAAGGAAGTTTCTTCTTTTATTTAGAAGAATCTATTTTTCATTTATGTAAAAAATTCCTCTATATCCTATACCATCATATTGACAATTCCATGATAGCATATTTAGAGGAGGAAAGGGTGTGGTTTTATAGGAGATTTTCTCTTTAAAAATTGTTTTTATCCCTTTATTCCATAAACTTTTCATACACCATTGAGGATATGACGAGGTTTTCCATTATCTCTTCTTTTGATTTTCCATTTTCGATCATGATGTTACAAATGCAGTTCATCAATTCTTTTTGATATTGTTATAATTGGCTATTTATTTCTTGAATCCTTTTCAAAACGTTTATTTGTAAATGTTCTAAGCATTTACTTAACTCCTTAAGTTGTTCTTTCGAAATGTTTTCGCTTCGAATAATTTTGTTTAATTCAACTGAAAAATAACTAATCATTTTACTTAATGTTTCATTTTCTTCCACTAAGCTCTTTATCTGTTCTTTATGGCTATCAGTATTTGTTAATTTATCAGGTTCGTACTCAAGATTATCCTCCTTCATTTTATTTTTAAGTTCTAACGTTTCTAATCTGTTTTCAAGCTCATTTATTTTTTCGAGAAGATATGGATATTGAGAAATTTCAATTTGTGTATCCTGAGTATCATCATATAAATTGTGTGTTTCGTTAGTTGAATAACATTCAATTTCATACGTTTGACCAAATACTTCTTGCACTGTTTCAAGAATCATCGTCTTATATCTACTTTTAATCCATTCAGCGGCGAATTCATTATTCGTCTTTAAAATGATGACACCATCTACAAATTCTACATCTACATTTGCGAACCAAGTATCGAATGAATCCTTTGGTATTTTCTCTTTAATCTTTTTCAGAACATCAGACCAGTTCACATTTTTCAGCTCCTTAATATATTATTAACATTATTATTTAAAGTCATTTTTTACTACTAAAATAGAAAATTTAAGCGAATATCTTATTGTAAGAAAGGGGGTTAAGGAGTTAGAAATATACCATCCAATAAGTTTATGATTATAAAAAATCATTGATTATTGAAATCCTTCCATACTTTTGGATTGCCTCATGAATTAATGCTAATAGTCTTTTTTGTATAAAAATATGATATAAAATACAATTCGCAGCTTTAAGAGGAAAATTATCTTATAATATAGAGAAAGTGAACAAAATTTTAATAGAACCGCTAATTGTCTATCTTATTGATCAATTTATCATACAACTTTTTCGTTTCATTACTATTCTTTCGATTAATAATGATATAATCTTCCCCTTTTGCCACATAAAAATACGGGTTATTTCCTTTGTGAACAAACAATTTCCCTCCACCATAAGGCTCTTCTAAACGAAAGTGGCCTTTAAGTCGGCCGAATGCTGCAAAACCGTTTGTTTTCACAATTACTTCCGGAAGTTCATTCAACAATTTTACTTCACTAATGTCTTCAATTGGCCAATCAACCCCGTACATACCTGTAACCTTTAAAGAATCATTGTCAATAACAACCTCGTTTTCTTGAAAGCCAAAATAGCCTAAAACTACAATAAATATAATGACAATTACCGAAATCGTCCCTGATATCCAATAATTTTTTTTGCGCTTATGGGCTATTTCGTGTTTTTGAATATAAACAACACCACCCAATAGAACAAGAACAAACAAGCCTAATCCAGCTTCAAAACCATAAGGTACACGAAACAATGCTAATAACACTGAAACAACTAAAATAATAAACGTAAAAAAGAGCAATTTTCCTACAGCTTGTGGATACCCATTTTTTATTAATTGCTGCTGTTCTTCTTTCGGACGATTATAAAAACCTGAAATGAAGCTGTATTCTTTTTTCTTTATAATTAAATATGTTAATCCACCGTGAATGATCAATGTAAACCCCATTATAATAAAAAATGCAATCGTACTTGTAGACATAGAATTATCACCTCTTTCCTTATATTTACTACGTCTATGACATTTATTTGTTTCATTAATTCTTCCTTTTAAAAATTGTCATTTTGATGAATTATAGCTTCATTTATTAAGTTTCCGTTTTCCAATCATAGTTTATTAAAGTCTAAATATAATGTTAATGGTTCCGATTTAAAGTCGTTGCCCCTTACTTCACCATATACTTTTGTCCACCTAACTAAACGTTTTATTTTATGAATTTTATTTATTTTCACAATATTTAATCTTTAAAATAAAGTATTAAATTAATATAATTATAATATAGAAATTAATTTTTTCTATAGACATATCGCTTACTTACATCATAGATGGATAATAAATTATTTTTTGAGAGGAGAAAAAATATGGATTCTAAAGACAATTCCAACACGGGAAAATGTCCGTTTCATCATGGTTCTGCTACTAGTATGAAAACGAGTGGGACAACGAATCATGACTGGTGGCCAAACCAATTGAACTTGAACATTTTACGTCAGCATGACAAAAAGTCTAATCCGATGGAGGATGACTTTGATTACACGGAAGAGTTTAAAAAATTAGACTATGAAGCTCTCAAAAAAGACCTTCATGACTTAGTGACAAACAGTCAAGATTGGTGGCCTGCTGACTATGGTCATTATGGTCCATTATTTATTCGTATGTCTTGGCATGCAGCTGGTACTTATCGTATTGGAGATGGTCGTGGAGGTGCCGGCAATGGTACACAACGTTTTGCACCACTTAACAGCTGGCCTGATAACGCCAACCTAGATAAAGCACGTCGATTATTATGGCCTATTAAGAAAAAATATGGAAACAAAATTTCTTGGGCCGACTTACTCGTTTTGGCAGGTAACGTTGCGATTGAGTCCATGGGTGGGAAAACAATCGGCTTTGGTGCTGGTCGACCAGATGTCTGGCATCCAGAAGAGGATATTTACTGGGGAAATGAAACAGAATGGCTTGGTGATAACCGTTACACAGGGGATCGGGAGCTTGAAAACCCACTTGCTGCTGTGCAAATGGGGCTTATCTATGTAAATCCAGAAGGCCCAAATGGTAACCCGAATCCACTAGCAAGTGCTCGTGATATTCGTGAAACTTTTGCACGTATGGGAATGAATGATGAAGAAACCGTTGCATTAGTTGCTGGCGGTCATACTTTTGGTAAGGCACATGGTGCTGGTGATGCTTCTCATGTTGGTCCCGAACCAGAGGCTGCTCCTATCGAAAAACAAGGTTTAGGTTGGATTAGTTCACATGGCTCAGGAAAAGGTCGTGACACCATCACTAGTGGAATCGAAGGTGCTTGGACTCCTACTCCAACAAAGTGGGACAACAGTTATTTTGACCTTCTATTTGGATATGAATGGAAGCTTACGAAGAGTCCAGCTGGTGCCTATCAGTGGGTTCCAGAAAATCCTGACGAAAAGCACCTTGCACCAGATGCAGAAGACCCGTCCCAGAAAGTTTCAACGATGATGACAACGGCTGATATGGCATTACGTATGGACCCTGAATACGAAAAAATTGCACGCCGTTTCCATCAAAATCCAGATGAATTTAGAGATGTCTTCGCACGAGCGTGGTTTAAGCTTTTACACCGTGACATGGGCCCTAAATCAAGATATTTAGGTCCAGAAGTGCCAGAAGAAGATTTTGTTTGGCAAGACCCTGTACCTACTGTTGACTATGAATTATCTGATCAAGAAGTTGCTGAGCTTAAAGATAAAATTTTAAACGCTGGCCTTACAATAAGTGAACTTGTAACAACAGCATGGGCTTCAGCAAGTACGTTCCGTGGAACTGATTACCGCGGCGGGGCTAATGGTGCCCGAATCCGCCTTGCACCACAGAAGCATTGGGAAGTGAATCAACCAGAACAACTCCAAAAGGTTCTGAATGTTCTTGAAAGTATTCAAAAGCAACTAGATAAAAAAGTTAGCCTAGCTGACTTAATTGTTTTAGGTGGTAGTGCGGCAGTAGAAAAAGCGGCAAGAGATGTAGGTTTTAATGTAACTGTTCCTTTTGCTCCAGGACGTGGCGATGCGAAACAAGAACAAACCGATGTAGAAGGATTTGCAGTACTAGAGCCTGTCGCTGATGGATTCCGCAACTATCAGAAGAAAGAGTATAGTGTTAGTCCAGAAGAACTTCTAATAGATAAGGCTCATCTATTAAATTTAACTGCTCCAGAAATGACCGTATTAATTGGGGGTCTTCGTGTACTTGGTGCCAATTACGGTGGTACAAAACACGGCGTATTTACAGATCGAGTAGGGACACTCACGAACGACTTCTTTGTCAACTTGCTCGACATGAAAATTGAGTGGAAACCTCAAGAAGGAGGAATTTACGAAGGTCGTGACCGCCATACAGGCGAATTAGTGTATACTGCAACTAGAGTAGACCTCGTGTTTGGTGCCAACTCTATTCTTCGTGCAATCGCCGAAGTTTACGCTCAAGATGATAACAAAGAAAAGTTTGTCAAAGACTTTATCAATGCTTGGGTAAAAGTCATGAATGCAGACCGCTTTGATATTAAGCGACAAGATCTGAAAAAATATCAATTAACTACTTAGTGTAATAAAAAATGGGCCTGTCTCAAAACAAAAGGATTCGACCCCACCACCCAATTGGTGGGGCCAATTGGTGGGGCCAGGCCCCTTAATAGGGACTTTCTTCAGCAGCCATGGCATCTGCTTTTGTTTTATGAACTGTTCCAAACGGATGCTCTGGTGGTGCATATATAGAGTATAATTTTATCGGTTTGTTACCTGTATTCGTTAAATTATGCCATGTTCCAGCAGGGATGATTATGGCATCATCATCCTGAACTTTTTTCTGAAAATCTAATTTGTCTTTACTTTTCCCCATCTGAACAATCCCCTGACCTTCTTCAATACGTATAAATTGATCAAGATTTGGATGAGATTCTAACCCAATATCTTCTCCAGGATTAATGCTCATTAATGTAAGCTGAAAGTGCTTTCCTGTCCACAAAGCCGTACGGAAATTGTTATTTTTTTTCGTCACTTTTTCAATATTCGTTACAATCGGATACGGTCCATAATCTTTTAACCAGTTATTTCGGTCGTACATATTTTGATTATCATAATGCGGATTCCAGCTCTGGTTCCAAGGATTATAATGTGGATTCAAATGGCTGTTATTCATTTGGTTTTGCCATTGTTGGTGATAGTATGAATTATAGTACACCTTCATTCCCCTCTCACAAATCATTCATTTCCCTTTTATCCTATGCACTAGGCTTATTTCTGGTACGGTTTAAAGAATGTTATGAGAAATTTGCCTTTTGAATCGTCTCTTATGAGGAAAAATATATTCTTGTTGAGGGGTATATCGATTTTGCTACTACACTTTTTTACTAAACAATTGTTGCCAAAATTGTACGGGAAAAGTGATAGAGTAGAATATTTATTGATTGGGGGATTGTTCGAGACGGTTAAACAATTTCTCATTCTTGAAGAAGTTTGAAGTGTTGAAGATGTTAAAAAAGTGTGTCGAGGAATTAGGTCATAGGATTATACTTTTCTAATTATATGTGTAGACCATGCACAAAAAACTGGAAGCCAAGGCCTAATTACGCTGATTCATATACCTTGCAATGTCTCGTTCATTTTTAACATTTTTTTTGCCAAACGAAGTCTTGATCACGCTTGAAAAACTTTAATATTTCTGATATTTCCTTATGTTTTTGTTCATTATCATTCTTCAAATGAATAACTGTATTTTTTATCTCTTCTTGTTCACTTTTTATTTCTGTTATATCCCTTTTCATTTCGTCTTGCTCTACCTTCATCTCTGCTAAATCTTTCTTTATTTTCTCTTGATCGGCCTTCATGCTACCTACCATTTGCATTAATTGGGATAACTTATCTTCTATTTTATTAAATCGTTCTTCCATTTCATCTTCACCTCCTTCATTGATATTATATTCCAGAAAAAACGATGAAAAGTGTCTATTAATTATTTTGAATGGTCAAGTCAGCGATTAGAAAGATGTTTGAAATTGCGTATTAGATACTTTCGAGCCTAGCATAAACCTAATATTGATAGTCTTTATCGCAAAATCTGGAGGGACAGTGAACCTGTCCATGATAAACTAATTATCTAGGTAAACCATTTTTTGTAACAAATTTTAGAAATACCCCTATGAATATACAAAAAGTAGGTAGTATTATAATCAATATTTCCTCAATTATTAAGGGTAAATTAATTACCCATTCAAATGTATAAATAAACGGAAGGTTAAACAAATAGTAAATTGGAATAATTTCGTCCTTTAAAATTCTTATAAGAAAGGTTGTTAATAATAAAAAAATAAGTGGTTTATTATTATCTTTTATAGCTGAACTAAAGATAAATATACCTAATATAATGTAAAGAATAACGGATATACAAGTAACCATAAAAGAAAAATAAATCGTCTTACCATTAACATTCCAGTATAATCCATATAAGGATATTGATACTATCACTACAATAAAATGCAAAAGTATTATTTTTATGTAATTTCTCATATAGATCAACTTCCTTTAATTTTTTATAATGCAAAAAAGGTATACAATTCCTCTTTTTTAGATAGATAAATCAACAAGAATAAATATAGGTTGATTCTACATAATCTGCTGAGTAAATTGGATAAATCTAAGCCTAAAGCATCAAATTCATATCCTTTGCATCCAGAAATAGCTTTAACTTTCCCCCCTGTTACATGATCTTCCCAATAGCACAAAGGAGTAGTAGTTTCGCTATCACATGTTCCTCCATGTCAACCAAAATCACTATGTTGTATTCTTGTTATATATATTTTGTAATCATCGTATGTAGATACAGGACCATAAGGATCAGGATTTTATGTACTTATCTCTATATTCATTATTTATCTATTTATATTCTATATTAGCTTCTAAAAACATATAAAACGCTCAGGCTGACTGAGCGTAATAGTTCTACTAACCTCGATAAACCACCTGTAAATTTCCATTAAAAATAAACCAGAAATTTTTAAAGTTTTTTTCGATAAAACCATTGGATAGACAACAACTTTTATACTATCTCATTTATTTGTTCGTTCCTGTTCCATCGCCTCTTTCGTTTGTTAAGGTGTTAATATTTAATACAGTCTATTTTTATAGCTTACTTCTAGCTTTTTTTGAATGGAGTCGACACTACTATTAGGTAGCTTAGCATGTTCAAATAGTATTTTGGCTGCGGATGGTAAGGAAGCTTTATCTGGCCATGTGTTAATATCCCATAGTCCTGAACGTCTAAACGCTTTTGCACAGTGAATAAAACATTCTTCCACTTCTACTCCGATACCTAAAATTGGATTTTTGTCTTTAACAGCCATTTTTCTAAGTAGTTCATCATCTTTTACTATTGTTGCACTGCCATTAACTCTCAAAGTTTCCCCAAGTCCTGGTATAAAAAAGAGAAGGCCTATTTTGGGATTTGATAAGATATTTCTCAACGAATCAATTCTTTTATTACCTGGTCTTTCCGGTATAATGAGCTGTTTTTCATTTAAAACAAGAACAAAACCTGGCTTGTCTCCTCTTGGAGATGCATCACAATTCCTATCAGATGTAGACATAACCAAAAATGGTGATTTCGAAATAAAATCTATACAATGGTGATCTAAATAAGTAATTACCTTTTAGCTACTAATTCACTAGGAAACCCAACTATTGAACGCAATTCTTCTTCTGATTTAATTGAGTTTTTAAATATAAACTTTTTCAATATATCCACCCCTGGCTCAATCTTTTAACACTTTTTAATTCGTTATCTTTATTGCTATGCCTCCTATCAAGGAAGAAGGGGACTGGTCAAACATCATTTTCAAATCTTTGTTTTAGCGGGAAATTCATCATATTCGTGATGTAGACTCTTCTTAATTTATGCAAGTATGAATTTTATTAAATTTCCTTAATGCAACTACCAGAATGAAACCTATGGAGAACGTATCCAAAAATGAGTTGACCTTTTTTTCTAGGCCTATTTACATTAAGGGGAAGGTTCCTTTTTCTAATCCAAATTAATTGATGTTTATATTATATTTTTTGGCAGTTTAGCTCTCAAAAAATAACCAATTAAAATTGGATACTGAACTCATTGAAGATTTCAATTTTACCTATTTGAAACCTCGGTCATAGACTCAGTTCATTGTATTCTTAAATCTAAATTCAACATCCTTTTTTATTAGTTACTTTTTCACTATTTTTGAAATGGAGCAAATTCCTCGTCAAAGCACATATACCAAGAACCAGACTGGTCTGGTTTACAAATTGCAGTTCTTATCTCACTTAAACCCATTGGAGTAAAGCTGTATGCACAAACTCTTTCTAAATCAAGCTCAGCATCATAATAACGATATATCATTAAAGCATTTGAATTTTGTGTTTCATTCTTCTGAAGAATTAAGTTGTTTAGATAGTTTATCCTTTCAGCCGATTCAATAAATTGAATGCCAATAACATTGTGGGGAATATATTCCTCTTCTGTTTGTGAAAATAGTTTTTCGATTGTATCGACATCTTTACTCCAAAGGTTTTCTCTTTCTAAATGTAAAGCAAGATATAGAAAATGTTCATCATCAAATCGAGCATCCCACTTCCACCATGATAAGTCCATTGGTCTTGAACGCCCTTTAGATTTATCAAACTTGGAATCTTCTACAAATACTTCGAAGCCAAGCATCTCTCCAAGATTAGCAAAGTAGTCAATTTCACGTTTTGTAAACATGGTACGATTGTGCAATTCTGATAAATTCATCCTTCTATAATTTCGTACATAGCCCTCGAAAAATTGCATGAGATTAAAATATTGTTTTTCCATCATATCTACCTTTCCATGTGCCTAAAAACTGAAATTTCACGATAATGTAATATTATTCTAGATTATTATTAGTTATTGGTAAAGTCTGTATGTAGTCGAAGATACAGTTCAGTGATCAGACAGAAATTGCAAATTGTTAAATAAAAATTATTCTTTTAGGTTTTTGTATTTTTTATCACTAACTTAACCTATTAAATGCTAATGCTTACAAATAGTACGGGAAAAAGAAACAAGTAGAATAACATGATTTTCAAGTGAGAGATTGTTATTTTTAAGCATTTAAAGTGTAGGAGGTGTTGAAAAGTGTGTAAGAGGAATTAGGACCTTGGAAAAGGATACTTTCGTAATAATATCTGTGGACCATGCACAATAAACCGTTACCGAGGCTTTTTATGTAATTTGGAGCGCTAATATAAACCTATTATTGTAGTCTTTATCGTAAAAAATTGAGGGACAGTGAACCTGTCCCTCTGTCCATGTTATTGATGCACTTCATTTTTCTATCACAACATTTATTAACTTTTGAATGTTTGTCTTCAATTTTTATCATAATAGTTGTAATTTATATATAAAATATCTATATATTCAATAAATTGATTTGCTTTTGTAACATTTTTATTTACAAATTTTTGTTTCAGATCATAAATATTGTTTTCAAATTGTACCACCACTTTTTCTAAATAAATTTTATATACTGATTTTAAAATCTAACTTAATTAACTGACCTCTCTACAATATTTTCCTCTTGTTTATTCACTTCATCATGTGGTAATGCGTTTATACTTCCTAGAAATGCATAATACTGGTCTTCATCATTACGTCGAATGGAGTCAAGAATGATAATTGCAACTTTTTTGAATTCCGGAATATCGATTGGTTTAAGCAGCCTATCTGGTTGATTCTCCCCATGTGAAAATTCATTATTAATTCGATTTAAAAACGAAACGAATTCCAGTTGTCCGTTAAAGAACTCAAGTATTCTTTTATCATTTTTCATATTAAAATCAGGGTACTTAAAAAACATATAAGTTTCTATAAATTTTCGTGCAGTATTAGGAAATGAATAAAACACTTGATAATTTTCGTCTGATTGATTTTCTGTTGCAACCCTATATATTTGGTTGAATAAAAATATAAATTCTGTTGAATATGTTTGCAAATAATTAGGCATTCTTGTAATGATACTTGTTACTTCACCTACAGCATTTAATTTTTTTTCAATTAAATAGTATTTATTCTTAAATTTCCTATTATTTGTAGGAGACGTTAGTTTTTGCAAATACTTCAATAGATCTAAATTATGCGTTGATATAAAAACTTGTTTAAAGTTTTTACTTGCTATTTCAGAATCGATTAAACTATAAATATAAAAAATATGATTAGAGTCAAGACTTGAAATTGGATCGTCAATAAATATTGTGTATTCCTCAGTATTTAAAATCTCTTTCAATGTTGCAAGGAAATAACAAAATGCTATAAGACTTTGCTCCCCTTCACTTAAATTTTTAGCTTTTTGATTATTTCTTTTAACAACAAATTTTGTGACCTTCTCACTAGCTCCATCTTCAATATCTAAATATAATTCAGGGTGACCAAGGAATGTTTTTAAATATCTATTAACAAGATTAACTGCATTTTTTTCATCCTTTAAAGATGCTTCCAATTCTTCCTTTTTTAGAATACTTTCCTTTTCTTGTTCCTCTAACTTTTCTTTTTCAGTATATATCTTTTGTAAAAACTTTTTCTGGTTATCAATTTCTTCTTTTTTCTGTTCATAATTTATCATTTTTTTAAAAAGGTAAATATCATTATACCTTAATTTTTTTCTTGCTTCATTCTGCTTATCTGTATATTTTATAGTGAATTCATTATTTCTATCTATCAAATTCTTTAATTGTGATAATAATTCATTAACTTTTAATTCAAAATCTTCATCTTTAAGTAATAATCTAGAAGTAGAAAATAAATTTTTTCTTCTATTTTTTAAAGCATTATATATCTCGTCTAATTTCTCAACTGACTTCTTCTTTAATGATTCAAATTCTTGTTGTATTGAATTGTAACTCTCTTCAAAAATAGAGTAAAAATGAAATTTATTAAAAGGTAATTGATAATTTAAAACATAATTTTTCTTTTTCTCTATTTCAGTCATTAAACGTTCGAGATTTTCAGAGAACTCTTCTACTTCTCTAGTAAAATGTCTATCTAATTCATCCCAACGAGAATCTTCTATTTTATTTCCACAAAATGCACATTTCTCAAAAATACCTTTATGAAGATTAATCCCATCTCTTACCCAATCTTGTAAGTCATTATTAATTGATAATAGCTCTATTATCTTACTAGGTTTAATATTCTTCGAGAGTAGTAATATTGCTTTATCAATGAGTTTTGTATAATCAATATCCAACTTTGAAAATTGAGGTACTATTTCTTTAATATTATCTTTAATAGTATTTTCAAGTTCTTTTTTAACTTGTTCTTCCAACGACGTTGCAAATGGAATTTCCTTTTCTAAATCCCTAATGTCATATTTCTTTTTTTGATTAGCCAAAAAAAGATTCGGATTATTTCTGATCTGACTCGCTTTTTCCCTTAATATCTTTGATAAATCTTTTTCTAATTTATCAAGTTTTTGCTTGTTTTCATCATATTTTTTATTTAAACCGTTATCAGGGTCATATAGTTTTGCTTTAATTTCTTCTAATTTCTTTTCTTCCTGTTCAATTTTATATTGAATTTCAATATTTTCCTCGCCTAATATTGCAAATGACAATATATCTCCTTTTTCATCATATAAAAAGCTAAGGTTGTCTTTTTTAAAGTCTGCATTATAAACCCTTACATTAAAAGGACCATCATATAAATCTAATTGAGATATTACTCTTCCATTATCAAGAGTAATTATAAATTTTCCATTACTAAAATCTTTATGGGGTTTTCCTAATTCAAGACTTCTTATTATTCTTGAAAGTGTAGTTTTACCAGCATAGTTTCTTCCATAAATTACGTTTCTACACCCAAAATCGTCATTGGAATTAATCCCAAAGATTTCTTCCCATTTATAATTTTTATAAGCTCCATATTCTAGAATATCAATTTTCCTTATCATCAAAAAACCTCCCATATTTAGGATGGAAATGTAAATACTAAATATCTAAAATAATTTTTCCTTCCATTATAAAACAAGCAGAAGCACCTCATGGTATAATGCTTCTGCTTTTCTAAGTTGTTATTAATATTTAAATTTAAGGCGACGATTATTCAATTCTATCTTATAATAAATACTAAATATTTCAAATATCAAGTAGAATGTTACTGTGAACAACGATGATAATATCCTCAATAACAACTTTTTCAAATTCTAAAAATAACAGATAATAGTTTAAATACAACATCATAGATTGACTGGAAAAACGATGCTGAAGATTGGGAAGTTGTTATCCATTCGAGAGTTAAAATCATAAAGGATGGACTCAAACAGCCATTACCTAAGAACAGGTTTTGACCGTAAAACGATTCGGTAATATCTAAAAGGAGGACAACCCTTCGGATTGTAAAGGCAGTAAGAAAAAGAAAGAACGTAAGACTTATCATCCTTATAAAAATTATCTTTTTCAAAGAATAAATGAAGGTACAACGAAATGTGTAGTTTTTTAAAGGATATTTAAGAGATAGGAGATACCGTTAAAATGACCATCTTTTGAGATTTTGTTCAGCTTTATCAAGATCCACCAAAGAACAAGTTACCTTACGGGCATGAAACAACACCATGCAAACAAGCTCTAATGGATTGGGATTATGTGAACAAATATTTAGTAGATAGACAATATCAAGATATATAAGCCTTCTTAATGATTGTAGGTTAATCGGTAATAGACAACATCGTAAAAGTAAAAAAAGGAACTTCTTCAATTTCTTAATTTATTAACACCAGAAATGTTACATAAGTAAATAAACAAGATTAATGCTAACAAGGACGGTAGCATTAACATTAATTATAAATTCTCTGCTCATGAATTCGAAATTGAATAGAAGCAGGAACCATTATTAGATTCCTGCTTCTTCATTTAATACCATCCGCGCCACACACTCCACATGCGCCGTATGAGGAAACATATCCACCGGCTGGATGTATTCCACTTTGTATTGATCAGATAAATATTGAATATCTTTTGCTAATGTTGATGGGTTGCAGGATACGTAGACGAATCGTTTTGGTTTGACTTTTTTGATGGTTTTTAGGAATTTTTCGTCACAGCCTGTTCGTGGTGGGTCAACGACAACGATATCTGGCCTCCAACCTTCTTTGACCCATTTTGGCATGAGTTGTTCGGCTTTTCCTGTTACGTAGGTTGCGTTTTCGATTCCGTGTTTTTTGGCGTTTTCGTTGGCGTTTTGGATCGATTCTTCGATAACGTCCATTCCGCGAATTTCTTTTGCGTCTTTAGCGAGCCACAGTCCGATCGTTCCAACACCGCAGTAAGCATCTACAATTTTTTCGTTACCTGTTAATTGTGCTGCTTTTTTCACTTCATCATATAGCTTTACTGTTTGAGTCGGATTGAGCTGGAAGAATGCACGAGCTGACAGTTCAAATGACAGGTCGCCTAATGTTTCTTGAATCGCTTGCTCTCCTTGGATTGGCAATGTTTCATCACCGAAAATAAGCGATGTTTTTTGTCCATTAATATTTTGCATGATGGATGTTACTTCAGGTGCCCGCTTAATGATTTCTTCTGCAATTAATTTTTTACGAGGAAGTTCTTTTTCAGCTGTTATTAGAACAACTTGAACCTGTCCTGTTTGAATCCCCGCTCGAACAACAATCGTTCTTACAAGCCCTGTTCGCTTTCGTTCATGATAAATCGGTATATTAAAATCGTTTAGTACTTGCTTGACGATTTGAGTTACTTTATCCGTTAATGGGTGCTGTACCATACAAGATTCAATCGGGACAAGTCGATGGGAATCAAGTCCGTATAAACCAGCAATGACTTCTCCTTTTTTTCCTTGAAGCTGGAAAGAGCTTTTATTTCGATAATGCCACGGGTCCTCCATGCCAATCGTTTCCCGAATATCAAGCTCTTCTACCTTTAATTTTGTATGGCGTTCAAGCGCTTGAATGACAATATCTCGTTTTTCCTTCAGCTGCTGTTCATAGCTTAAGTGCTGTAGCTGACAGCCTCCACATTCCCCATAGTGAACACAAGGTGCTTTTACACGATGTGGGGATTTTTTGCGAATTCGTCTAATTTTGCCTTCAGCAAATTTTGGATGAATTTTCGTTGCTTCGACGACCACTTCTTCCCCAGGTAAAGCACCTGGTACAAAGACGACTTGCTTTTTAAAATAGCCAACTCCTTCCCCGTTAATTCCGAGTCGTTTTATAGTAAGAGGAAATTGCTGTCCTATTTCAATGGTGACTTGTTTTTTCATTCTGTTTCTCTCCGTTTCTTTTCAATGCTTCTCCATAAATAAAGGGATGCGTAGCTTAAATATGGAGCCCAGTCTTTACTATAGCTTTCCATTTCTTCTTTCGTTGGTTTTCTATCAAGATTAAAATATTTTTTTATGGCATTTTGAAGACCAATATCAGCGACTGGAAATAAGTTCGGTCGACCAAGGCCAAATAATAATAGATTTTGTACCGTCCAAGGCCCGATTCCTCGAACCTTAATAAGCTTTTTCATAATCTCATCATCCGTCATATCATATAGTTTATCTAATTCAATTTCTCCACTAGCAATTAAACGTGATGTATCAATGACATATTCAGATTTTCGCATACTAAATTTTAAGGAACGTAAATCTTCGTATTTCAATTCAGCCACTTCTTCTGGCTTCGGATAAAAGTATACACCATTTATTTTTGTACCAAACGTTTGAACAAAAGAAGCCGTTAACTGATAGGCAAACGATAAATTCAATTGCTGATGAATAATACACTTCATTATGCAGCTATATAAATGGAAGTCTAAAATTAATGGTGTACCTTCAAATGTTTGAAACAAATCAGCTAAATTCGTTTGTAAAAAATGATTTTGGATCACGTTTAATGAACGATCCCATTGAAAAATACGAAACACTTCACTAATGGCGATTTCTTTTTGATTTTCATCGTGCCCTGTCACAATAAAAGTTGGCTCTTCTTTTGAACCTGTTGCTTGAACGGAAACAACAAAAGGATCACCAAACTGATCATATAAAGGAACATAAATGAGACGCTCTTTTAAATCAACACAATTTAATGGATCTAGTGACATTCGTTCTAACACATTATCAAAGTCATAAGGAGAAGCAACCTCTATATACTCTTTCCACATGAAAATCCGCACCTTTTCATTGAATTTAACCCTTCTTTCATATTACCATAACAACAAACAAACGTTCTACTTGTACAGATAATGAGAATTAAAAATCCCTTTGAATCATTTCAAAGGGGAAATAAATACGGGTGTTCAATTGCTTTTTCTAGCATCAAATCATCTAAGCTTTTAAAGCGATAGCCTTCTTTTTTCAAATCTTGTATAGCTTGATCGAGTGCTTCAGCATTGTCTTTGGATACGGTGTGTAACAAAATAATCGCACCTGGGTGAATTTGTTTCATAATGTTGTCATAAGCATATTTCCACCCTTTTTGCTGATCAATTTTCCAATCCACAAAAGCGAGTGACCAAAATACATTCTGGTATCCATATTTCCTTGATAATGCAAGTGTTCGTTCACTAAATATGCCTCTTGGTGGTCGTAAGTAAATGGTTCCTTTTTGTCCTGTTAGTTCCTCGACACGTTCACTAACGGAATCGAGTTCTTTTTTTAACCGTTCATCACTTACTTTTGTTAAATCAGGATGATGCCACGAATGGTTTCCTACAATATGTCCCTCGTTCACCATTTGTTTCACAAGTTCTGGCTCTTCTTTTAAATAATGACCTGTTACAAAAAATGTTGCGAGAACTTTATGCTTTTTTAAAACATCTAATACTTTTGCTGTATAGCCATTTTCATACCCATTATCAAAGGTTAAATAAATATCCTTTTTACTCGTATCCCCTAAATAATAAGCACCGTGCTTTTTCAATATGTCATCTAGCTTTTTACCGGCATAAGGCGGTTCATGATTCGTGCTTCGTTTAAAACCCCAATGAATCGGTTCATTTGAATAAGCGAATGCAGGATGAAGTCCAATGTGTAAAAATAAAGTTAAAAAACATACTAGGATTGAAAGTCGCTTCACCTTTTTTCCTCCTTGACACACTTTTTGTATTAGTGTTCGTTAGAGGAAAAACTTCATGCTGGTAATAAATACTAAAGGGGCTGTCCGAAAAGTCCCTAAAATAAGCCCCAGGAGAAAAAAGGCGCGTTTTTTTTTGAAATTTTAGTCTCTACGAAGTAAGGCGTTAACTCATAGCGGCATCCTTATTATCGGACGCCGCTTTCGTTTTTTCTTCAAGCATGTTTGGAGCGTTAAAAGGGAATAGTACCGATAAAAAGGATGTGCTTGATATGCTTGATACTTTCCTATTTCGTGCTATTAACTCGTGCGCCAAAAAATCTACACTACTCGCTAAAAGTATGATTGTTACTTCGAACTACGGACGATACTTATATGCTTTGGTAACCATATTCTTATTTTTTACGAAACAGAGCCGTAAAGTGTCCCTTCATATTGCAGCGTCCTCTTGTCTGTCACTACTAGCAACGTTTCTCATTAAAATCCTGTCATTTAAACCACGCCCGTTCATGACTCATCGTGTACATATGCTCTTGCCGTCAAAGCATGATTCTACCTTTCCAAGTAAACATGCGATTTTAGCATTTAGCGTCTCCTCTACTTTGCTTTTTTCCAAGCGAATACTTGGGTATTGTATGACAGCCCTCTCAATTATTACAGGTGTTTCGCGCATATGGGTCGGGCATCACTATCCGTCTGATATCATCGGAAGTGCGATGTTAGGTACTCTCTCCTCATGGGTTGTGAATAAGTATTGGAATTAGCTTCGGGGGCTGTCTGATAAGTTCTTTAAATGGAATGAGGGGGAAAAAGTAGCTTCGATTTCTCCAATTGTTTTTAAACGAAAGAAAGGTCGCGGCTATCCTTTAGGGAACAGCACGAGCCAAAGACCCCGCAGACGAGCTGGCGAGTCGAAGGCTACTGGGCTGATAGAAAAGCGAGGGCGACTGCCCAGCGTCGTACGAACGGGAGGCTCTCCCGCACTGAGATAAAGGAGATACTGCGAGGAATACGAGCAAATATCGACTCATCGTTGGGGAGGGAGAGACTCGTTCGATAGACGGCTAGGAGCCGAAGCTAGACAATACAGAAAAGCGGAGGCGACTGCCCAGCGTCGTACGAACGAGAGACTCTCCCGCACTGAGATAAAGGAGATACTGTGAGTAAAACGAGCAGATATCGACTTATCGTAGGGGAGGGAGAGGGTCGTTCGCTAGACGCTAGGAGCCGGAGCTAGACAATACGCCTG
>Ga0180433_10000209_pt1 | contig 102530 bp, 126 predicted proteins | sample SS_ome_8_FD_132980 | JGI IMG/M metagenome (GOLD analysis project Ga0180433, IMG submission 132980) | Hypersaline lake sediment archaeal communities from the Salton Sea, California, USA - SS_1_D_1 metaG | ecosystem: Environmental > Aquatic > Non-marine Saline and Alkaline > Hypersaline >... | reverse complement strand
TTCGGATGACAATGCCTCCTTGGTCGCTGGAATGAATCTTCCGAGTTGGTCCCTGTTGCGTTCGAGGTTTGAACGCTTTTTCTTTTTCTCTCCTTCTTTCATTTTGATTCCAGACTTTTTCACCTTCGGACTGTTGAGTCTTTCCTCTCTCCGATACTTCTTCTTTACCCCTGATCGTTTGTTTTTCACTCCGGTCCTTTTCTGTTTGACTGACGATGACATTGACGTCCTTACCTCCTTTTGTTGTTGGGTTCTGTTCTAACCACAATTCATGGTGTTCTAGCGACCATAAAGGCGAGGGGAGAGGGACGTCTTTCTTCTTATATGACTTAATTATTTGCTGGAATTCCCTTGAAAACACTGATGAAAATAATGCAGCTCTAATGATTTGATTTCGATCTAGTGTAGTAGCTTTGAAAAGTTCATCTACGTATGTTTTGAAGACGTCAGCGTAACGAACTGTTGGACGATACACCATTTGACGTCACCTCACGAATGATTTGTTCCAAGAACTGACGTCCCTCTTTTGTGAGATAGACATCCTTACTCCCAAGCAACACAATAGCCATTTCCTTTGTCATTTTGCATTCCTCCTTTAGATGTGTGACACCTTGCTGGTGTCTTAGTAAAGGATATTGGGGAGGGGTTGTCCAATATTCCAGATAGTTAGAGGAAAATTTAACTAATTAGAAGAAAATATACATAAATGAATTTTTGGACAAAGGGTGAATTAAATGAATGGATTGGGAAAGAAACGAAGCAAATTCGGAAAATGGATTGACCAAAAAGGAATTAAGCAACAGTGGATTGCTGAAAAGAGCGGAGTAAGTAGAAGTACAATAAGTCAATTAGCCAACGAAGAAGAAAGAATGCCTACACTGAAAAATGCCAAAAAAATTATTAATGTTCTAAAAGAGATTGATCCTAATGTTAATCAAGATGATTTTTGGGATATTTAACAATAAAAATAAAAGGTCATGTAATAAAACTACATGACCAAAATAGTGACCAAAAAATGACCAAAATAATTTGGTGAACTATTTAATAATATTTTGAGTAGAATAGAAAAAACCTATAATTTATATGTTTTAGGAGTATAGTTTTTAAAGTAAAGGATTTGAAATCTGTTCCGCACACAAGTTCATCCTTGGGAGCGCGAGCAATATATCACGCAATACTAATCACAAACCCTCTTGACGCTGTAGGCGTTAAGAGGGTCTTATTTTAGTAAATTAACAAGCTCGAGGATAACAATTTGTTGGCTAATTTTTGATTTCTAAAAAAATATAAAAACAGGCTATCTCGTCTGTCAAATTTAAATAATAAAAATATAGTACCTGTCAATAAAGCAATATAAGCCTATAAAAAAATTATTTATTTTTATCAAAATATTGCTTTTGATATTGAAAAATTAATTCATCTAGTCGCTTGCTAAATTTGATTGTATTCGGGTCATTTAATCCATTTTTCATTCCTTGAGCTACCATTTTCGTCCTTAATTCATTGATTTGAATAATTAGCTCATTGTTTTTATTTGTTTTCTGCATTTTTAGTATCACCATTTAACTTGATGTGGGTAAAAATACTTAATACATATTATCTATATTTTCGTTAATTTTTGAATACTTTCGACAAAAGTTTTCAAACTGTGACATTTATATTCATACATTAGAGGGGATACTATCTTTAAATAGAAAGCTACAATTCTATGAATTGTATGAAAAGTTTTGTGAATAAATAATTCCTATTTTTTATGTTAATACAGGAAATATATCTTTAAATGTCGAATTATGTAGTAAAGGGGGGGAGATATCATGGAAGTTGAATTCCCGAAAATGACCCTAACGAATTATGATTTGCTTAAAAGAGATCCGGAAGTAGCATACCCAAATTTAGCGAGTCGATTTTATCAAAATATCATTGAAATTATTAACGATTTTGAAAAAGAATTAGATAATGAACATGAAATCGGTGTTCGACTTGTTTCCTTCGGACAAACGATGCAATTTCATATTGAACAATTAGGATACTATAATTCGAGTTTGATTATTTTCCATGGAAGGTTAGAAAATGGCGCTAGAGTTGAACTTATTCAGCATGTAAATCAGATTAGTTTTTTGCTTATGGCATTGCCAAAGATGGATAAAACCAAACCACCAAGAAGAATTGGATTTCCGATAAATGAAGATGAAGAATAACAATGAACAGAAAGGAACATTCCGACTGTTCATTTTTTTTGGTTGATTAAAAATTGACACTAAGTAAAATATTCGCTATAATTACTTCGAAATCAAAATATTAAAGAAGTTTAAAAATGAAAAAATTTTTTTGGATAAAATCTTGATATAGAGATAATATAATTTAATTATAATTAATATGAAATAATATATTGTAATATACTCAAATATCTTTAATTCGAGATTTTTGGCGATAACTTGAGGAGGTGATAAAAAATCATTTAAAACAGTTAATGTCAGACAAAAAATGGTGGTATATACATGGGAATCTTAAGAAAACTATTCAATATAAACAAGACAAAGGAGAGAGAAGATATGTCCAATGTAAAATTAGCAATCATTTATTATAGTTCAACAGGCACGAATTATAAAATGGCAAAATGGGCTGAAGAGGGTGCTAAAGAAATAGATGCAGAGGTTAAAGTGTTAAAGGTTCCTGAGCTTGCTCCTCAATCAGCAATTGAAGCTAACCCAGCATGGAAAGCGCATCTTGAAGAAACGAAAGGTGTTCCTGAAGTGACGTTAGATGATCTTGAATGGGCAGATGCCATTATTTTCAGTATGCCAACTCGTTTCGGAAATCTTCCTTCGCAAATGAAGCAATTTTTAGATACAACAGGTGGACTTTGGTTTCAAGGAAAACTTGTCAATAAAGTTGTAAGTGCCATGACATCAGCTCAAAATCCACATGGAGGACAAGAGCAAACGATTTTAAGCTTATATACAACAATGTTCCATTGGGGAGCGATTATTGCAGCACCAGGATATACTGATCAATCAATTTTTACAGCTGGTGGAAACCCTTATGGAACAAGTGTATCTGTTGATCAAGATGGAAAGATGAAAGAGGATGTAAAAGAGGCAGTTAAACATCAAGCGAAACGGACTGTTACAGTTGCTCAGTGGGTAAAACAAGGTAATCAATAACTATAAAAAAGGAATGTGGAGAATCATTTATTCTCCACATTCCCCCAAAAATTTAGTAAGTAGTCGCTTCTTCTTCACTTTGCTGATCTTGCTCATTTGAAATCTGAAATCCCATTGATTGTACCATTGATTTTGATTGAGCTAAGTAAGTTTCTGCTTGGTTTTGCCATTGAATAATAACTTTCATAAAAGATTGAAATTCTGTCGGGGCATTTTCTTTCATCACTTCTAATCCTTCACGAACGTTTTTATCTTGCTTTTCTGCATTTTTAATACATTCTGTTAATGTTTTAACAATAGATGATTGTTTTTCACCATTATGAAGCCTTTGAGCAGAACCAACAGCAGTAACGCGATGGTAGGATGCAGGAACTAAGTGGCTATGCATTTCTTTGTTCCCTTTTAAGTCTTTTGTTTTTGGAATATGAAAAAGCTGACTACTCATGGCACAAACCATTTCTTCAGCATAAAGACTTTTTTGGAGTAACATTAATACTTGTGTCCATTGACTATTACGGTACCAATAAGTCTGATACAAAATATCATCCCCTCTTTAAAATAGATTCTATCCTCATGTTTATGAAATGGTTTGTCCTATTATGAATATTATTAATAGAAGAAAAAGAAATAGGCTAAAAAAAGTTTAAGCCTATTTCTAAAAAACAATTGTTTTGTTTTTATATACGATAACTCGGTCTTCTAAATGTAATTGAACTGCACGCGAAAGAACGTCTCGTTCAATTGTTCTTCCTACTCTTTTTAAATCTTCCACATTATAGCGATGATTCACATCCTTAACACCTTGCTCAATAATAGGCCCTTCATCTAAATCTTCTGTAACATAGTGAGATGTGGCTCCAATAATTTTGACACCTCGACTATATGCTCTTTCATAAGGCCTTGCGCCGACAAAGGCAGGTAAGAACGAATGGTGAATATTAATAATTTGATATTGATAATGTTTTATAAATTCAGGAGATAAAATTTGCATGTACCTAGCTAGAACGACAAAGTCAATTTGATACTGCTTTAGTAATTCAAGCTGTTTTTCTTCAGCTTCTTTTTTATTTACTTTATTTACTGGTATGTAATAATATGGTATTTCAAATGATTCTACAGTTTTTTTCAAATCTGGATGGTTACTAATAACAAGTGGTATTTCACAAAGGAAATCTCCAGATTGATAGCGCCAAAGAAGGTCAATCAGACAATGATCCTGTTTAGAAACAAATATTGCCATTCTTTTTACATGATTCATATAAGAAAATTTCCATTTCATTTGTAGCTGGTCTGCAATCTTACGAAAACTTTGTTCAAGAGTGTCTTTTTCCTTTTCGATTTGTGGTAGTTCAAATTCAACACGCATAAAAAAAGTTCCACCAGATGGGTCCGTTGAATATTGATCGGATTGAAGGATGTTTGCTCCATGTTCATATAGAGCTTTTGATACTTTTGCAACAATACCTTGTTGGTCAGGACAAGTAATAAGCAAACGAGCACGATCTTGATACTTGTTTAAATACGTTTTGAACTGTTCACTATTTGTCTGTAGCATCTTATTGCCTCCAAAAAAATTTCAAATTTTAAAAAATATTTTCTTATTAGAATAAACAGTGAATATATAATTGTCAAATTAATATCACTCGTAATCTTACAAATATTTTATGTGAAAGTCACAAAAATAGAAATAAATGGTAGTATAATATTGAATAATTTATTTGGGGGGATGTAAATGGTATGGCCTATAAAAACTTTTGGTTGCTATATTTACTATTTTGATTGAAGTAATAGTTACATATATCTTTTCAGAAGTTTTACATATTCGATTTATTGAATTAATGTTTTTCGTTGGATTAGCCTTTTCAACCATAATCTTTCTTTTTTCAAGTAGTGGAGGGATTGTTCCAAATATCATTATTAGTTTAAATAATGCTTTAACTGGATATGTCCAGGAAAGGGAAGAATTTAAATATCGAATAGGGGTCGTATTTCTTTCTTCTTCTATTTATTTATTGATTGGGCTTATATTTTTTATTTTATTAGTTACAGAGGTCATACCTCCCGTATAAAATACGTAATTAAAAAAGGAAAAAAATGTTATATCTTAGACAAGTCTTCATTCATAGCATGTTATTAGTAAAATTGAAAGGAGCTAAACATGTTTTTTTATCAAAATGTAAACCGCAGACAAAGCCCGAGACCATTCTACCCTTTATACCCATATTCAGGATATTCACCTTATTGGAACTATAATGCATGGATGAGTCCGTATGGAGGGTTTTATCCATATTATCAATTAGGCACAAGTTACCATACACTATCTGGAGAATTTAACGGGGGTTTACCTGGTACATTTTTTGTTCCGTTAGGTAGATTTTAATAAATATTTTCCAATAATATGAATATAAAATAGCTTTTTCTCTTTTTTCATCTTTTTACAGTCAAAAAAACGCAACCTAAATTGGTTGCGTTTAATGTATAGTTCGATAAACTCCAATCACTTTTCCTAAAATCGATACATTCTTTAATATAATTGGCTCCATTGTGGAATTTTCAGGTTGAAGGCGAATATAGTCTTTTTCTTTAAAGAAACGTTTAACTGTTGCTTCTTCATCATCTGTCATCGCGACAACGATATCTCCGTTATTAGCAGTGCTTTGTTGTCTTACGATTACATAATCTCCGTCTAATATACCTGCTTCAATCATACTATCTCCCATAATTTCCAACATAAAAACATTATCGTCGTTTGAAGCGAAGCGATCTGGTAATGGGAAATATTCTTCCACATTTTCTACAGCTGTAATTGGTAGACCTGCTGTAACTTTACCAATGACAGGTACATTAACTACATTGCTTTTTGGAATATGGTCAGTGAAATCTTCTTCTAGTATTTCAATCGCTCTTGGCTTCGTAGGATCTCTTCTAATTAGACCTTTTGCTTCAAGTCTAGCTAAATGACCGTGAACAGTTGAACTGGAAGCAAGGCCAACGGCTTCACCAATTTCACGAACAGAAGGTGGGTAGCCTTTTTTTCTTACTTCTTCTTTTATGAAGTTTAAGATTTCCTGTTGTCTCTTTGTAAGTTTTGTCATAAAAAGCACCTCAGGTCTATTAATTTATGTCGATTATAGCATGTTTTTCCTCAAAATACAAACATAAGTTCGAAAAATCTATTGACAGAAACATTTGTTCGCGTTAAACTCTTTGGTGTAAGGACCGAACAAATGTTTTGTTGGAGGGTTTATGATGAAAAATTTATCTTTTGCATATATCGTTAGTCTTTTTGTTGTGTTTTTATTAGGAATCTTTGCATTATCCTATTCTGGAGAAAAGCAAGATTTATCGAATTATATTGAAGTTACGGTACAAAAAGGTGATAGCATATGGAAAATAGCGGAGAAATATGAAGAATATTATGGGCTAGATAAAATGGAATTTATTAAATGGGTTGAGAAAAAAAATAATCTAATCAATCTTGTCGTCAAACCAGGGGATACAATAGTGGTTCCAGTTGAGAAAAACATGATGTATAATGAACACCTCTTAGCAAAAGAAAAATAAAATAGTAAGGAGCATCAAGGTGAAGGCAGTCATATATTGTCGAGTTAGTACAATGAAAGAGGAACAAGAAACATCACTTAAAAGACAAAGAGAAGAACTATTAAAGCTTGCGAATGATAATGGAATGGAAGTTTTAGAAATTATAGAAGAACAGGAAAGCGGATATAAAATTGATAGGGAAGGCATTTTTAAGGTATTAGATATTATAAAAGAAAAAAAGCCTGATGCTATCTTAATACAGGATGAAACAAGAATTGGTCGCGGGAATGCTAAAATTGCGATCATTCATTGCATATTGAAAGAAGGAGTAAAAATTTACACTGTGAGTCATCAAGGAGAGCTTGAATTATCGGAAGCTGACACCATGGTTTTAGAGATTGTTAGTATCGTAGAAGAATACCAAAGAAAAATACATAATATGAAAATTAAAAGAGGAATGAAACGAGCGATTCAAAATGGATATAAGCCTGAAAGAAATTTAAGAAACCAACATCTACCTTCAGGTAAAGAGAAAAAGGAAGTACCTATTGAAGAAATTGTGAGGTTACGTGCGAATAATTTAACCTTCAATGACATTGCAGCGACACTAAGAGGTTTCGGTTATGATGTATCAAAAGCAACTGTTCATAGACGTTATAAAGAGTATATTGAAGAAAATGAAAACTTTTTAAGTAAATAATCAAAAAGGTTGCCATCTGATAAGGAATTTAGTACGATAATAGCACATCAATTAATAAGGGGTCAGACAACATGCTTTCAAAAGAAAAAATTCATAGAATTAATGAATTGTCAAAAAAAGAAAAACAAGAAGGTTTGACAAAAGAAGAAAAAGAAGAGCAACAAAAGCTACGAAAGGAATATTTAGAGACATTCCGTTCTTCTTTTAAAAATACATTAAAAAATGTAACAATTGTTGATCCTAAAGGTAATGATGTAACACCTGAAAAGTTAAAAAAGCTTAAAAATAAGCGGTTACATTAATAGGAATACATTATTATAAAGCTGTATTCCTTTTTTCATTAATTTCTTTTAATATCTTTTCTTTTTTAAACAAAAGTTAATTTAAAGAAGTGTTATTCACGAGATTTCTAATGAGAGGAAAACCTTAAATAAACTATATGCTATAACAAAAATTTTATTTAAAAAATTATGAAAAAATTAAGCAAAAATCGAAAATAATATATGTTCATTCACATTCCTATGATAAAATAAATGATACTTTAAAGTGAGAAAGGATGGATAAAGTTGACGAACTCTATTCAAGATTTAGCGATTACAACAATTCGCACACTATCAATTGATGCAATTGAAAAAGCAAACTCTGGTCACCCAGGTATGCCAATGGGAGCTGCTCCAATGGCTTATGCATTATGGACAAAGTATATGAACCACAACCCTGAAAATCCAAACTGGTTTAACCGTGATCGCTTTGTTTTATCTGCTGGTCATGGCTCAATGCTTTTATATAGCCTTCTTCATTTATCTGGCTATAATGTAACAATGGATGATATTAAATCGTTTCGTCAATGGGGAAGCAAAACGCCGGGTCACCCAGAATATGGACACACTCCAGGGGTTGATGCGACAACAGGTCCTTTAGGACAAGGAATTGCGATGGCTGTTGGTATGGCAATGGCAGAACGACATTTGGCAACTACATATAATCGAGATAACTATAATATTATTGATCACTACACATACGCTATTTGTGGTGATGGAGACCTTATGGAGGGGATTTCTGCAGAAGCAGCATCCTTAGCAGGTCACTTAAAGCTTGGCCGTTTAATCGTATTATATGATTCGAATGACATTTCTCTAGATGGAGATTTAGATAAATCCTTCTCAGAAGATGTACAGAAACGCTTTGAATCAATGGGATGGCAAGTTCTTCGTGTTGAAGATGGAAACAATGTAGATGAAATTTCTAAAGCAATTGAACAAGCAAAACTAGACGTCGAACGTCCAACATTAATTGAAGTTAAAACAACAATTGGTTATGGATCACCAAATAGAGCAGGAACATCTGGTATTCATGGTGCTCCATTAGGTGCAGACGAATTAGCTTTAACAAAAGAAGCTTATTCTTGGACATTTGAAAATGACTTCCATGTACCTGATGAAGTTTATGAATACTTCCAAAACACAGTGAAAGAAGCAGGAAAAAATAAAGAAAAGGAATGGAATGAATTATTTGCTTCCTATGAAAAAGATTATCCTGAATTAGCAAATGAACTAAAGAAAGCGATTAATGGAGAGCTTCCTGAAAAATGGGATGCTGATATGCTAGTTTATGAAGAAGGGAAATCACTTGCATCTCGTGCATCATCTGGTGAAATGATTAATGCCATTGCGAAAAACGTACCATACTTCTTTGGTGGTTCTGCTGATTTAGCGGGTTCCAATAAAACAACGATTAAAGGTGCTGGAGATTTTGCTGCTGACAACTATACAGGTCGAAATATTTGGTTTGGTGTTCGTGAATTTGCAATGGGTGCAGCATTAAATGGTATGGCTCTTCATGGTGGATTACGTGTATTCGGAGGAACATTCTTTGTTTTCTCAGATTACTTACGACCTGCCATTCGTCTAGCTGCATTAATGCAATTACCTGTAACCTATGTGTTTACACACGATAGTATTGCAGTTGGAGAAGACGGTCCAACACACGAGCCAATAGAGCAGCTTGCATCTTTACGTGCCATGCCAAATCTTTCTGTTATTCGCCCTGCTGACGGAAATGAAACTAGAGCGGCTTGGAAACTAGCGTTACAATCGCAATCAATTCCAACTGCATTAGTATTATCACGTCAAAATTTAGAAACATTAAAAAATACGGCTGATCTCGCTGAAGCTGGGGTAGAAAAAGGAGCTTATGTCGTATCATCTGCGAAAAAAGAAACACCTGATGCTCTTCTTCTAGCCACTGGTTCTGAAGTAGGACTAGCTGTAAAAGCTCAAGAAGCATTAGCTAAAGAAGGTATTGAAGTATCAGTAGTTAGCATGCCGTCTTGGGATCGTTTTGAAAAACAACCGAAAGAATATAAAGAACAAGTATTACCAAAAGATGTGAAAAAGCGTCTTGCAATCGAAATGGGATCACCTCTTGGATGGGAACGTTATGTAGGCGATGAAGGTGCAATTTTAGGTATCGAACAATTTGGCGCTTCGGCACCTGGTGCAAAGATTATGGAAGAGTATGGATTTACAGTTGAAAATGTTGTAAACCAATTAAAAGCATTACTTAACGATTAATCGACAAAATTAGTGCCTCATTTCACCACCAACAGACAAATCTTTTAACACTTATTCGTTATAATGTGTGAAAAGGAACCTGTGCGAGGTGGGAAATATGAGGCACTTTTATCTCTATTTGATAAAGTCTGAATTTGCAAATCACTATTTTGGTCGTGAGCAAAAATTATTCCGTCTTTTTCATGACTATTTTTGGACAAGTGGTGACAATCCTAAATACGGAATGTTAAAGAAGCAAATAGACTATGTATCCAAAAAAATTCCGGTATTTAAATTAGATGAGCTTATTCAACTATATTTGCAACCTTATGAAGGATATTCATTAGTTTCACCCATTCATAAAATACAATTAATGAACAATCAAGGTAATGCCACTTTAATGATAAAGGAAAAATATATAGAAATAACATCCACTGGTAGTTTTGAAGCAGAAACAATATTTTTTGAAATATTACGTAAATACGATTCATGTTTTTTAGCCATGGATTTCCATCATGAGAAATATGGTTGGCTAAATCCTATTAAAGAAAGAAAATTTGTCTAAAAAGGAAGAAAATACAGTAGAAATGTTGTATAATAACGAATGTTTTAGTACACTGTATGGTAGACAACATGAAGGAGGAAAATTTTCATGGAACTTTGGTTAGCGATTCTAATCGCTATCCTAGCGCTACTAGGTGGAGTTGCGTTAGGGTTTTTTATCGCAAGAAAGTACATGATGAACTATTTAAAGAAAAACCCACCAATTAATGAACAAATGCTTAAAGTAATGATGATGCAAATGGGTATGAAACCATCCCAAAAGAAAATCAATCAAATGATGAAAGCGATGAACAATCAGCTTAAATAAGCAGGAAGGAATCGCTATTTTAGAGTCATAGTAGACTCTTAACCCATGTTTGTTCTACAATTGTAGACATTGAACTATAAGGCACGCACGTTGCGTGTCTTTTCTTATGATTTTAGAAAGTTTAAGTTCGTTAAAAGATTAAAGTACTTTATTTATGAGGATGTCTAGCCTGAAAGCCACCCAGAGACTAGTAGACTCTTCCTATAAGTTAATATCGATTCGCTTACTCTCATCCGTTTACTTTATTCTCATCCGTAGCGGTCCAGTACATACATCGGGAGCTAGGAAGGCGAGAAGGCGACGCAACCAAAGAAGTAGGAAGGATATTCTCCATTTGGGACCTTTTCTTATTTGTAATAAATCTGTCAAAACGTTTGTGAGAATATTGGCTTGTTTTATTGATAAAATAGAATGAAGGGAAAGGAGTGGGACCTAGTGGCTGATGTAAACATTTTTTTAGCATTTGGAGCAGGTTTATTGTCTTTTATATCCCCTTGTTGTTTACCTTTATATCCAGCTTTTTTATCTTATATTACTGGTGCATCGATTACCGAATTAAAGTCAGAAAATGCTATGCTACAAAAAAGAAGTTTGTTACATACAATCTTTTTCTTGTTAGGTTTTTCAGTGATTTTTATAGCTCTTGGATTTGGAACCTCATTTATTGGGGAAATATTTATGGATTATCAAGATTTAATTCGGCAAGTAGGTGCTATTTTCATTGTTTTCTTTGGGTTCGTTATATTAGGCGTTTTTACACCAGATTTTTTAATGAAAGAAAAACGTATTCAATTTAAAAATCGTCCAGCTGGTTATTTAGGTTCGAGCTTAATTGGAATGGCATTTGCTGCAGGGTGGACACCGTGTACAGGCCCAATTTTAGCTTCCGTTATATTTCTTGCTGCTTCCAATCCTGGGTCGGGACTTTTATATATGACAGCTTACACATTAGGCTTTGCAATCCCATTTTTCGTATTATCCTTTTTTATTGGTCGTATGAATTGGATTAAAAAGCATAATATTTTAATTATGAAAATTGGTGGAGTTATTATGATTATTATGGGAGTTATGCTATTTTTTGATTGGCTAACTAAAATTATTATTTTCTTTACAAATTTATTCGGGGGATTTACTGGATTTTAACTCTTTCTCAACTATTTTTTGTTATTTTTAGTATAATATGAATAGAGAGGGCTTGTTCGGTAGTAGGGAGGTAAAAGAGTGTCAACAGTTTTAATTGTTGATGATACGAAATTTTTACGAGAAAAATTAAAAGAAATCCTGCAAAATTCAGGCTTTTCAGTAGTTGGGGAAGCTGAGAATGGGGTTGAAGCAGTAGAGCTGTATAAACAGTTAAAACCAGATCTTGTGACAATGGATATAACTATGCCTAAGATGAATGGTATAGAAGCTGTTAAATTGATTAAAGAACAATTTCCAAATGCAAAAATTATCATGTGCTCTGCCATTGGTCAGCAAAAAATGGTCGTAGAAGCCATTGAGGCTGGAGCTAAAGATTTTATTGTCAAACCATTTGATGATCTTCGTGTTTTAGAAGCTGTTAAACATGTATTAAAATAGAGATAAATAAACTTTCTCTTCGCAAAGGATTGGTACGTAATGGTTGTAGCATCTTCGATAATCGCTATCCTTATGGGGGTTTTCGTTATATTTGTTCGAATGAAGGCATCTAAGAAACCTGCTACTGTAAAGAAGATTATATTACCACCTATTTTTATGAGTACAGGTGCATTGATGTATGTTTTTCCGCAATTTCGAATAACCCCTCTAGAAATAGCCGAAGCACTACTAGTTGGTTTTATTTTTTCGTTTTTCTTAATTAAAACATCTAGCTTTGAAATTAGAGGTCAAGAAATATATTTGAAAAGATCGAAAGCATTTCCTTTTATATTAATTGGCCTTCTTTTAGCTCGGATTGCGTTAAAAAGCTATTTAAGTACAACCATTGATTTTGGAGAGCTTAGTGGTATGTTTTGGATGCTAGCTTTTGGAATGATTGTTCCATGGCGAATAGCGATGTATCTTAATTATAAGAAGTTAAAAAGTGAACTCGAAGCAAACAATCAAATAACGACAACATAAAAAAAGGTCTGTCTCATAAGGGGCTGACCCCACATATATAAACCAATATATAGCTATTACCGCTTTATTAATAGCTATGTATTGAGTTGTGGGGGTTGATCCTCAATTTTTGAGACAGGCCATTTTTTTTAAATATTGGTGCTCTTTTCAACAATATCAACAACAAACTTTTTTCACAGCTTATTATTTAAAATAAAGCTTCATATTGCTTAAAATCAATATTTTTTTCCTTTAATCGTTTAATTAAAAATTTATGATCACGCTTCGGTGTAGCCATAATGTATCCTCGAATGACGAGGTCTTGTGTAATTTCAGAGGCCTTTTCTCGTAAAGCAAGCTCCCCAATTTTTCCTGCGATTTTCTGCCTTGCGATATCTCGAAACAGTTCTGGAACAGGGGCTACAAGCTCTTCAAGAAGTTCTTTTTGTTCATTTGGCCATAAATGACGCGTTTTTTCTATATAATATTCCTGCCAATCTAACTCCGATTTCCCATCTTCCTTAGGTAGTCTCTTTAAAAATTTTCGAAACATAAAATAGCCCCCAATTGAGAGCATTACAAATAAAAAGACAACCCAAATTAATATAAACCATAAAAACCAACCTGTTAACATGTCTTCACCTCGGCGTATGCTAGTTCCCTTACAATATTATACACAACGTTGATTCCTAAGAAAACAACAGTATTATACTGATTCACTAGAAAGGATTAATTCCTCAATTGCCATTTTTACTGCTACTCGCTTATTCGAATGTCTTGCCATTGCCATATTGTGATTCATTTCTGCAAATACCTCATATTCTGGAGAATCATAATATATCGTAAGTTTTAAATTTCCACTCTCAGTAGGATATATAAAAAGCTCATATAACTTATAAGTATTTCTCAATGAAACGAGCCTCCTAACAAAATTAGATTCATAAAGGTACTACTATGAAAATCTTATCATATCAAATCGATTTGCATCTATAATTTATTCGTTTATTTCATTTTTTTATCACTTTTATAGGGAATAAGACATGATAAGGAAGATTTCCTAAATAAAGAAGAAGCCTTATCCAGCAATACATATTGCAAGATAAGACTCTAATTAGGATATCCATCTAATCATACTATTTTGTATTTAAAACATAATTTTCATAGAGCTTTCGTAAAACATAAGTTTTATACTGCTCTAATTTTCGAAACTCCTCTGGATGTCTGTTTATTCCAACCTTCTTAAGTTCAGCAACATACCAACCCTTCGATCCACGATAAGCCAAAACCATTCACCTCCAATGTTTAATATCAAACTATGAAAATACAATATAAAATATGATTGTAGGATATTCTAATAAAACTATGTTCTAAATGAACAAAAGAGTTCATATTTCTACCGTATAAAAGCTTATTACCCACATTTTGAAGGATATTTAAGGGGTTTTTAGGAAAAGAAACAAAATAAAATCAGGCTAAAATAAACAGCCTGACTAAAGGGGAAAAGCATGACTATTGAATCTTAATTATGTTTCCTTTTCTTTTTACTTTACTATCCTTTAAAATAGTAACTTCTAAAATACCTTTCTCATAACTGGTCTGAATAACTTTATCCTCTAAATGAAATGGCAAAAATACGGAACGTTCCTTTTTTTCTTGCTCTTTTTTAGAAGGATAAATGGTTATAAATAAACAATCTTTATTAATTTTAAGTTCAATTTGATTTTTGTTAACTTTTTCTAATTGTGCCTCTATAATATATTCACAACTTGTTTCAAAAAGATCAACTCGAAATGTATATTCATCGAGAAAGCCTGTAAATGGATCTTGAAAGAATTGGTTCATCCATTCCTCAATTCCATTGAGTTCAGAAGGGCAGGACTGCTTCTTCTTTCCCATACCAAAACCTCCAAGTTATTTCAACTTAAATTATATTTATTCTCTTTTTCTGTTTTTGTGATTAGGAAATAGTGTAGTGTTTGTACAATTGAGTGGTTACTTTGATTTAAAACGGGGAAATATAGTGATTTCATTTCTATGGAGTAAGATGGGGTAAGGGTATTTAAAAAAATTGTATGTTTACATGGAATAAATAAGAACTAATATTTCCTTTTCCAGCATAAAATATAAAGTTAAGGGTCTGTCCGAGATGACAGACCCTTAGCATAGCAATCATTATGAATTTTCGACAAGACTTTCAACTGAAACAGTTTGTCTTTTATTTGGATTTTCAAGTGCATAAATGGTTGCAGTGTTATTTTGTTCATCAACCTCTTGAATGTAAATTCGTTCTCCATTGTAAGTAACATCGGCCATAACAGGTGAATTTGCAATTTCTTGTGCTCGTTTTGCGTTCATCATTTTACCTCCAATAATATTTTTTACATATCATGCTCTTGATTATGGTTTTGTCTCGTATGATTTCGGTTTTTCACTTTTTTTGAGCCATCTAATGGTTCAGGTTGTCCAGGAAGATCACCTTTTTCAGCATTTTTACGAATATCTTTAGCATTATTTTTATTAGTCATGTTCAATCCTCCTTTCTTATGTAGAGTAAGTAAAAATGAAAGAAATCATTCATTGATAAATATGAATATTTTTGAATTTTTTTATCAAACTATCAAAAGAATGTGAAAGGAGTGAAGATGTTGCCTTACCATAAAAATAAGCAACAAGCATTTCAAGGAGCAGAGCAAGGAATGAAGGATGTAGTTGATGCCTATACACAAGTAGAAAGAGACAATGCTAGTTATGGTACCCAATTGAAGCATTTGAAACAAGAAGTAAATGAAGCATATGAGCAAATTCAAAATGCTAAAGAAGTTGCATCAGAAAAAGAACGTGAGCGTCTTGAACAATATGAACAAGACTTACAACAAATTGTTTATGAAGTAAACAATGAAAATGATTAAAACGACGGATTACCGTCGTTTTTTAATGTGTACGTGTAGATATTTTGAACTTTTTGTTTTTATTGATTCTTTTTTCGCTTTTTATTGTTTTGACGTTGTTCTTCTGTAAGAGGCTCGTTTTGTAGCTCTTCATTATAACCTGCTCCCATACCTTGAGCTTTAGCAGCATTCATTCCTTCCCGAATATGATTTGCTTTACGTTTACTCAAACTAATCACCTCCATTTTTATTTTGGTTGAAAGACAAAGATTCATACTAAGGTTAATTATAAAAATATTTTTATTTTAAAAAATAAGAATATTATGGTATATAAGGGTAACTTATAAGTATTGATAACATCCTTGATATTTACTTATTAAGAAAAGTATATTAAGATTGAATTGTGCGAATTTTTAGAGGTGTGGGGGACCTATACGACATTTTGTCGATATTTATTTAAAAAGGGGGAGAATGCGACATGACACAGCAACAATTATCTAAAAATGATGTTTTCCAAGCAAGAAAAAGCTTTGAAGTGAATGGGAAAACATACCATTACTATTCTCTAAAAGCACTAGAAGATGCAGGAGTTGGCGAAGTTTCCCGATTACCTTTTTCAATTAAGGTTTTACTTGAATCTGTATTACGTCAAGTAGACGGACGTGTTATTACAAAAGAACATGTAGAAAACCTTGCAAAATGGGGTACTAATGAATTAAAAGACTTAGATGTTCCATTTAAACCATCACGTGTTATTTTACAAGACTTTACAGGTGTCCCTGCAGTTGTAGATTTAGCTTCTTTGCGTAAAGCAATGGCAGATATGGGTGGAGACCCAGATAAAATTAATCCTGAAATTCCTGTTGATCTTGTAATTGACCACTCTGTTCAAGTTGACCGTGCTGGTACAGATGATGCATTAGAATACAATATGGATTTAGAATTCCAACGCAATGCTGAGCGCTATAAATTTTTAAGCTGGGCTCAAAAATCATTTGACAACTACCGTGCTGTACCACCTGCAACGGGAATCGTACACCAAGTTAACCTAGAATATTTAGCAAACGTCGTACATACCGTTGAAAATGGCGACGGTGAAACTGAAGCATTTCCAGATACATTAGTTGGTACAGACTCACATACGACAATGATTAACGGTATTGGTGTATTAGGTTGGGGTGTTGGAGGTATTGAAGCAGAAGCTGGAATGTTAGGACAACCTTCATACTTCCCTGTACCTGAAGTGATTGGAGTTAAACTTGTTGGAGAGCTTCCAAACGGTACGACAGCAACTGACCTAGCACTAAAAGTAACTCAAGTTCTACGTCAAAAAGGTGTTGTCGGAAAATTTGTTGAGTTCTTTGGACCTGGAGTATCAAAGCTACCATTAGCTGATCGTGCAACAATTGCAAACATGGCACCAGAATATGGAGCAACTTGTGGATTCTTCCCAGTTGACGGAGAATCAATCGAGTATTTACGTTTAACTGGTCGTGATAAAGGTCATATTGAAGTAGTGGAAAAATATTGTAAAGAAAATGGATTATATTATACACCTGACTTAGAGGATCCAATTTTTACCGATGTTGTAGAAATTGATTTATCTACAATTGAAGCGAATCTTTCTGGACCAAAACGTCCACAAGATTTAATCCCGTTATCTAAAATGAAAGATGAATTCCATAAAGCTCTAACAGCTCCTGTTGGTAACCAAGGCTTCGGTCTTGATGCTAGTGAAGTAGATAAAGAAGTAACAGTTAAGTTTAATAATGGTGAAGAAGTTACAATGAAAACAGGTGCTGTTTCAATTGCAGCGATTACAAGCTGTACAAACACATCTAACCCATACGTATTAGTAGGTGCAGGCCTAGTTGCGAAAAAAGCGGTGGAAAAAGGATTAACAGTTCCGAAATATGTCAAAACTTCTTTAGCACCTGGATCTAAAGTAGTAACGGGTTATTTAAAGAACTCTGGACTACTTCCATATTTAGAGAAATTAGGATTCAATCTTGTTGGTTATGGATGTACAACATGTATTGGTAACTCTGGTCCATTAGCAGATGAAATTGAAAATGCAATTGCTGAAAACGATTTATTAGTTACATCTGTTCTTTCAGGTAACCGTAACTTTGAAGGACGTATTCATCCACTCGTAAAAGGTAACTATTTAGCTTCACCACCATTAGTTGTGGCATATGCTCTTGCGGGAACCGTTGACATCGACTTATTAAATGACCCAATTGGAAAAGACAAAGATGGCAACACTGTTTACTTTAAAGACATTTGGCCATCAATGGATGAAATTAAAGAAGTTGTTAAAAACACGGTTACACCAGAGTTATTCCGTAAAGAGTATGAGCGTGTATTTGATGATAATGAGCGCTGGAATCAAATTGAAACAACTGATGAAGCGTTATATAAATGGGATGAAGAATCAACTTACATTCAAAATCCTCCATTCTTTGAAGGATTATCAGCTGAACCAGGTAAAGTTGAGCCATTAAAAGGATTACGAGTTGTTGGTAAATTTGGTGACTCTGTTACAACAGACCACATTTCACCAGCTGGTGCAATCGGTAAGGATACTCCTGCCGGCCAATACTTACAATCTAAAGGAGTATCCCCAAGAGAGTTTAACTCATACGGATCTCGTCGCGGAAACCATGAAGTCATGATGCGTGGTACATTTGCGAATATTCGTATCCGTAACCAAATTGCTCCTGGTACTGAAGGTGGCTACACAACTTACTGGCCAACAAATGAAGTAATGTCTATGTACGATGCTTGTATGAAGTATAAAGAAGACGGTATTGGCCTTGTTGTCTTAGCTGGTAAAGATTACGGAATGGGAAGCTCCCGTGACTGGGCGGCAAAAGGAACAAACTTATTAGGGATTAAGACAGTTATAGCAGAAAGCTTTGAACGTATTCACCGTTCAAACCTAGTCCTAATGGGTGTTCTACCATTACAGTTTAAACCAGGTGAAAATGCGGATGTACTTGGTTTAACAGGAAAAGAAAAAATTGAAGTGGACATTGATGAAAACATTAAACCACGTGACTATGTCAAGGTAACAGCTATTGATGAAGATGGTAACCGTAAAGAATTTGAAGTATTAGTTCGCTTTGACAGTGAAGTGGAAATTGATTACTATCGTCACGGTGGTATTTTACAAATGGTATTACGTGAAAAATTAAAAGGATAATAATTTAAAGCTTGAGCGGGAAATAAATTCCCGCTCTTTTTTTCTGTTCAATTGAATAAAAAATATGAGAATTTTGTGATACTTCTTTTTAAAAAAAATTTTTGTGAGACCAAAAACGTGCGAAAACTTTATATTTAATGATATGATGATAAAGATGTAAGATAAATTTATACTTAATTTCAGTATTTAAGTTTTTAGGTAAGGAGGACATCTATTTGAATAAAACAGTTGATCCAAACAGTCCAATACCTTTATATCAACAAGTAAAAGAAATCATTGCAGATAGAATTCAACAAAAATATTGGCAAGCAGGTGATTTAATCCCAACTGAACAACAATTAATTAATGAATTTCAAGTCAGTCGAACAACAGTTAGACAAGCTATTTCTGCTTTAGTACAAGAAGGTTTGCTTGAAAAACGGCAAGGGAAAGGAACGATTGTCAAATCACAAAAACTAACCGGTTCCTTAGGACGTTTAACAGGATTTGCTGAAGAAGTAATGGAAAAAGGTCTTCATCCCCATTCAAAGCTCATTCGTACAGAAATACGAAAGAATTTATTTTTTGAAAAACAAAAATTACAGCTAGATGAAAATGAAGACGTTGTGATGATAGAACGTATTCGTTTTGCAGATCATGAGCCAATAGCTGTAGAAAAGACGTTTTGGCCAAAACATATAGGGGATATTTTATTAAAACACGATTTAAATGGAGCAAAATTTTATCAAATTCTTGAAGAACACGGAGTTTACCTTGTTAAAGCTAATGAAAAAATTTCAGCAGTAAATGCAACGATAAATGAGGCTGATTATTTAGGAATTTCTGCTGGAGAAGCTTTATTAGAAATGAGAAGACTGTCGCTTGGAATCAACAATCAACCGATTGAATACACGTGTACAAAATATCGTTCTGATCGTTATCACTATAATATTGAACTCCATAGATAAAAGTAAGAAATAAAAAGGAGAAATACATAAATGTTAATGGATGCTTTTCGCATCGGTGTATTTACCATTCAATATCAATATGTTCTAGCAATTCTTTCATTTATCATAACGTATTTTATTATATTATCGATTTTAGAAAAGCAACTGTTTATTCATTTTTATAAAAAGCATTATTGGGATAGTGTGTTATTTTTTATAATTGTATATAAAATGAGTCCATTGTTTACAAGTCCATCTTTAATTTTACAAAATCCATTATCGGTTTTATATTTTTCAGGATCGAAAGTAGGTATTTATCTTGGAATAGCTGTATCTTTTCTATACATAATCATCCTTAATTATCGTATAAAATCTATATCCTATTCCCATATTTTCATTTTATTTTTTGCATCAGTAGTTGTTTATCTTATTGTCTTTTTAGGTTTTAAAACTATACTTTTTACTTGGATTGTTTAAACAGAGTGTGACCTAGAAAGGATGTGATAACACATGAAAAAGTTATTCGCTATTGGTCTTTTAATTATTTTAGCAGGAATTGCCATTTGGCAAACTTCTTATAATGAAGAAGCAAAAATTGGTTTAGACAAGGGAAATCAAGCTCCCGATTTTGAATTAGTCACATTAGATGGAGAATCAAAAAAATTATCTGATTATCAAGGAAAGAAAGTTATTTTAAACTTTTGGGCAACGTGGTGTCCACCATGTCAGGAAGAAATGCCAGAGATGGAAAAGTTCCATCAGCAGTATGGAGATGAGGTTTACGTTATTGCCGTCAATTTTACCGTAAGCGAAAGTAATGAAGATAAGGTTAAAAAATTTATAGTGGATCATGAATATTCGTTTCCAGTATTATTAGATCCTGAAAATAAGGCGAATAGCGGCTATGAGGTTTTAACATATCCGACTTCTTACTTTATAGATGAAAATGGAATTATTCGTAATAAAGTAGTCGGTCCAATGACGTTACAGGTTATGAAGGAGAAAATTGAGGACATGTAAAATATCGCTACCTTTTTATAGGTAGCGATATTTTTTTATGTTTGAAATATCCGAAAATTGGGCATATTGTCAATAAACGTTCACAAATTCACAATATAAAATGTCAGAATATTATGTACAATAAAAGTGAATGGTTCTGTTGAAAATTAATAAGAAAAGAGGGACAAAATTGAAAAAGGCAAAACTAACTTTTGAACAACTTGTTCGTGAAAATAAACAAAAATTGTTAAATGACAGACAAGCTTTAGATGCATTAGAAGAACGATTAGAAAAAAAGCTCGAGAAAAGATTTATGGAAAAATTAAGCTGAATTTGAGAGAATTTCATAGCATGATCGCTTATACAATACCTAAACATACTAAATAGGAGGCGATCATGGTGACAAATACTAATGATAAACAATCGCATTTTAACCCTAATCACTTAGGTACAAAGCCAAGAGGATTTAGTGGAAATAAGGGAAAGAAAATGCAAGATAAATCAAATGAACATGCACAAGTTATGCAAACAAAAGGAGAGTAGGGATTCCCTACTCTATTTTACTGCAAAAACATTATGTAAACTAAAAATAATTTCCTCCTTTTTGCACAAACTAAAGATGAAATTGAAGAAGAAAGGAAGGAACAAATAAATGACTCATCATAATAACCCTAAACCCGATGACCGCTCTGATAATGTAGAGAAATTACAGGATATGGTCCAAAATACAATCGAAAATATGGAAGAAGCTGAAGATACGATGCAATTTGCAAGTCGTGAAGAACGAGAAAGAATTCGGGCAAAAAATGAGCGAAGAGAAGAGAGTATTCATGCGATGCGTCAGGAAATTAAAGATGAAGCAAGCGATCGAGAAAATGGGTTTGAAAATAATCGATCATAACATATGGGAACTGGCAAAATTGCTAGTTCCTTTATTTGTTGAGGTTTTACTTCATATTCGATAAGATTAAAATTGGGAGATATAGGTTTTTAGGAGAGGAAGAGAGACTATGTTGATTTCTAAAAAAGAAATTGAAGTAAGATATGCGGAAACGGATCAAATGGGTGTTGTTTATCATGCCAATTATTTAGTTTGGATGGAAATTGGCCGTACACAATTAATTAAAGATTTGGGGTTTTCCTATGCACAAATGGAAAAAGACGGTGTTTTATCACCGGTTGTCGAAGTCAATGTAAAATACAAAAAGCCGCTTAAATACGGTGAAACAGCTATTATTCATACATGGATTGAAGAATATAATGGATTTAAAGTCGTTTATGGTTATGAAATTTATAATTCATCAGGTGAATTAGCGATTCAAAGTTCATCATCACACGTTTGTGTAAAGAAAGAAAGCTTTCAACCAATTCAATTAAAAAAGACCTTTCCTGATTGGCATGAAGCTTACATAAATGCACTGAAAAAGGAGTAGTCCATGGCATTTGGAATTACAAGACAAGAGTTAAATGAATGGAAAGAGCGTGTGAAGCAAGGTGAAATTGCATTTTTAACTCATTATTGGTATGACCCACGTTTTCCGCAATATCATACTGTGACAAAAGTTGGATGCTGTAATAAAAAAAGATTAATCGAATGGGGAAGAGATAATGGGCTAAAAGAAGAGTGGATTCATGATAAAAACGAATATCCACATTTTGATTTATTAGGAGAAAGACAAATAAAAATATTGATGAAATATGGTTTAGAAGAGTATATTTCACGCTTTAAAATAAAGCCGTAAGAGAATGTTTCTCTTAACGGCTTTATTGTTAGAAAATATGAAAGGATGGTTCTTTTAATTGTGGGTCTAATTCTATGGATAAATCTTTCCCATCAAAATACCAGAGGTCTTTTTCTTCGATAAAAAAGGTAATGCCATTTTTCGTTGTCATCGTTCCAACATCAACTGGTACTTCTTTTACAACTCCTAATGAAAACCCTTTTTGAACCGTTCCACATCCACCATATCGTACAAAGAAACGTAAGGAGTCCCCATTTTGTAAATTAAATTCTTCTTTATACCAAATAGCAGCTTCGTTTGAAATGGTAAAATTCATGAATTGTCTCTCCTTTCGCTCCCATTATAACCGTTCTAAGTACTTTTTCCAAAAATTAAACTTATATAAAAATGAAATTAATAGTCTAATAGAAAAAGTAGGGGAAAATAATTCCCCCACGTAAAACTTAATGAATAAATGTTGATTCTTTCTTATCTAGCCATTGATTCATATGTTGTAATACTTCTTTGTACTTTGTTTGATTGATTTCTTTTAACAGATGAATTTCATAGTTTCTCATATTTTGACTGGATACATATGTTGGAATTAATTGAGGGTTACGTAAAGTAATGATCGTTTTTTCTCCGTCATACTTTTTTTCAATTTCTAACTGAAAAATTCCACCAATATCTTTTCCATTCCCAACTTGAGCAGATAAGAAGTTTCCTAAAGAATATATGACGATACTTTTTTCTCCTTTATCATTTTCGATCCAGTCCATAGGTTGAAGTACATGTGGATGGTGACCAACGATAACATGTACACCTTCATTTGCTAAAAACCTTGCAAGTTCTTTTTGCTCATTGGAAGGGAAAGGTTGATATTCAAGTCCCCAGTGCATATTAGCAACAATAACATCTACTTTGCCTTTCATTTTGGATATATCTTCTTTCATTTTTTGACGATCAATTAAGTTAACAAAATAAGGCTTATCTTTTGGTACAGGGATTCCATTTGTCCCATATGTATACGATAAAAAACCAAGTTTAATTCCATTTACATTTATAATTCTTAAAGTTTCACGGTCTTCATAACTTTTGTGTCCACCAACATAGTGCATACCGATTTTTTCATAATGAGAAATAGCGTTGTAGATAGCTTTTTCTCCACGATCTAATGTATGGTTATTGGCAATCGTTACAAGATCTACCCCAGCATCCTTTAAAGCATCAGCTACTTCAAAGGGGCTGTTAAAGGTAGGATAGGAGGATAAACCGATCTCGGTTCCACCAATCATAGACTCTTGATTAGCGATTGTAAAATTTGGCTTACTCAATACGTCCTTAACATTTCTTAACATCGGTTTAAAATCATAAACACCGTCTTTAATTTTCGCATCTTGATAAACAGGTCGATGAATAAGTACATCTCCAATGGCACCCATGGTTATAGAAGAATGGAATTCCTTAAAGATGGTGGCACTAGCCTTTAGTGTATGTTCATTGACTTCTTTTTTTGAAGTATCTGGGTTGTTAAAAGGAGATGGGAAAGTAAATAAGCTCAAAACAGAAATGATTAATACAGTCACAATGGTAGCTATATATTTCTTCATAAAACACATCCTTTTTCTATTGGACTTACTTATATATTAAACCTTTTGTCAAAAAAAATAAATAATTGGGAAAATTACTCGAAAAAGGATGTGTACATTTTTTAATATAGTTCAGAATTCAAATTGTGTTTTTTGATATATCTCGAAAGAAAGAAAGCAAAAATACTGATGAAACTGTAAAATAAAACGTAAGAGATAAATGTCCAAAATATATTCCACCCATTACTATACACTACCCGGTCAAACATAAGGTAAATAAATTCTAAAAAGGTTGTGACGATTGAAAAAAAAAGAAAAGTGGATAAAAATTTTTTCCGTTTTTTTAGACTAAGGACAAATAAACTTCCTAAAACGGGATACAGGCCAATGTTAAAAGGTAAGAAAGAAAAGTCACTATCATCTTTCATAATAGGCTTAAGTACCCAAAAATCAAAATAAGATCCTAAAAAATTAAATATATAAGCAACAATTGCTGAAAATGGAAAAATAGTAAAATAAAGCCATAAATACCTTCGAAATAAAAATAAACTAACACTAACTGGAAGAATGAATGCCACAAAAAAGTTTAGTAACATGAGATAACCTCCTAAATAAAATAATTCTAAATTAATCGTATTTCTATAAAGTCTTGGCTTTATCGTGAAATTTAAACAAAAATTTGTTGATTTCATTGTGAAAAAAAGAACATAGTAGAAAATTCATCCATTTTAGGTTATTATAGAAATGTTTATAAATCCCTAAAATTTAATATGAATTAAAAAATTATTAGGGATATTCTCACATGAAAGGAATGATGCCAATCTCACAAATGAGAATTGCTAGCATTGTTCATCATTTACAAAAAAACCAAAATGAATTAGTTGCTATTTTAATAGGAAGAGCCTGTTTATTAAATGTTTCCGAGGAAGAATTAATAGCTATTAAACAAGTTTTTACCTCAAAAAAAGAAACAATTATGGAATTAGGAGTGAGTAAATATGGAAAAAATGATTAAATATTTTGTAGAAAATCCAGAGGAATTAAATATTGTCCTTGAAGGTCGAGCTAGTTTTGCAATAAACCTTAATGCTGAGGAGACTTTAACTGTTATTAGAAATGTTTTTAATGATTACGTTGTAAAAATGAAGAATTATTGGATGTAATTTATAAGCTTTAAGGAGATAACAGTCTCTTATGTTTAAAAGCTTCAAGAATATTTACATAATATTAGTTTTTGTTAGTGTATGTTTAACTATCTACTTTTCCTATAATATCCTAAAAAATCAATACATTGGTGTTTTCATATTTGCCGATGACAATGGTGATTTTGTTGTTACAGATGTTGAGAAAGATGCACTTGGAGATAGAATTGGTCTTGAAATTGGAGATATCGTTTTAGAAATTAATCATAATGATCCAAGTGAACATATTGTAGTAAAGTATACTAGAAAACTAGAACAACTTTATCATTTAAAAGTTTTAAAAACAAATAACAGAATTGTAGAATATGAGATTAATAAAGAATTTGATGTTCAGTTAGTTTTCCATTTTATTGTGCCACTAATCTTTTTGATATTAAGCATATATTGTAGTTATTATTTGCATAAGAGTAGTGATAATAAATATAGAAAGTCACCAATAATATTGGTATTATTTTTATTTAATATTGCATTGGCATATCTAAGTGCTGCTGCTTCTTCAAGAGGAGATTTAGCATCACGATATATAAATCAAATATTATTTCCTTCTACGCCTGTATTATATTTACATTACATTTATGAGTATTTTAAAGAAATTGGTGAAAAATGGTTTAGTAAAAAGATTATATTTTATTCTTATTTAATAGTTTTAGTTAATTTAATTGTGTCTTTTTTGACCTATCATGTTTTTCATGAATATCAATTACAACTAAAAGTAATGGTATTTCATTTATTATCATTTCTTATTTTATTTATTATTACTTATACTGTAATTGGTTTAGGTTTAAAAAGAGTATCATATAAAACACAAAGATATATGATAAGAATTATTATCATATCAAATGTGTTAGCATTTTTTCCTTTTGTTTTACTCTATGTAATACCTTATAGTATCTTTGGTATTGAAATTATAAATGCTGCTTATTTAACTTCTTTCTTATTAATCATCCCTTTTTCTTTGGTTTACCAATTTGTTTCTACAAAAGTGTATGATATAGAATTTTTACTAGGACGTTTTCGCTATTATGCATTAATTAGTATCGTTCCATCTATAATAGGAGTAGTTATTGCAATAACTGGAAAAGATATCGGTCCTACTGAATATACTTTAAGAACATTTGTGTTTTTTCTTATCCTGCTCTTTTTTACATTTATAGTAAAGGAAATCTTAGATAATAAATTCCATTTAAAACGTTTTTCTGAAAAATATAATTATAAAGATAGTCTTTTTAAATTTACAAAACAAATACGAAAAGCAAATACATTAAGCGAAGGAATCGATGAATTAAAAAAAGTAATATTGGATGTACTTCTTGTGAGTGAAGCTTATTTCATTCAATTAGATCGAGATTTTAATGTAGTTTCTAAAGACTCTAAAATTATAGAATTCACCAGTTTGTATAAAAATAAAATTTATGAATCAACCAATGAAGCAGGAAAAATTGTCGAATTAGATAAAGGATTTATATTAAATATTGGTGAATCAGAAAAAGGATACTTTTTACTAATATGTTTATCAAAAATCAATACACCTAAACTAACAGTTGATGAAAAGTCATGGTTAAATGCGTTAGCTTATTATACAAATATAACACTTTCTAATTTCTTAAAAATTGAAAGTTTAATGAATCATTTAGAACATTTAAAGAGTGAAGGGAAAAGCCCTGTATGGTATAACAGAGTGTTATATCATTTAGAAGAAAAGCAGCGTTCTACTTTAGCAAAAGATCTTCACGATTCGGTTCTGCAAGATTTAATTTCAATTAAAAGAAAATGTGAAGTAGCACTAGGGGATTGCGGGAACAATGAAACATCTGCTGAACATCATCTTAAAGATATTTATGATAAACTGAATAATGCCATTTTAATGACTAGAGAAACTTGTAATGAATTAAGGCCACAGGTTTTATATGATCTAGGGTTAAAGAAAGCTTTGGAGAAATTAGTTAGTCAATACAAGGATAATTCTAATTTAGATATTACTTTAAATATTAGTAGGCTTAATGCTCCAGAGCAAATTGATTTACAATTAAGCATTTATCGAATTGTTCAGGAGTTAATGGCCAATTGTCGCAAACATTCAAATGCGAATAAGGTTTTACTTATGTTAATTAGTATTAAAGATAAAATCGTTATTCATTATGAAGATGATGGTATTGGAGCAGATCCGAATCAACTCTTTGAGAAAGAAAAAAGCATGGGCTTATCTGGAATGAAAGAGCGAATCCATGCTTTAAACGGGTCAATGGATATTCAAACTGAAATTGATAAAGGTTTTAAGGTAATTATTGAGATTTAAAATGGTGCATCACTAATACAATAGTGGTGTACTTTTTTCTTTTTAAGATCTAACTTTCATCTAAATGCTCATTTATGGCGTTTAGATGCTTATATTGGTGAGAAACTTTACGGAAGTATGTCGAGTGACAATAAAGTCGTTTAACAACAAACAGGCCAGATTTTTGAGTAAAGAAAATGGGTTTAATGATCATTGCTGGAGTAAGCGGTCCCGCAGGCTGGATAATTGATACAGCAGTTGGTGGAACTTGGCTTGCTATACAAGCAGCAGCTGGTTGTGTAGGTTAAGAATGTAGGGGTGAATGACAAGATGGGCAAAGAAAACAAACTCAAACAGTTTCTAGGTGGAAAATATGATTTGTTTTCGAGAGGTAGTTTTCAAATCTTTACTTTTTTAATACTTTTTTCACCTGCATTTACATCTATGTATCAAGAGAAAGTACTTCTTTTCTCATTATTTGTCCTTTTAATTACTATGAATAATTTAGGTGTTGAGTATTTTTCAATTTCTAAAAAGGGCAACAATCCTAAAAATTATATGGGTATGTTTATGCTCATAAGTTTGCCAATAGATTTAATTATATTATTGATATTCTATATTCTATAAAATTATTTTTTTGCTAGGTAGTATAAGAGGGAGTTCCATTCTAAAATGATAGAACTCCCTCTTTACATAAAAAGGATAGGTTACGCAGATAATCCGCTCACCTATCCTTCTTTTTTAAAGCCATTTTATTTTTGGCTCTGTTTTATTAATAATCCGTTTAATATTAGAACGGTGACGATATATGACAAATATCGTTAAAGCTGAAACAACAATAATAAGAGGTATATCTTTTGTAAATAAACTAAAGATAACAGTATAAACACCTGTTAACATTGATGCTAAAGAAACGTATTTTGAAAAGTAAAGAATGATAAAAAAGACAGCAAGCATTGTTAAAAAAAGAATTGGGTTATAAAATAATAAAACCCCACCTGAAGTTGCGACAGCTTTTCCACCACGAAAACCTGCAAATATTGGATACATATGTCCTATAGCGGCAATCATACCCGCTAAGAGTGGGTGAAATTCCGTATCAAACGAAAATAAAACAGGTAGTGATGTAGCGGCTGTACCCTTTAAAATATCGGCAATCGTCACAATAAGTCCTGCTTTAACTCCTAAAGTTCGAAATGTGTTTGTTCCACCTAGATTTCCGCTACCATGTTCACGAATGTCAATCCCATAACCTACTTTTCCAACAATTAAACCTGAAGGAATCGATCCTAAAAGATAAGCCAATAAAATAATGAGTGCATAAATCATGTTCTTTCCCCTTTATTTCTTAAAATTTGATACTAAGAATACTTTTCTGAGAATATTACGCGTTACTATCTTACTAAATTTAAGAGATAAATAAAAGGGTGTTTAAAAGCCAAAAGATTTGAGTCAAAGATTTTTTCCTTTATAATAATAAAAAAGGTGAAGGAGGATTTTTATGACAATTGAAAATCCAAGTCAGGAAGAAATTCGAGATATCTTAAAGAAATCAAAAAGAATTGCTGTTGTAGGTCTTTCCAATAAACCAGAACGCACATCTTATATGGTATCTAAAGCCATGCAAGATGCTGGATATGAAATCATACCTGTTAATCCAACGATTGATGAAGCACTTGGTGTGAAAGCCGTTAAATCTCTAAAAGAAATAGAAGGACATGTAGACATTGTAAACGTGTTTCGTAGATCAGAGCATTTAGTAGATGTTGCAAAAGAATTTTTAGAAATAGATGCCGATGTATTTTGGGCTCAACAAGGTGTTGCGAATGAGGAAGCTTATCAAATGCTAAAAGAAAAGGGTTATCCTGTTATTATGGATTTGTGCATTAAAGTGGCTCATTCTGTTTTAAAGTAAGATAAATGAGGGCTGTGATCAAAAAACAGCCCTTTTTTTCTTCAACTTTAATTGAAATCCTTACTTTGTATCTTATAATGATTCGTTTTTTATCCTTTCATTTTGACCGAAATCGATCTAAAAAAAACAATCATTTTCGAGAAAGATTTGAAATAAAGTACAAAACAGATATACAATAAAGCATGAGTGGAAACTGGAGTGAAGTTGACTAGAAGACTTCTAACAGTTACAATACAGAACATACTGAACATATGTTCTTATAGAAGTGAAAGGGGTTAAAGTCGTTTGGTTAAAGCAAGAAATCTTGAATACAATGATGATGCGATTCAAGTATTAGAAGGCTTAGAAGCCGTTCGAAAACGTCCAGGAATGTATATTGGAAGTACAGATGCCCGTGGTCTTCATCATCTTGTTTACGAAATTGTCGATAACTCGGTCGATGAAGCATTAGCTGGTTATGGAGATCACATTATTGTGAAAATACATAATGATAATAGTATTTCTGTTCAAGATAAAGGGCGCGGAATGCCAACCGGTATGCATAAAATGGGAAAGCCTACACCTGAAGTCATTTTAACCGTCCTACATGCCGGAGGAAAATTCGGACAAGGTGGGTACAAAACTAGTGGAGGATTACATGGTGTAGGTGCTTCAGTAGTGAATGCTTTATCAGAATGGCTCGTTGTAACGATTAATCGTGATGGGTTTATTTATCAACAGCGTTTTGAAAATGGGGGAAAGCCTGTCACCACACTTGAGAAAATCGGTAAAACAAAGGAAACGGGTACAACGATTCATTTTAAACCAGATTCAAAAATGTTTAGTACAACTGTTTTTAATTTTGATACATTAAGCGAACGGTTAAGAGAATCTGCTTTTTTATTAAAAGGGCTGAAAATAGAGTTAATAGATGAACGTCACGATGTAAAGGAAACATACTATTATGAAAATGGAATTGAAGCCTTTGTTACATATTTAAATGAAGAAAAGGATGCCCTTCACCCTGTCGTTTTCGTTGAAGGGGACCATCAAGGAATTGAGGTTGAATTTGCCTTCCAATTTAATGATGGATTTAGTGAAAATATCCTTTCCTTTGTCAATAATGTTCGTACAAAAGATGGTGGAACACATGAAGCTGGCGCGAAAACAGCAATGACGAGAATATTTAATGAATATGCTCGAAAAGTAGGACTATTAAAAGAAAAAGATAAAAACCTTGAAGGAACAGATATTCGAGAAGGTCTTTCTGCTATAGTATCTGTCCGAATTCCAGAAGAGCTATTGCAATTTGAGGGACAAACAAAAGGTAAGCTAGGTACAAGTGAAGCGAGATCAGCTGTTGATTCCGTTGTTTCAGAGCAATTGTCTTACTTTTTAGAAGAAAACCCTGACACAAGCTCCCAATTAATTAAAAAGGCGATTAAAGCTGCTCAAGCTAGAGAAGCGGCGCGAAAAGCTCGTGAAGAAGCAAGGACAGGTAAAAAAAGAAAACGTAAAGAAGCTTCTTTAAGCGGAAAGTTAACACCTGCACAATCCCGTAATCCTCAGAAAAATGAGCTTTATTTAGTTGAGGGAGATTCAGCAGGTGGTTCAGCTAAACAAGGTCGTGACCGTAAATTCCAAGCCGTTCTTCCGTTAAGAGGTAAAGTAATTAATACAGAAAAAGCAAAGCTTCAGGATATTTTCAAAAATGAAGAAATTAATACGATCATTCATGCAATCGGTGCTGGGGTTGGACCAGATTTTAATCTTGATGATGTCAATTATGAAAAAGTCATCATTATGACGGATGCCGATACGGATGGTGCTCATATTCAAGTATTATTGTTAACCTTCTTCTATCGCTATATGAAGCCGCTCATTGAAGCAGGAAAAGTATATATTGCATTGCCACCACTTTATAAAGTATCAAAAGGAAGTGGCAAAAAGGAAATTGTTGAATATGCTTGGAGCGATGAAGAATTAAAAGAAGTAACGAAAAAGGTTGGAAAAGGATATACGATCCAACGTTATAAGGGTCTTGGTGAAATGAATGCTGATCAGCTTTGGGAAACGACCATGAACCCAGATACTCGTACATTAATTCGTGTTCGAATTGATGATGCCGCTCGTGCTGAAAGACGTGTTACGACATTAATGGGGGATAAAGTAGAACCACGTCGTAAATGGATTGAAAAAAATGTTGCCTTTGGTTTAGACGAAGAATCAAATATATTAGAAAATGAAAACTTATCTGTTGGAGAGGGGGTCTAATCGATGGCACATGCAGAAAAATTTCATGAATTACCTCTAGAAGAAGTGTTAGGGGACCGATTCGGGAGATATAGTAAATATATTATTCAAGAACGTGCCCTACCTGACGCACGAGACGGCTTAAAACCTGTACAGCGTAGAATTTTGTATGCCATGTTTGTTGATGGTAATACACATGAGAAACCATTTAGAAAATCAGCCAAAACAGTTGGTAATGTAATTGGTAATTATCACCCACACGGTGATTCATCGGTTTATGATGCAATGGTTCGAATGAGCCAGGATTGGAAGGTAAGAAATGTATTAATTGAAATGCACGGGAATAATGGAAGCATTGATGGTGACCCCCCTGCTGCAATGCGTTACACTGAAGCACGACTTTCGGCCATTGCAAAAGAATTACTACGTGATATAGATAAAGAAACGGTTGATTTTGTTCCAAACTTTGATGATACAAGTGAAGAGCCGGTTGTATTACCTGCTATGTTCCCGAATTTATTAGTGAATGGATCTACTGGAATTTCAGCTGGTTATGCAACCGAAATACCACCCCATCATTTAGGTGAGGTCATTGATGCCGTCATTAAACGGATTGATAAGCCGAATGTTACAGTTGATGAATTAATGGAAATTATAAAAGGTCCTGATTTTCCAACTGGAGGCATTATTCAAGGGATCGATGGTATTAAAAAGGCGTATGAAACAGGAAAAGGAAAAATTATTATTCGTGGGAAAGCTGAAATTGAAAATGCCCGAGGCGGGAAAAAGCAAATCGTCATTACAGAAATTCCTTATGAAGTAAATAAAGGTAACTTGGTTAAAAAAATTGATGAGCTAAGAATTGATCGAAAAGTCGAAGGAATTTCAGAGGTTCGTGATGAAACCGACAGAACTGGTCTTCGCATTGTTATTGAACTAAAAAAAGATGCGGATGCAGAAGGTGTTTTAAATTATTTATACAAAAACACGGATTTACAAATTACATATAACTTTAATATGGTCGCGATACATAATCGTCGTCCTAAGCTTTTGAGCTTACCAGAAATTTTAGATGCCTACATTTTACATCAAAAAGAAGTTGTAACGAATCGATCCAACTATGAATTAAACAAGGCCCGTGAACGTCAGCATGTTGTACAAGGCTTAATCAAAGCTTTATCTATTTTAGATGAAGTCATTACAACGATTCGTGCATCCAAAGATAAAAGGGATGCAAAAAATAATTTAATTAATCAATTTGAATTTACAGAGCCACAAGCAGAAGCCATTGTATCTTTACAGCTTTATCGTTTAACTAATACCGATGTCACAGCATTACAGGCTGAAGCGGAAGAATTAGAAAAGAAAATCCATGAACTAACTGAGATTTTAGAAAATGAGAAAAAATTATTTCAAGTTATAAAAACAGATTTACGAAAAATCAAAAAGACGTATGCAGATGAAAGAAGAACGGTTATTGAAAAAGAAATAGAAGAAATTAAAATCAACCTCGAAGTCATGATTGCAAGTGAAGATGTCATGGTGACCGTAACGAAAGATGGATATGTGAAGCGAACAAGCTTACGTTCTTATAGTGCATCCAATGGACAAGACTTTGCGATGAAGGATTCAGACCGATTATTGATGCAGTATGAAATGAACACAACGGATGTCCTTCTCTTATTTACGAATAAAGGAAACTACCTATATTGTCCTGTTCATGAGCTTCCAGATATTCGTTGGAAGGACCTTGGTCAGCATATCGCGAGTATTGTTCCGATTGATAAAGAAGAAAAAATTATTCAAGCCATTCCAGTTCGTGACTTCAATGAGGATAAATATCTTCTTTTCTTCACAAAAAATGGTATGGTGAAAAAGACAGAATTAAATCAATATAAAGCACAGCGTTACTCCAAGCCTCTCGTTGCTATAAATTTAAAAGGTGACGATGAAGTAGTTGATGTCCATGTAACAAATGGTGCACTTGACGTCTTTATTGCGACACATTTAGGTTATGGATTATGGTTTAAAGAAGACGAAATTAATATTGTTGGAACACGTGCTGCCGGTGTGAAAGGAATCAATTTAAAAGAAGATGACTATGTCGTTAGTGGCCAAGTGTTTGAAAATGAAAGAAAATCTGACGTTGAATTCGTTGTTGTAACAAATCGCGGAGCTTTAAAGAAAATGAAATTAGAGGAATTTGAACCATCATCTCGAGCTAAACGTGGCTTAGTAATGCTAAGAGAGCTTAAGAAAAATCCTCACCGAATTGTTCGTTGCTTCATGAGTGAAGGTAATGAAATGGTTCATCTTCAATCTGAAAAGGGAATAACGGAATCAATCTTAATTAAAAATTTACGTTTAAATGACCGATACAGCAATGGTTCGTTTTTCATTGATGAACAAGAAGCAGGACCGGTTATTGATAGTTGGTTAGAAAAAATAAATGAAGCTGAATAGATAGATGAGGCTGTCTCATAAGGGTCTGGTCCCTTAGTATTGAGACAGCCTTGTTTTTTAATGGATTAAATCATGAACGTTTAGAATGGAAAAAATCCCAAAACGCCTGCACAATTTCAATTCCTTGGAATAAAAAGAGGCTAAAAGCGGTTAACGAAAAGCATCCAATAAGGAAGAGTCGAAACCAAAAAATCATGTTCATACCCTCCTTTCCCATATTTTTTTGAAAGGGGGGTTAATTATTGAAAATATTTGGATCCGTAAAAAACTGCTATTAAAAAATAAAAATGTCGATAATAAGATTCTATGAAACTATAAAAACCATTAATAATACATGTAATTAATAAATCTATATATGAATGTAATAGGAAGTCAGGCGTATCTTTCGAGGAGTCTAAAGGATCGAAAGCTATAATATTTTCTTCTTGAAAAGCAATTGTATATGGGGAATGATGAATGACAGAGAATTGAACGGAGTAGTTGATGAAGATGATAACTAACGACAGCTGAATTAAACATATATTTTTGTTAAATCGATATTGATTAACCAAACAGCTGCCCCCCTTTCAAACTACTATAAATATTTTTATAATATCAAATTGTTTTAAAATCGACAATAAATAAGATTTATCTAGAATTTTATCTAAAATTTGTGATATAATTTCTCTTGTTTGTGTTAAAAAACCTTACATAAATTACAACGAGAAAGGAGCTTTAAAGAAAATGCAATGGTTAGAATTCATTGTCTCACAAGGTAACAAATATCTATGGAGTTATATTCTTATTTATATGCTTATTGGATTGGGTATTTTCTTTACGATTCAATCTAAGTTTGTTCAAATCCGATATTTTGGTGAAATGTTTCGATTAATTGCTGAACGAGATCAAACAAAAGGAATTTCATCCTTACAAGCCTTTTTTGTAAGTGCTGCATCACGTGTAGGGACAGGAAACTTAGCTGGTGTTGCACTTGCTATTGCATTAGGAGGACCTGGAGCGGTTTTCTGGATGTGGGTAATTGCCATGATCGGAATGGCTTCAAGCTTTGTTGAAAGCACACTTGCTCAAGTCTATAAAGTAAAAGATGGTGATAGCTTCCGAGGTGGACCAGCCTATTATATGGAAAAAGCCTTAAATGCCCGCTGGCTAGGTATTATCTTTGCTGTTTTAATTACGTTATGCTTTGGTTTAATTTTTAATTCCGTTCAAGCCAATACAATTGCAGCAGCTTTTGAAGAAGCATTTTCCATTAATCAAACGGTAATGGCTATTATCTTAGCTGTATTAACAGCGATGATTATTTTTGGTGGAATTAACCGAATTGCAAAAGTAACACAAATTATTGTTCCTGTAATGGCTTCTATTTACATTGTAGTTGCGCTTGTCGTTGTCATGATGAATATTGCGGAGCTTCCAGAGATTATTGCCTTAATTGTAAAAAGTGCATTTGGATTAGAAGAAGTTGTTGGTGGAAGTATGGGGGCTGCCTTATTATATGGTCTTAAGCGTGGTCTATTCTCCAATGAAGCGGGTATGGGAAGTGTTCCAAATGCTGCAGCAACAGCAAATGTTTCCCACCCTGCCAAACAAGGCTTTATCCAATCTTTAGGTGTCTTTTTTGATACCATCATCATTTGTACTGCTACAGCATTTATCATTTTATTATTTGATGTGACACCAGACAAAGAATTAAGTGGTATTCAATTAACACAAGCGGCACTATCATCTCATATCGGAAGCTGGGCAACCGTGTTTGTAGCTATAGCGATTTTCCTTTTTGCCTTTAGTTCGATTATTGGGAACTATTATTATGGTGAAACAAATATTGAATTTATTCGAGAAAATAAAACATGGCTTGTTATTTATCGTTTAGCTGTAGTAGCAATGGTTGTATTTGGTTCTTTATCTGGAATTCAAATTGTATGGGATTTAGCTGACTTATTTATGGGATTAATGGCTGTTATAAACCTAGTCGTTATCACTTTACTTTCTAAAGTAGCGATGAATGTTCTTAAAGACTATGTAACTCAGCGTAAACAAGGAAAAGATCCAGTTTTTCTTGTGTCCAAAATTAAAGGCTTAACCAATGCGGAAGCTTGGTCTGAAGAACATAAAAAAAGAGAAACAGCATAATGTGTAATAGAGGCTACTTTTTTATGTCTCTAACCTAGTTTAAGGTTTGGGACGTAAGAGAAAGCCTCTTATTTATTTGCTAAAAACAAGAGAATATAAGTAGAAAAGTAGTAACTTGAAGTATATGAATGTTTACTAGCTATTAAGGAAGTAATACAAGTTGTAGGTCAAAACACAGATAGTATTTTCGAACATGTCAACTATTAAAATGAATCGTCTTTTTATAGTGTAAGTATGCCTCATACGTGTGGAAAACGCTAAGAAAGGTTTGAACTTGAACATAACATTTTAGAGATATTATTAATTTTGAATGTTACCTATTAAATTCCACTATCATTAAAAATAACTCCATTCACCCATAATAATTTATTCATATCTCCTCATTGAAATCATTATCCATTCAAATTTATTTAGTTAATTGAACCTATCTTAATAGGGAAGCTTTTTATTGCCTTCATATCAAAAGAAGACAAACCATATGTTGATAATAAATAGGAGGTGGATAAGGTGATAAGCGAGTTTAAACAGTTTATATCTAGAGGAAACATTTTAGACTTAGCAATTGCGGTAATGATGGGGGCGGCTTTTGGAAAAATTGTTGAATCCTTAGTTCAAGATTTAATGATGCCAATGATAGGCGTTTTATTTGGAGGTGTGAACTTTGAGGGTTTACATATTGCCATTGGACAAGAAGTTATTCGGTACGGACGTTTCTTGCAAACGTTAGTGAATTTTCTTTTTATTTCACTTAGTATTTTTATGATGATTAAGTTTTTATATCGGCTAAAGGGAGAAAAAGGAAATTATCAAATTAAAAACACAACCAATCTAGAAGTTCTTCAAGAAATAAGAGACTTATTGAAAGAAAAAAATGAGGATATTCATTCAAAAAAAACCCCGACAATAACCATTCAATCGAAAAAGAAAAACAATATATCTTAATTGATCATTTTATATAATTTGATGAAATTAAAATTATGAAAATTTCATCTTTTCTCAAAATTAGAAGGGAATTTCGAATCGTTTATCGTATAAAGTAAATATACATAAATAGACAATTTTCATCTTAACAACAACATTATGGGGGAATGGGAATGAACGCAGAAAAGCTTGAAGGAAAGTTGTTATGGGAGCCTTCTAAAACATTACAAGAAGAATCGAACTTAAAACACTTTATGAATTGGTTAGAACACAATCGTGGTTTAACGTTTGATTCTTATCACAAATTATGGTCATGGTCTGTACAAGAAATTGAGGGGTTTTGGTCAGCATTATGGGATTATTTCGACATTCAAGCTCATACACCTTATGAAAAAGTTCTTTCAGAAAGAAAGATGCCAGGAGCTAAGTGGTTTCCTGGAGCAACATTAAACTATGCTGAGCATATCTTTCGGAATGAACGCACTAATGAAACAGCTGTTATTTATGAATCTGAACTACGAAAGCAATCTTCCTTAACATGGGGCGAATTGAGAGGAAATACAGCAAAAGTAGCAGCGTATTTGAAATCATTAGGAGTAAAAAAAGGGGATAGAGTCGCTAGTTATGCTTCCAATATTCATGAAACATTAACAGCCTTTTTAGCTTGTGCAAGTATTGGAGCCATTTGGACAAGCTGCTCACCTGAATTTGGAATTATGAGTGTGATTGATCGCTTTAAGCAAATTGAACCAAAAGTTTTATTTGCAGTTGACGGATATCGCTATGGAGGAAAAGACTTTAACAGACTCGACTTAGTCAAGAAAATCCAGGATGAGCTTCCTAGCTTAAAAGAAACCATTATTATTCCATACTTACATGAAAATCCTGATATAAGTCAATTAGAAAAAGCAGTGTTATTAAATGATGTTTTAGAAAATAGCAAACAAGTAAGATTAACATTTGAACCAGTTCCTTTTGATCATCCATTATGGATATTATATTCTTCTGGAACGACTGGTAAGCCAAAAGCAATCGTTCAAAGTCAAGGCGGCATTTTACTTGAACATTTAAAGCTAGGCTCATTACAAGTTGATTTGAAAAAAGAGGATCGTTTCTTTTGGTATACGACAACTGGTTGGATGATGTGGAATGTTGTTGTGAGCGGTTTATTAACAGGTTCAACGATTTTATTATATGATGGAAACCCAGCGTATCCGAATCATGATACATTGTGGAAATTTGCAGAATCTACGAAAATGACCGTTTTTGGAACGAGTGCAAGTTTTATAACTACATGTATGAAAGCGGGAATAAAGCCAAAAGAAAATGTTGACCTTACTCATCTAAAGAGTATCGGATCGACTGGTTCACCATTACCAGTTAGTGGATTTGAATGGGTTTATGAAAATGTTAAGGAGGATGTATGGCTATTTTCAACAAGTGGTGGTACGGATTTATGTACAGCATTTATTGGAGGAACACCACTACTACCTGTACACGCTGGAGAATTACAGGCGCCTGCTTTAGGGGCTTCAGTGAAAGCGTTTAACGAAAAAGGTGAGCCTGTCTTTGAAGAAATTGGGGAACTAGTCATTACTGAGCCAATGCCATCAATGCCAATTTATTTCTGGAATGACCAAAATAACAAGCGTTATGTAAATAGTTATTTTGATGTGTATCCAGGTATTTGGCGTCACGGGGACTTTATTAAGTTTACTTCCAAAGGTAGTGCTATTATATACGGTCGCTCTGACGCAACGATTAATCGTGGCGGAATTCGAATGGGAACGAGTGAAATTTATAATGCGTTAGAAAGCATTTCTGAAGTGGTTGATAGCTTAGTAATAGATATTCCGATTACTAGTGAAAAGTCTTATATGCCTCTTTTTGCTGTATTAAAAGAGGGATGTGAACTAACAAATGATCTTAAAAACCGTATCAATCAGGCTATCCGTCAAAATTGTTCTCCAAGACATGTACCAAATGATATTTTCCAAGTAAAAGAACTACCAAAAACGTTAAACGGTAAGAAAATAGAAGTTCCAATTAAGCGAATTTTAATGGGAACACCAGTTGAAGAAGCGGTTAATATGGGATCTTTATTAAATCCAGACAGTCTAGAGTACTTTATAGAATTTTATAAAAACATGGAATCTTAAGCTGCTCCTTGTTGAGCTGCTTTTTTCTTGTATAAAAAAAGTCGAATTAGGGAGCATATTGGATAGAGAAAGGTGGGGTAATATGGAATTTGCATGGATTTGGAAGTCAATTTTAATCATTACAATTGGGTCGCTTTTATTACGGTTATCTGGGAGAAGGTCCATTTCCCAAATGACGATATCAACAACGGTTATAATGATTTCAATTGGGACAATACTTATCCAGCCAGTTAGTGAAAAAAATATTTGGATTACATTTCTTATTGCAACTCTCCTCATTTTAACTTTAATGACTCTTGAATATTTACAAATGAAATCAGATAAGCTTGAATCCTTTTTAACAGGTAAATCAATTATGGTAATCGAAAATGGACAAATAATTGAGAAAAACTTAAAGAAAATTCGATTGTCTGTTGATAAATTAGAAATGCGGCTTAGGCAAGCTAGTATCGAAAAAATTGAAGATGTCAAATGGGCGACTATTGAACCAAGCGGTCAGCTTGGTTATGTCTTAAAAGAACCAAAGAAATATGCAACAAAAGAAGATATACAAAAAATTATTGATATTTTAAATACCATGACAGTTGGACAATATCCTTCAGTGACTTTTTCCTCCGGTGATCAGTCAAATATTTTTGAAGAATCTCGTTCCAAAGAACATAAAAAAGATATACCAGACCATTTAAATTAAAAGAGTACGCCATTTAACGGGAGAGATAGAATTGAAAAATTTTTTAACGGTATTCTTACTAGCTATAATGATGACTAATGGATATACTTCTTGTGAGGCTAAGAGCTCATATCCAGAAGACTCAACGCTATTACGTTATCAAGATATGCTAATAACCATGTTAAGTCCTCATATAGATCACGAAGTAGGGGATTATTACTCTAAATTATTGACCGTCACTCCATCTATCTATCCATATGAAGTTGAAATAAAAAAGATTGAAAGGATTGGAGGCTTTCGAACATTTGACTTTTCTCTAACGATTGAAGTGGTACCTGTAGTTGGCCCGCATATTTCAGTTGGCAAAGATCGATTAACATTCCGAATTACTCCAGAAATCCCTTCCAATCAAGTTAGATTATTGGATTATGAACATCTTGAAACACATGAACTTCCTTCCAAATGGCAGCACATTATTAGATAATTAGTTTAAAGGAAAGGATTAAATTAAGAAAGGTGATGGATTGTGTCTACTGTTACGGTAATTGGGAGTTCTTCAATAGATTTCGTTGTCCAAGCGAAAAAAAGGCCAGAAATGGGCGAAACGTTACTAGGTGATGATTTTGCTACATTACCAGGAGGAAAAGGGGCAAACCAAGCAGTTGCTGCATCAAGACTTGGTGCAAAGGTATACATGATTGGATGTATTGGCAATGATTATTTTGGCCAGCAAATCCTAAATAATTTTAAAAAAGAAAATGTAAATGTAGATCATATAAAAGTTTTAAATGATGTTTCCAGCGGAACTGCTCACATAACTGTTGTAGATGAAGATAATAGTATTATCGTTGTACAAGGAGCGAATGTGTTTGTTACACCTGAAATAGTTAAAGAAGCTATAAAAGTTATTCAAAATTCAGAAATGGTGTTAATTCAGCAGGAAATTCCGGAAGAAACGGTTGAATATGTGAGTGAAGTTTGTAAAAAAGAAAACATACCGCTAATTTTAAATCCTGCTCCAGCAAGAATTGTTAGTGAAAAAGTTCTTTCAAATGCTACATATTTAACTCCAAATGAACATGAATTCTCTGTTCTTTTAAAAGGATTAACACGTGAAGAAGCCTTTAATAAATTCCCAAATAAACTAATCATTACTGAAGGAGAAAAAGGTGTACGGTATTATAACGGACAAGAAGAAGTTGTAGTACAAACATTTAAAGTTGACGTTGTTGATACGACAGGTGCAGGGGACACATTTAACGCAGCATTTGCTGTTGCTATATCGGAAGGAAAGGGATTAGAAGAAGCTTTACGTTTCGCAAACAGAGCTGCTTCGTTATCTGTAAGCAAACTTGGTGCTCAAAGTGGTATGCCTTATAGAATAGAGGTAGAGCGATTACTTTTAGAAAAATAATAATATGTATTTTATAAGAAATAATTTACAATAACATTATTATGTAAACTAAATTTAAAATCATCGGAAGGAGGTTCTATAAGTTAATAAGTAAGTATAGTAATTATGAACCAATTGTTATATAAATTCAGAAAATTGATTAGAAAAAATAACAATGATAATATTTAAAAATCTATTATTTGTGTTAATAGAATTTCATAATAATATATAAATGAATAATATTAAAAATTTGTAAATAAATGATTAGCATTTGAATCTAAATTTCACTAGAAACTAAAATCAATGATGAAATAAATTTCTAAATGAATATATCTCAAAATTTTTGTTGTCTCATTCACATAAGTATACTTAGGATTTGAGACTGAGAGATTTTTTATTTCTATAACTTCCTATAATATATATTATGTAAACTAAAATGAAGAAAGAGCAAAAAACATTCCCTACTTGTTGTAGATTGATGTGGATTGACAGAATTATCCCTTTTTATGCTAAATTGCATTTAAGTGGGTATAATTGTGTCCAATTTGATGACCGAATTATACCCACTTTATATGCGTACTTTTCATGAAGACTTGTTTTCAAAGATGTTGTTAATAAAGATCTTCTAATTTTAGTGAACGTTTAATCACAGTACCAATTTATCTTCAATATTCTTGTATTGTATATTTTGTTCCTGTTGTAGATTGATTGAATTACTTAACAGTATAATACTGCACTTCTAATTGATTGTTTATATCCTTCAGGGATAATCACATCATCTAAGTCCTCTATTTGAACCCATCGATATTCCAAATGTTCCTCGCTAATGATAACATTTGATGTATCATTACATTTACATAGATATGTAACGATAAATACATATTTACCTTGGAATACCTCATATACCCATGAATCAATAATACAATTAACCATACAATTTAACCTTAATTCTTCATATATTTCTCTTATCAAACATTTCTCTGGATCTTCATCTACTTCAAGTCTCCCACCAGGTAATTCCCATTCATTTCTATCGTTTTTAAGTAACAACACATGGTTGTTCTCTATAATAATTCCTTTTATGGAAATTGGTAATGCAATACCCAATTTGACACCCCTCTCGCTTTATTCAAATACTTTCTGTCAATCTACGATAAATAAGAGAAAATAGTTTTTGTAGACTCCACGAAATCTACTAAATGTTCATCAAGAATCTTTTGTAAAATAGCTAAATTAAGATCTTGATAATTGTGGACAGCTATATTTCTGAATCCAACCATTGCTTTCATCTTTTGAGACAGTGAAGATGTAATAATTCCTTCTTCTTCTAATAAACTAAAAGCATCTCGGCTAGTTTGAGGAAGGCCAAGTTTTTTCTCCGCTACAATATGCATTGCCAAATCAATACAAGCCTCACATGCTCTTTGCAGGTTTAAAATAATGGAATCTTGTTTTGTATAGTTTTCTAGATTGTTTTCATATTCCTCATGAAAACGTCTAATACAACGTTCGATAATACTGATTTTATTTAAAATGACATCATTTTTCATAAATAGACATTCGTTCAACTTAGCGTACATATTTAAGGTTTTTAGTTCAAATTGAGCCTATTTCAAAACATTTGTACAATATATCATTTTCCCTGTAGAGATAATTTGAGCTTTCATTACCGTACTCGCTTGATTTATATTAATTAGATTTACATCTGGATGTAGTTTAGTTGCTAACTCTTTTGCAATGATAAGCAATTCATATTTGTCTAATTTTTTTCCATCACTCAGAAAGGCAATATCGATGTCACTATCTTTAAGGGTAGTTCCCTTAATAGTTGACCCAAACAAGAAAATTAAAAATGTGGATAGTTTTTCACTTAATGTATTGACGACAATGATTTTTTCCATAGTTTCACTCAACGTACAAATACCTTAATATATATTCGATACGGGATGGGCAATCATCGATGGGGTTAGCTATTTGAACTAATACTATTTTATAGATAAGACATCATTTTTCTTTAAAAATATACATACCTGTAAGTTTTATTTCTTATATATATATGTTTGTATACGTACGTATGATGCAGCTGTACCTAGAAAGAGTAAAATTATCCATTTAGCTTGAACTGGATACATTAAGTAAAGTGGTAAATCAAAATGCGGCATAATTGTACATATTGGTATACCAATTGTAAGCATCAATATTATGTATAAATCTATATTATTTGTACTTTTCACTGGAATATGCCTCCATTCTTGAAAACTAAAGAAAAGCACACGCTCAGTGGTTATAAAGCTGCCCTTCAACTAACTATTACAAAGCATCATAATTTTAAGGAATTGTTTCTTAAAATATTGAATTAATCATATGGGTTTTCTCTTCTTTCTTTTTGAAAACTATATATAACTATGAAAAGGATAATTCCTCCTAATATTTGCATTGAACTCGCCAAAATTGACCAAGTCATTTGATTATAAAGAGTTAAATTCATAACACCATTTCCTAAACTTAAAATAGCAAGAACCAACCATGCAAATATTTGAACTTTTTTATTTGTCAATGAGTTACTAACCTCCCTAATTGAAATATCATCAATTTTTCTATATGTTTAGTTTTAAATCACACACATATTATTAACTCCTTTTTATATAAATTATAGCAAATAATACCAATATATTGTGAGAAAATAATCTTTGATTTGAATAATTTATTAATGAAAAGACAAAGATTTTTTGTAATTAAAATAAGTTATTTCTTTTATTAAATGAAAAATATTTAATTGTATTTTAGTTAAAATTTACATTTGTTTTTGGTTTAAATAAAAATGCACCTCTTATTCAGGTGCATTTTATTGTGGCTTAATTGTTAACATTTTTCCCTTCCCATTCGTCTTTTAATATCCCATACACAATGTGGTCAACAAAGTGGTCATACAGCCATTCGGCTTGCCTGATTATTCCTTCTTTTACAAACCCTAATCTTTCAGGAATATATCTACTCTTTTTATTTTCAACTGCAGCACGAATTTCTACTTTATTTAACTTAAGTTGGTTAAATGCATAATCAGTTAGAGCTCTCACTGCTTTTGTCATAATACCTCTTCCTTGGTACTCTTGTCCAAGCCAATATCCAATATATGCCGTTTTGTTAGACCAGTTGATGCTGTTGAAGCTAACTAAGCCAACTATTTCTTCCTTATATAAAATAACTGCTGTCATACTTTTATTTTCCACATATTCTTTTAAGGCTCCTTGAATAAATTCTTTTGTGTCCTCCACTTTTGTTGATGTGTCAAGCCAAGGAAGCCATTCTTTTAAATAACTTCTTGATTTGTCAATTAAATTATATATTTTTTCTGCATCATTCAATTCGATTAACTTTAAAGATACATCTTCATCTATCTTATGTATAAACATAATTTCTCCCCCATTTTTTATTGTTGGTATCATTTTACAACAAATAATAGATTAATTATCAAAAAAATAAAGAGCCACATATGGACTCTCATATTACGTACCACAAAACGTCCGATATGGCTCGCATGTTGACGGTGGAAGTTCCGCGTATTCTTCTTGATCTTTCGTGTAGGCGTAAGGGTCAGAGAGAGCATGAAGAAACTTCTCCATAACGCTGTAATCACCTTTTTCAACGGCCGCTTCGAGTGCTTCTTCTACACGGTGATTCCGTGGAATGATAGCTGGATTATTTTTACGCATACGTTCATGCACCATCTCTTCTGATTGTGTTTGCCTCTTTAGTCTTTCTTTCCACTTTGAATGCCACTCTTTGAATGTAACAGTGTTAAATAGCTGTAAATCTTCATATTGGTCCAATGTTAAGGAGCGGAAAGTATTCGTATAATCCGCTTTATATTTTTGCATCATTTTTAGGAGATCTTTCAACAGTTCTTCATCTTGTTCTTCTTCATTAAAAATTCCAAGCTTAGCTCTCATTTCGTTTAGCCAATGACTATAATACAATGTGGAAAATTTCGAAATAGCTTCTTTCGCAATTTCAATGGCTTGTTCTTCGTCTTCATGCAATAACGGTAACAAGCTTTCAGCAAATCTTGCCAGGTTCCAGCTTCCTATATAAGGTTGATTTCCGTAAGCATATCGACCGTGATAATCGATGGAACTAAAAACTGTGTCGTAATGAAATGTATCCATAAAAGCACATGGGCCATAATCAATCGTTTCCCCGCTAATCGTCATATTGTCTGTGTTCATGACTCCATGAACAAAACCGACTAATTGCCAATTAGCAATCAGCGCTGCCTGACGTTTAATAACTTCTTCAAGTAAGTAAAGGTAGCGGTTTTCGGCCTCTTCAAATTTAGGAAAATGCCGCTTTAAAGCATAGTCTGCCAGAGCTTTTAGTTCTTCAAGTGTACAGAACTGAGCTGCATATTGAAATGTTCCAACACGCAAATGACTAGCTGCAACTCGCGTTAGGATTGCTCCAGGAAGCTCTTTTTCTCGAATAATCTTCTCACCTGTTGTCACAACTGCAAGGCTTCTAGTTGTTGGAATTTGTAAGGCGTTCATCGCTTCACTTATTATATATTCACGAAGCATCGGGCCTAGGGCAGCTCTTCCATCTCCCCCACGGGAATATGGGGTTCTACCTGACCCTTTCAGCTGTATATCAAACCGCTCACCGTTTGGAGTAATTTGCTCACCTAAAAGGATGGCTCTTCCATCCCCTAGCATCGTAAAATGTCCGAATTGATGACCTGCATAAGCTTGAGCTAGTGGAGTTGCTTCTTCTGGAATGCGATTGCCTCCAAATATCTCTGCTCCTTCTTTACTTTCCAACTCTTGGTCATTTAACCCTAGAGACCGAGCTAATGAATGATTAAATACGGCTATTTCTGGATTTTCAACAGGTGTGGGGTTAAGCTTACTATAAAAACGATCCGGTAACCGTGAGTAACTATTATCAAAGTTCCAACCTGCTTTCAATATCGTCAACTCCTCCGTGAGGTTAGATTGTTTCTTCATATGCTACAATAGTAAATTACGCAAATCTTCTATTTTTTAAGCAACTACAATTTAATATCTGCTTAAAACAACATTAACAATTCATGAAAAAGATTTATTTTGAAAAAAACTCTTCAAGATTCAATTGAAACCCTTTTAAAACACTTGATTCAATGATATTTCATAATTTCTCAATGGGTGTGAAGTTTTCTTTTTGGGAACGCTAACCGAGTATCCAATGAATATCGTAATGTGTTATACATATTATACCATGAGGATTCCTAAACATATTATTTATGAGCTTCTAATAACTCTTGATGTTTTTCAATCATATATCTTTTAAATTTATCAAGTTCATTTTTTCTGAAAACAACAGTGAAATGTTCATCCTTATAACAATTCAGGACCTTTTGAATGGTTTGTTGATACTCCTTTGGAAATGTTGATAATCCCCAGTAAGCAGCTTCTTTTTTCGATGAAATCATTCCTTCTTTTAAATACCAATAAACTCGTATCATATTTAATACACTATAAATCGGATCCACCTCTATATTTTCAACACAGTCTATAAAGTCTCCCATAATGGAAGATAGATAATGTGAACGTGGAATATTAGGAAAAACATGCCTAATAGGAGGACCTTCTAAACAAATACCAAAGTTATTGATTATTGTAATGTGTGCTGATAAATCAGCATCTGCCTTTATCTTTTCATTTAAATATTCATATGTTCCTTTTGACAAGTCATCTTCATAACGCACTCTCCAATACTCACTATAGTGAAAATCAAAAGGACAAGGATGCTTCCAGTTATTTAATTGATTTATGTTTAAAAAGCTAACTTCTATTGGGTAAGGATTGTTAGAGAAAGTTAAAAATAATTTAGCTAATTTTCTTTTTGTATTAACATCCATTATTTTTTTCGTAACAACTAAAAGATCAATATCACTTTTTTTGGGGTTAAAACCTCCCATTGCTAAAGAGCCATGTATGTAAAAGCCTATAAAATCATCTTGAATGACTTTTTTAGTATCAGTTAAAAGTTGTAAAACAAAACCTTTTATATCTGAAGAGCACGTGTACCAGTTGGTCATAATTTAGCCTCCAGTAACCTTCACCTTTTAAATTTTGAATACATCTATTTGCAAATAACATAACTGATACTCCTAGAAGACAAATGAATGCGCCAATCCAATCATATAAATCCGGAGTTTTCTTATCAACTCCCCATCCCCATAGGATGATAAATATCCCTCCGTATGCAGCATAAACCCTTCCGAAAGTCGGAAAAGATTGAAATGTTGTAATGATGCCGTATAACGTTAGAGATAGTCCGCCTAACAGTCCCAAATATAATGGCTTTCCATCTCTAAGCCACAACCATATTAGATAACATCCACCTATTTCAGCAATTCCTGCTAATAAAAATAAGATCATTGCTAGAATCATTCTTGCCACTTCCCTAATAAAACGTTAAATTAATAAAAATAATACTTTTCATAAAGAACTTATTCTTAGTGAATATCCCTCTTCTTAAATCTCCCACCACGAACTTCGTTAATATCAGCAACAGCTAAAAAAGCTGAAGGGTCTAACTCTTCTACAATAGATTTTAGTTTGGCCTCTTCAAGTCGAGTGATAATGCAGAAAATTACTTTTTTATCATCTCCCGTATATCCACCTTCACCTCTTAAATACGTTACTCCACGACCTAAGCGGGCCAAAATAGCATCGCCTATTTCTTGATATTTATCACTAATAATCCAGGCTGATTTAGACTCTTCCAATCCGTCTATTACAATATCAATCGTTTTAAACGCAATGACGTATGCTAAAATGGAATACATTGCTCTGTCCCAGCCAAGAACAAAACCACCCCATCCAAAGATAAAGACATTAAAAACCATGATAAATTCACCAACGGAAAAGGGGAACTTTTTATTTAATAAAATTGCTAAAATTTCACTTCCATCTAATGCACCACCATAACGAATAACTAAACCTACACCTGAACCTAAAATAATTCCGCCAAAAACGGTTGCCAATAATACATCATCAGTAAAGGCTTCGACGTAATGAAGATAATTTGTCGTGATTGATAAAACGGTAATACCAAATAACGTTGAAATGGCGAACGTTTTTCCAATCTGCTTATATCCTAAAAAGAAAAACGGAATGTTTAAGAAAAAGATAAAAAAACCAAGCTTAATTCCCGTTAAGTTATATAAAATAATGGAAATGCCAACAATTCCACCATCCATGATCATATTCGGAACGAGAAAAATTTCGATACCGATAGCCATTAAAACAGCGCCAATAAAAATAAATATGGCTCGTTGAATGATTTTCATTTTGCTTAATTTTGGGTGTTGCTTTTCTTTTTGGATATACTGTTGTAGTGTTTCTTCCCCCAATATAACCCCCCCTTATCTTACAGATCTTTATTTTTTATATTGAGATAGAAATTATATGCGTTAAAATGTTAGATAATTTTGAATATATATTTTAATTATATCAGTTGTTAGTAGAAAAACTAAAAAACAAATTATCAATACTTTTTTATACTGAAAATATTAAGAATATATGTATGTATTTTAAAAATGATATTAGCTTATTAATGAATACAACATTCAATTTACGTCTCGAACTAACTTATCCTATCCTTGTTCAGTTTTCTATTATATGATGGAAATATACAATAGCTATTTTTATTCTTTGGAGGTTATAATGAACCGACTTACAGATCATTTGATTGTCATTTCATTTGATTGTCTTTCCGCGTTAGACTTTCCGATGTTAAAGGAGCTCCCTCATTTTAACGAATTATTAAAGAACGGCTCTTACTGTGAAAATGTCGAAACAATTTACCCTTCTCTCACCTACCCTTGTCATACATCCATTGTTACGGGGAATTATCCAAACCGTCATGGAATTGTAAACAACACATTTCTTCAACCCGGATGGCTCTCCCCTGACTGGTACTGGCATCGTAAGCATATTAAAGGGACTACTCTTTATGATGAAGCAAAAAAACAAGGAATGAAAACGGCCGCTTTATTATGGCCTGTTACTGCAAGGGCAAAAATTGATTATCATATGCCTGAAATTTTTGCAAACCGACCTTGGCATCATCAAATCCCAGTTTCATTATGGAATGGTAGCTTCTTTTATCAGCTTGAAATGAATTTTCGATTTGGTCACATTCGGAAAGGATTAAAGCAGCCAGCGCTTGATGAATTCGTTTTAGAATCAACAGTTTATACGATTAAGTGCAAAAAGCCTGATTTATTACTTGTTCATTTTGTTGACTTAGATAGCCAAAGACATTATCACGGATTTTCTTCAAAGGAAGCTGTTTCTGCCATTCGTCGTCATGACAAAAGACTCGGTCGAATAGTCGATGCATTAAAGGAAGCGGGAATATATGAAAACTCAACGATTGTAGCCCTGGGTGACCATAGTCAGCTTGATCATTCAAAAGCGATAAAACCAAATGTTTTATTTAAAGAGCGTGGACTTATTCAAGTGAATCAAAAAGGAAAAGTAATCGATTGGAAGGCTTATTGTAAAAGCTGTGATGGATCTGCATATATTTATGTAAAAGATCAAAATGATTTCGAAACAAAAGAAAAGGTTCGTAAGCTTTTCGAACAACTTGTTCAAGATGAAAATAGCGGAATTGAGCGGGTTTTTTCAAGCGAAGAGGCATATCAAATGGGTGCAGATGGCAATGCTTTCTTAATGATTGAAGCACAAAAAGGTTATTACTTTAAAGAATATGTTGAAGGTAAATATATTGACGACATTACGGAAAAAGATGTGAAAGAAGGCCGATTTACATTTGCAAGTCATGGTTATTCACCTAAAAAAGACCATTATAGAACGTTTTTTATGGCAGCTGGTAAAGGAATTCGTTCAAATGTTGTTATTCCTTCTATGTGTTTAGTTGATGAGGGGCCTACATTTGCACGGTTACTAGGACTTGACTTAGGAGAAACAGATGGGAAAGTTATCAATAAATTATTAACAATGTAAAGGGTATGTAAATTTTTCCTATTATTCATTTTGTAAACTGTTTTTCTAGTAAAATGAAAGTACAGTTTACAAGGGAGGTCGTCGTATGAAAGGTTTTTCAAAAGAGGAAAAGAGTTGGATTTTTTATGATTGGGCAAACTCGGCCTATTCTATTATCATTACAACTGCTGTATTCCCTCTTTTTTATAAAGCATCCGCTACAAATGCCGGAGTAAGTGCTGCAAACTCAACTGCGTATTTAGGTTATACAATAGCTATTGCTACATTTATATTAGCCATGATTAGCCCTATTTTAGGTACTATTGCTGACTATCAAGGTTATAAGAAAAAATTCTTCACTTTTTTCTTTCTATTAGGAGTTTCAGCAACTGGATTACTAGCTTTTATACCAAGTGATCAATGGCTTCTATTACTCATGTGTTATACCATTGCAACGGTTGGTTCTGCTGGAGCAAATGTGTTTTATGATGCATTTTTGGTTGATGTTTCGAATGAAGAACGGATGAATCGCGTTTCAGCTTTTGGTTTTGGATTAGGATATATCGGAAGTACCATCCCTTTTATTATCAGCATTGCAATCATTATTCTTTCTCAAAGTGGGATATTGCCAATTTCAACGACCATAGCTAGTAAAATTGCATTTCTTATTACCGCTTTATGGTGGCTTTTATTTACGATTCCACTTTTGAAAAATGTTCATCAAATACACTTTATCGAACGTGAAGCAAAACCAGTTGTTAATAGCTTCAAACGTCTTGGTAAAACGTTAAAAGAAATTAAAAATTATCGCCCGCTCTTTTTGTTCCTACTCGCCTACTTCTTTTATATTGATGGGGTTGGAACGATCATTTCTATGTCTACTGCTTATGGTACAGATTTAGGAATTAGTTCGACAGACCTCCTTATTATCTTATTTGTCACACAAGTGGTAGCCGCTCCTTTCGCTATACTTTATGGAAGATTAGCAGAGAAATTTACGGAAAAGAAAATGCTTTATGTAGGAATCATTATTTATATTATCGTTTGTATTTATGCTTATTTTTTAGAAACAACTATAGATTTTTGGGTTTTAGCCATGCTTGTTGCTTCATCACAAGGTGGGATACAAGCGCTGAGTCGATCTTATTATGCGAAACTTGTTCCTAAGAAAAATGCTAATGAATTTTTCGGTTTTTATAATATTTTTGGAAAGTTTGCTTCCATTATGGGGCCGCTATTAGTCGGCTTTACGGCACAAATGACGGGAAATTCGAAAATGGGTGTATTTAGTTTAATCATATTATTTATAATTGGTATTTTGGTTCTTGTGTTTGTTCCAAAACCAAATGAGGTTACTGTAAAAGAGGTAACAGAAGTAGGGAATGAAGTTTAATATTTTGTCTTGAATACATGACAAACTGTAGAAAAACGTTTTTTCTACAGTTTTTTATTTGTAGAAACAAAAGGTGTTAAATATTATGGAATTCTGTGTGTCATTCTATAAGAAGAGGTGATAGGATGGAACATGCTTTTGCTATCTTAAAAGTTTTAGGTAGAATTGTTACCATTTTACCATTAGCTCTTTTTGCAACAATTTATATGGGAAAGCGGTCGATAGGTGAATTACCTGTTTTTGATTTTTTAGTTATATTAACATTAGGTGCTGTAGTTGGTGCTGATATTGCAGACCCAAAGATCAATCATATTTATACTGCTATTGCCATTATTGCGATAGCTGTACTACAAAAAATCGTTGCCAATTGGAAAATCAAAAATCGAAAAATTGGTCGTTTGTTAACATTTGAGCCAACTATGGTTATTTATCAAGGTCAATTTATAATAAACAATATGAATAAAATTAAATATCCGATTGATACTGTTTTACAGATGCTAAGGGAGCAACAAATTTTTAACGTAAAAGATGTAGAATTCGCTATTGTTGAAGCAAATGGATTTTTATCGGTTAAATTATACCCTGAAAAGGAAAATGCTCGTGTTGAACATATTCAGCCAAAACCAAATCTGTTAAATAAGGGTATTGATGTACCAGTCGTTATTGATGGAGAAGTTTATGAAAAAGTTTTATATACTAGAAATTTAAATGAATCATGGCTTTATGATGAGTTAGAAAGAAGAAATATTTCTGATGTTAAAGATGTTTTTTATGCAGCTGTCAATGATATGAATGAATTACATGTTAGCCTCAAAAACCCAAGTAATGATGAAAACCTTCCTCCAATTTTACATTAAAAAAAGAAGGAAGGTTTTGTCGTTTACTTTCTAATACGCACAACTGTTCCTTTATTCACTTTTATTAACTCTTCAACAGATATTTTTACTAATGAATTTGGCGTACCACCACCTGTATAAATATACTCTTGTTCTGTCACTTTCGGGTCGATTAAAAAGGTTGCATCAAAACCGAAGGAAGGTACTCCCCCAGCTGGATAACCTGTTTTGTTTAAAATTTCATCTGCATTGGCCATTCGTGGTCGTTCCATATTTAAGGCTTTTCCTACCCTTGATGTACTGACTCGGTCTTCTCCTTTTACGATTGCCACAATTAATTGATCATTTTGATCAATCATACAAATGTTTTTGATGATTTCATCTACTGATCCATTAACTGCATTGGCCGCATCTTCAACGGTATGACAGGACTGTTCAAATTCAAGATGCTCTGCGTTAATACTGTTAGAATCTATGTATTGCTTCATTTTTTGACTGTAATCCATCCTATCACTTCCTTTAATATGTAAGTTTTTCACAATATTTTAACTTATTATTTGAAAACCTTCCATATTAAAATGTAAGTCGACCTTTTATCAATGTAATACAATTTCCAAATAATTGAACGGAATCTCCTACTATTTTCATCTTAATTTCTCCACCACGTTTTGAATCTTGAAATGCCAAAAATTCATTTTTGTTAAGCTTTTGACTCCAGTAAGAAGCTAATGCACAATGTGATGATCCTGTGACGTGATCCTCATTAATTCCTAATTTAGGAGCAAAATATCTTGATATAAAATCATATTTGTTTTTTCCTTTACTTGTAATGATGACACCGGTACCTTCTAATTCTTTAATTGTTTCGAAATTCGGTATCGAGTTATGAACCATTTCCTCATTTTCTAACTCTAATATATATCTATCTTCAGCCCATGCAGCATTTAAAATTGGGAAATTGACAATACTCTTTAATCTTTCTTTTATTTGAATTGGTTTTGACTTTTTAATTTGAAATGTTAATACGATTTCTTTTTCATTTCGTTCTGCCTTTAGGGGTCCTGAATTTGTATGAAAGACAATTGGTAAATGTGTTGAAGCAAAACCTTCGTTCCATAAAATATGTGCAGCTCCTAGAGTACCATGACCACATAGATCTATTTCTTTAATAGTGGTGAACCACTTAAGATTAAATGAATTCTTTTCATTTACTTTTGTAATAAAAGCGGTTATCGGTTGATTTAATTCATTTGTCAATGATTTCATCCATTCTAATGGTTGCACATCATCTAGTAATATGATTGCTGCAGGATTTCCTTTATACTTTTCTCTAGTAAAAGCATTAATGATGTAAAATCTGTTATTCATCTCGTTTTCTCCTCAGTTAAGACTTCAATTAACTTTTCAATATTTGAATTAAAACGATTGAATTCATATTCATAAGTTTCACTGTTTATTTTACTTTCTGACGACTCTCTTATAGCATTGGCAATAAGATATGAAGAAAAAAGTATAGAAATACTCAAAATAACAATTGCCCCTGTTAACGTTAATTTCGCCTTCTTTTCGTTCATCATATCCCCTCCCTATTGTTATTATAAATTAAATTGAAATATATGGAAATGATGACTTATCTAGGGGATAGGAAACAACTTAATTTATTTATATTTCGTTGTTAGTTAAATTTTTTTGTTCAAAGACTACTAAAATATTTTTCATGATTCCCTTTTTGTTGCTAAACAAAACAATTCCGCAAATTCATTGACGATAGTTTTATCAGGGTTCTTTTTTACATCATTCAACATTTTTTCTAATCCTTCTTGATACTCATCGTCGTTAATAAGTGTTAAAACTGAAATATCACGATTTTCAGCATGGTTAAGATAATCTAATAATGGAATTTGTGTAAGCTTATATTTTATTTTAAGTTCGACATGAAAACCTCTTTGCAACAGTTCATGAAAAATAACTTCCTTATCCCAGAAGCGTTTTAAGTCTTCATAGTAGGCAGATGGAAAGTAATGATATACCCACCATTTTTTCATGTCATGAATTATTATATTATGGAGCTTAAATATACCACCTTTCTTTAAAACACGAAAAACTTCATCTAATACTTGTTCCTTATTTATAAAGTGGTGAAAAGCATAATTATTTGCTATGTAATCGAACTTTTCAGATTCATATGGCATATTTTCAGCTAAACCTAAAACGAAAGAAACATTATTTAATTTCTGCTTGGCTATATTCAGCATATCTTCTGAAGCGTCAAGACCATACCAGTCAATGTTTATTGGATGGAAATATTTCATTTGATGTTGAAGATAAATGCCTGTACCACATGCCAAATCCAAAACATCATATTTCGTTTTTGGCTTTTGATCTATATAATCCTTTAAATCCTGATCCCATTTTACTTCTTTTAATCGATACGAATTTTGATCATACTTATTTGCAATTTTAGAAAAATCCGTAACTTTCATTCGTTCCTCCTCCGATATTAAGCTTCCACTTTTCTTCTAGAAGCTTTTGATTAGATAATGTTTGAAATCGCGTTTCTACCAGTTGAAAGCCGATGCTTTCATAAAGATGTCTTGCTAATTGAAGTTGATCATTTGTCCATAAAATAATTGTTTTATAGTTATTTTCCTGACAAAAGGAAATAGCTTTTTCTATCAACTTTTTCCCATATCCTGAACCTCTATATTCAGGTTCAACTAAAAAAAGACCTAACTGTGCTACATTTTCATTTACCTTTTTAATACTAATGGACCCCCTTGGGTGTCCATCAATTTCTAAAATCCAAATATTTTCTTTTGGATCAGACCTTTTGATAAAACCATCTACACTTTCTGTGATAAAATCTCGAAAAGTTAAATCATAACCATATTCTTTATTGTAAATCTGATAATGTGAATGAATAATATATGACATGTCATCTATTTGAAATGTTCGAATCATACAATCACCTTTGTTTATTTACTAAGATATATACTCTTTAATGGGAATATCCTGTTTTTTGGGGGGCTCTACTGTTACGACTGAACCTTTGGATTTTTCAAAAAAAGGTCCATGTACAAATTCTCTTCTTATTTAAAAAAACCTCTAATTATTTTCTAATATTTACTATTATTTTGTTTATTCATATTGTTGATGATAAAAATGAATATTTTTTAATATCTCAAATTCCTTGAAGGTGAAAAAATGAAAAGAACTAATGCTTTATTTCTTATAATCTTAGTCCTTATTTTCACGATTTTTCCTAATGGCCATGGATACAGTAAAGAATCTTCAAGTATTTTCATTAAAGTTGACCTTTGGAAAAACGAACTTTATGTCATTGAAAACGAAAAAATCATTCAGTTATATAAAATTGCCCCTGGTACAGAAGAATCCCCTACACCAATTGGAACATTTAAAGTAAATGAAAAATCTAAGTCTTGGGGTGGTGGTTTTGGATCCCGTTGGTTAGGGTTAAATGTCCCTTGGGGTGTATATGGAATTCATGGGACCAATAAACCTTGGCTCATTGGGAAAAAGCGAGTAGCGGATGTATTCGTATGCGGAACCAAGATGTTGAAGAGTTATTTGATATGGTTACAGAAGGAACAACTGTACATATAGAAGGTCCAATCACAGGTATTGGAAAAGGAGAATTAATAAATTTATCGGTTGGATCAAAAGGAAATTTGGTCCAATTGGTTCAGGAAAGATTAAAGTTTGATGGCATTTACAAAGGAAAGGTAAATGGGATTTATGACAGTGAAACAGAAAGAGCCGTAAAAACCTTTCAAAGAAATAACAATATAGCTGAAACGGGTGTCATATCCAAAAGAGAATATCTTTTATTAGGTATTTTAGAATAAGTTTTTCTTATAAGTGTTATTGAAAGATTCATTTATGCTTGTGTCATACGATTGAGTAAAAGATTGAGCAGAATGAAATGGACGAACTTATTTTAATATATTATTTTTCTTGTTTTCCCTTTATCGTTATCAGTTTTGACATAACAAAGTGTACGACTAGAATCGTAAGTATGAAATCTCTATATGCTTCATTTGTTTTTAACCACGATGCAAAAATATAGAAAAATGCAAAAGAAATGATGAGTAAGGATGTGATATATTGTTTTAGTTTGAGTTCCATTTTATTTCCCTCCTCGTTGTTTCCGCTAAGAGACGATCTTTACTTTTAATTAAATCAGAAACTTTTACTTTTTAATCCCACTCAAAAACAGAAATAACGGAATTCTCATCCGACGATAGTATGTATCTTCATGTTTGAAATTTTCCTTCATTGGATGTGACTCTCTTAAATTGGTTATGATGAATCCAGTTTTTTGAAGGAGTTTAAAGTATTCTTCAACTGTTCGATGATATTTATAGACAGTCCCGCCTAACCATTCCTGCTTACGGTAGCCCATTGCAAAATATTGATCGACAATCCAGTTAGTTCTCACGCCTGAAGTTTGAGGATTAGAGGTAATCACCGGGTGTTCAACAGAAAACACAAATCTCCCATTTGGCTTTAAAGCATTGTGTACTTTATAAAAAACAGATTCTAAATCTTTGATATAATGTAAAACAAGCCTGGATATAACTAAATCAAATTCTTGTTTTGGAGGATTCCATTCTTCAAGGAGAATATGTTCAACATGGCTATTCGTACCAATTAAGCTTTGTTGAGCAGCTTTAACCATATTTTTAGATCCTTCAATTCCAAAGTAATGAGTACATCCTTTTTCAAATAGTTCAAGTCCAAATCTTCCATCACCGCAACCAAGGTCTAATACCTTTAATCCGTTTACGTCATCAATTAACTCTAATATGACAGGCTTTTCTAATGTATCGTTAGCGTTCTCTTCTCTTTTCCTTCTATCCATATATCTTTTAAAATTTGTTTGATTTTCATAAAATTCAGATCCTCTATATTTCATAGGCTTCCCCCTAACTTAGTTTTTACCTAATGAAAACCCTTCAAATAACGGTCCACCGTAAGACTGTAACACTATATCTCCTAATCGAATGATTTTGCTCTTATCATTCGTTATATAAAAATGATCAAACGCTTCTACGAATTCATTGGCAAAATCTTCATCGTATTGCTTTAATGAACGAACAACCCATTTCGATGTGCCAATCCATTTTCTATTAGTTCTTAAAACAAACTCGCTAATTAAATCAGCAAGAGTATTGGCTATGAATAAAGCTTCTGCTCTATTATCACAACCTTTAAAACCCATAAGAGCATCTGTTATAAAATATCGCTTTAATTGGATTGTTTCTTCTGTCCATTTTTCAGGACCATTCTCTAATATTATCTTCGCTTCATTTTTTATTTCATGAATAATTTCATTATCTTTTATGATAATTCCTTCTGATACCATTCGAGGTAGGCTTGGCTTTGCTTGTTTGCAATCGTCTTCAAAAAAATATTTATAGAAATGTAGATTATGAACAAAAATTTCAATTGGCCATCCAAATTCATGAAGTGACTCTCGATAAGATGATTTGACATTTTGATCAAAAATAACAAGATCAAGATCTGATGTACTCGTTTCCTCTCCTCTTACAACACTCCCAGATAGTAATGCACCATCACAATCTGGGAAATGTTTTTTTACAAACTGATTTGCTGCAGCAATGGGTTCTAGCCTATCCAATAAAATCACCTCACAGTGATGCAGGGGTTGTTTTACCAGTTATGTTCATTCGATGTAAAAGGAGAAAATCCTTCCTTAACCAGCGATTATTTTGAACCAAATATTAATATTTATTTAGATAATAGAATTTTATCCCTTAAAAAAGTGTATCATAGATTATAGCAAAAAAGACCTCAAATAGAGGTCATTGTCTTTGTGAAATGTTAATTTGATGTTTTTACTTGATTTTTTACCTTACCCTTGTATAGGAACAAAAACCACCATACAAAGAAAAATAAATACCCACAACTCGTATAAATCGACCAAAAAGAACCTTGCATTAAATGACTTATTAAATGTTCAAATTCATTTATTCCTTCTTGTCTTCCAATACTGTTTACTAAGCTAATTATTGGAACGGTTATAGCTATAATAATTGTTATGATGGATAATACTTTCATTCTCTTGATTATAATACTGTAAATGGATGAACCTAATGTTGTTAACAAAAATAAGTAATAGATTACCCAAAACCAAGTAGGAAGTGTCTCCCAATACATTTTATCACTCCCTCACATTTTTTCCTAAAAAATAATATTTTACTTTCGGTGAAAACATTTTTTCATAAAAAAACAACTCATATTATTTTCTTAATATGTATAAACTAACGATGTCATAAATGTTTTTAAGATATACAATAGAAAGGTGTTTTATAATGGGTGCTATCGATCGTAGCGGGTTTCGTTTTGAGCCTGAATATAGTGTCATGTTGCAAAAAGGTGCGATTCATGTTTACCAAAAAGGAGAATTTCTAAAAGAAATCACCTTTTCCTTTCATGTACAAAAGCCAGAAGAGGCCCAAATTGAAAGCCTAATTGAACAATTTCTGTCTGAACAAAATGTTGAATAGTTTATATTTTTGTTTGTGATTTTACTTGAACTAGTTTTCCTAAAGCGATTAATAAACATGCTACACTTAGTATCCATAACGTTCCTGATATTCCCATACTAAAGGAAGCATCTTCAGAAGCCATTGGGTTTTGATGTTCAAAGGAATTTATGGCTACTAAAAGTTTATATCCTGCAAAGGTAAAGAAGGCAATATGGGCAAACAACCAAATAAACGCACCTTTTAAATATTTGAACTTCAACCATAAATAAAAAATAAATATAAATTCAATTCCCACAACAATACTAAAACCCCAGTTTAGCATTTCATACACTTCTTCTTCTAAATACACTTTTAGTACCTCCAATGACATTTTCAATTTGTAGTTTAACAAATATGTAAAAAATAGTAAAACATTAGATTGGTTTACATAATATTATTATTGTATTACATTACTTTTCCCTTTTCTCTATTCATTTTTGATAAGATCAATAGAAGGAGGTGCTCTCAATGAAGAAAAGAAAAATGAGGGATTATGGAATTTCAATTGGCACACTCGAAACTGGAGAAATGAACTCTATTTCTGATGTTAAGGGTGTAACGGTCGGTCATTGTACATTAAATAACGGTGATATGAAAACAGGAGTTACCGCTATTCTTCCCCATCAAGGGAATGTATTTAAAGAAAAAGTTTTAGGGGCCTCATATGTCATAAATGGTTTTGGCAAAACAATGGGTACGATTCAAATAGATGAGCTTGGGACAATTGAAACCCCTATTATTTTAACGAGTACGTTAAGTGTAGGTGTGTGTTCAAATGCGCTAATTCAATATATGTTAAACGAAAATCCAGAAATTGGTCGAACAACCGGAACGGTAAATCCGCTTGTATGTGAATGTAATGATATGCTGTTGAACGACATTCGAGCTGGCTATATAAAAGAAAAACACGTTTTTCAAGCGATCAAAAATGCTACTCAGTTCTTTGAAGAAGGTAGTGTTGGTGCTGGAACTGGAATGGTTTGTTTCGGGTTAAAAGGCGGGATTGGTTCATCCTCTCGACTGATTAAAATGAACGATGCTACATATACAATTGGCGTTCTTGTTTTGTCTAATTTTGGACAAATGAAAGATTTTCGCTTGAACGGAAAATTGATTGGTCATGAACTATGTCAATTCGTTCCTACTTCACCTAGTAAAGAAGATAAAGGTTCAATCATCATTATTGTTGCAACAGATCTACCAGTAACTGAACGACAGCTAAAAAGAATTATTAAGCGTTCTACCATTGGTTTAAGTAGAACAGGATCTTATTTTGGAAATGGTAGTGGAGACTTTATTATTGGATTTACGACAGAAAATAAACAACCTCATTTTCCCACAGGGTCGCTACAAACATTAAAAACAATTCATGAATCTGAAATCGATCATGCATTTATAGCAGTAGCAGATGCTACAGAAGAAGCGATTATAAATTCAATGCTTTTATCCAAAACAACGACAGGTAGAAACAATCAAACCGTTTATTCACTAGCTGATTATATCAATCACTTTCTATAATAAAAAAATTTTTTTATAATAAAGCTGTCTCATAGACCCTTATGAGACAGCTTCTTTCATTTTAAAGAAATCTGTTGGCTAACGGGTTTTGAATTTGAACTGAATCATAATCATCACTTCCTGGAGTCACTTCCATAACGGGTGGTGTTTCATTTTCTAATACATTTGTCATATTATGAATCGGGCTCATTTCTCTTGGTTGGCCAATTCCAGGAAAATATCGAGGAAGATCACCTAAAATTGGAGTTTTTCTGAATCCACTTAACATGATTTCATCACCTCCATGATTAGTATGACCTATTAAAGTTCCTGTACAATTTGAAAAATCATCCTGTATGTATATTGAATTAATAGAGAAGGATAATATACATTAAATAATCTTTAGGAGGATTTATGATGAAAGAAAAAGAAAGAAATGAAGCCAGTCAAAAACCTACAAAAGATAAAGATCATGATGAAAACGTAATTGATGAACTAGAAGACGAATTTAGAAAAGATGTGCTTGTATTTTGATTTATATATAAAAAATCCCCTACCGGATTTAAGGTAAGGGAAAAATTTGATGACTATTCACCTGTTTCTGCAAAACGTTTAATTCTTTCGCCAATTTCATCACGAACTCGTTGGAATACCGCCCACTTTTCTTCTTCTGTTCCTTCTGCTTTTGCAGGATCATCAAAGCCCCAATGTACTCTTTTTACATGAGGTGGTGTAACTGGACAATGGTCAGCAGCATGACCACAAAGTGTAACGACTAAATCTGCATTATTTAAAATTTCTGGATCAATAATATCAGATGTTTGATTCGAAATATCAATTCCAACTTCGTTCATGGCTTTAACAGCGTTTGGATTTAAGCCGTGTGCTTCGATCCCAGCGCTGAATACATTCCATTTATCGCCTAAGTATTTTTTTGCCCAACCTTCTGCCATCTGGCTTCTACAAGAGTTCCCTGTGCATAAAAAATAAATTGTTTTTTTCATCATAAAGATGTCTCCTCTCTTAATCGTGTAAAGTTTTATATATAATTGCCGCTAACACTGCACCTAATGTAGTAGCGACAAGATATATCCACAAATGATCGAATGCACCAGATATAAGTGCAGGACCTAATGATCGGGCAGGGTTCATAGAAGCACCTGAAATTGGTCCAGCAAACATGGCTTCTAAACCGACAGTTGCTCCGATTGCTATACCTGCAAATGATTTAACTGCTTTTCCGTGAACAGCTGAACCAAAGATTACAAGCATTAAGAAAAAGGTTAAAATAAATTCTAAGATAAAAGACTGTGACCAAGTATCTCTAGGTAAAGTCGCACCTAACGATGCAATATTTCCAAACAATGATATCATCGTTAAACTTGCAAAAATTCCAGCTAGAAATTGACAAATGATATAATATAGTGCTTCGCTTTTTGTAATATCACCATTAACTAAGAATCCAATGGTAACAGCTGGATTAAAATGGGCACCTGAAATATGACCAAATGTATAAATTAAAGCCATAACGACAAGTCCAAATGTAATGGCAATCCCAACATGTGTTAAGCTTTGAGTCAATTCATTAATGACAATGGCCCCTGTACCAGCAAAAACGAGAAAATAAGTACCTAAAAATTCACTAATTAACTTTTTTGACATTTCCAAGTTCCCCCGATGCATAAACAATTCTTATTCACAGCAAGAAATTCGTAGTCCCTTCTCTTCCAGTTTTTTAAGGTTAAAGTCTTGATTTGGAAGATGCTGAAGAATGTTTTGAATCAATGGATATACTTCATTATCTTTTATTAATGAATAGAAAATCCATTGCCCTTTTCTTTTTTCTTTTACAATTCCTGCATCTTTTAATTTACGCATATGTTGGCTAATGGCAGGCTGACTAATTTGAAACATTTCAACAAATTCACAAACACAGCAATCATTGGAATCTAAAAGCTTAATCATCGTAAGCCTTGTTTTATCCCCTAATAGCTTTAAAATAGCTGCAGCTTTCTCTATTTCAATCAAAGATTGAGTCATAATAACCCCTCCTAATACTATCCGTATATTAATATATAATGATTTGCTTATATATAGCAATAAAAAAATAGATGTCAGAATATTCTTTCAAACAGTTCCTAATAATAAAAGAGTTTACCCTATTATTACATTCGGGCAAACTCTTGTTTTAGCAAGTCTTTAAACTTAATTACCGTTTTAACATATGGAAAACTTGTTCAACATCTTTATCTCCTCGTCCTGAGAGGTTAATGATCAAAATATTGTCTTTTGGTAACGTTGGAGCCAACTTTATTGCATAGGCAACAGCATGAGCGCTTTCAAGTGCAGGGATAATACCTTCCGTTTTTGATAACACTTGGAAAGCGTCTAATACTTCTTCATTTGATACGGTTACATATTCAGCTCTTCCACTTGTTTTAAGGTAACTATGTTCAGGACCAATTCCTGGATAATCAAGGCCAGCGGCAATAGAATAAGTTTTTGCTGGCTCCCCATTTTCATCTAGTAATGTTAAGCATTTAAAACCATGGATAACAGCTGGAACCCCTTTTGTTAAACTAGCTGCTTTATCTGGTTCTACCCCAATAAGTTTTACGTTTGGTTCATTAATGTAATGAGAAAAAGCACCAATTGCATTACTACCCCCACCTACTGCGGCAATAACCGCATCTGGTAGGCGTCCTTCCTTTTCTATAATTTGACGTTTACTTTCCTCACTTATGATACTTTGAAAGTGTTTGACCATTGTCGGGAACGGATGTGGACCAACTGCACTTCCTAGCAAATAAAATGTATTCTCATAGTTTTGAACTAAATCGTTTAACGCTTCATCTACTGCATCTTTAAGACGTCCTTGCCCTTTACTTACTGGAACGACTTTGGCACCTAATAGTTCCATTCGGAAGACGTTTAACGCCTGACGTTTTGTATCTTCTTCTCCCATGTAAATTGTACAATCCATTCCAAACATTGCACAAGCTGTTGCAGTTGCAACACCGTGTTGACCGGCCCCCGTTTCTGCGATAATGCGTTTAGCTCCCATTCTTTTAGCAAGTAAAATTTGACCAATAACATTATTAATTTTATGAGCTCCTGTATGATTGAGATCTTCACGTTTTAAATAAATTTTGGCCCCGTTTAATGTCTCGGTTAATCTTTTAGCATATGTAAGCGGGTTTTCACGCCCAACGAATTCTTTTAAATAATATTTAAATTCTTCGTTAAATGTTGGGTCAATCTTTGCTTTCTCAAATTCTTCGTCTAATATGTTTAATACTTTCTGTAGCTCACCTGGAACAAAACTACCACCAAATTCACCGAAATAACCTTTTACTAGACTCATCTCAACTATCTCTCCTCTATAAAAAATTTAACTTATTATAACATAGGAAGTTATTGGAGTTGAAGAATTAATTAAAAAATTCCAAAAATTTATTGTGAATTTTAATATTATTATTTTTTTATTTACATAAAAATTTCTGAAAAAAGAGCTTGGATTTCCAAGCTCTTTTCGAGGTTTATTAAAATTTTCCTTGATAATTTTCAATTTCCCAATTGTGAACAGCTGTACGATAGCTATCCCATTCTTCTTTTTTCATGGATACATACTCGTTATAAACGTGTTCACCTAATGTTTCAAAGCCGATTGAACCCTTTTCAAATTCCTCAATAGCAGCACCAAGGCTTGCTGGGAGATTATCTATTCCTAGTTCTTCACGTCTTTCTTCAGTCATGTGGAAAATATCCTCTTCAATAGCTTTTGGCGCTGTTAACCCTTTTTCAATTCCATCCAAACCTGCAGATGCCATTACTGCAAATGCTAAGTAAGGATTAGCGGAAGGGTCTGGACAACGAAGCTCTACACGAGTTGCTAGACCACGTTTTGCTGGAATACGAATTAAAGCTGAGCGGTTTGACTGAGACCATGCAATGTAGCAAGGAGCTTCATACCCTGGTACTAAACGCTTATATGAGTTAACAAGTGGATTTGTTACAGCAACAAAGCTCTTAACATTTTCTAAAATTCCTGCAATGAATTGGTAAGCCATTTCAGAAAGCTGATTATCATCTGCTGGGTCGAAAAATACATTTTCGTCATCTTTAAATAAAGACATATTTAAATGCATGCCAGATCCGTTAATTCCATATACAGGCTTAGGCATAAACGTTGCATGTAAACCGAATTGGCTTGCAATCGTTTTGACGACCCATTTATAAGTAGTGGCGTTATCAGCAGAGCCTAATGCATCTGCATATTTAAAGTTAATTTCATGCTGACCTTCTGCTACCTCATGGTGAGAAGCTTCAATAGTAAATCCCATCGCTTTTAATGCACGGTAAATTTCTAATCTCACACGATCACCTAAGTCTTTTGGTGACGGTTCAAAATAACCTCCGTTATCGTGTAGCTCTGTCGTTGGATTGCCTTTCTCGTCTTTTTTGAATAAGAAAAATTCCAATTCAGGGCCTACAGAGATTGTATAACCTTTTTCAGCTGCACGATCCACCGTTTTTTTCAAAACGTTTCGTGGATCTCCTTCATATAACGATCCATCGGGATTTAAAACAGAACAAAGAAAACGTGCTTCAGCATATCCGTTTTGTTCTGTCCATGGTAAAACAGCAAACGTATTTAAATCTGGAAGAAGATATAAATCAGACTTGTTAATTGGTGAAAATCCTTTAATTGAAGACCCGTCAAACATAATTTTTCCTTCAACAACGTCGTCTAATTGCTCAGAAGTTACTGTAATGTGTTTTAAAATGCCTTCAATATCAACAAACTGTAAATGTAGAAGCTCTACATTTTTTTGTTTAATGGTCTCTTTAATTTGCTCAAGTACAGAAGTGCTTTTATTTGCTTGTGTTAATGTGGAGTTAGTCATGTTACAAAACCTCTCAATCTAATGTAATATTTTATAACATGACTTTATTATAATGAATGATTAAAGTTTTGACAATACAAATCTATTAAATTTTTTGTATTTTTATAAATTTTCCATACAATTACAAAAGAAACCGTTTACAAAAATCTTCAATAACTCTCTTTATAAATTCGAATAAAAGATCCCATTATATAACATAGATGTTATGAATAAACATACAAATTTTTGTATTCAATTTCTTCTTACTCTTTCATGAAAAAACTCGCTTCATCTACTATTTCAATCTCTCGAAATGTTTTTAATTCATTCATTAATCGGAATAAAGCTTCGTCTTTTTGTTTGGCTTCAATCATACAATCAATTTGTTTGACAGTCCCTTTAATTTCATTTAAAAAGTCAAGAAACATGTTCACATCAACAAAATCATTATGAGCACGAAAATCCTTTTCGTTTTTGGGGCTTGAAATATGCATTTTAATTGGAAGTGGTGAGTGTTTCCATGTTGTGGTAATTCTTTCCCAATAATTTTCCCAATTTTGATTTTCATAGTTCGCTAAATGATGATGTAGGTCAAATACTAGCGGAATGGATAATTTTTCACATAAATATAACGTATTTTCAATATTAAAGGTTGTATCATCATTTTCTAACATGATCATTTTTTGCAATCGATGTGGGACTAATCCCCAGTTATGAATAAATTGTTCTAAAGCTTTTTCTTTGTCATTGTAACCTCCCCCAATATGAAGAACACAGCGGTGTTCAGTTGCGATCTTCATCCCCTTTAATAAAAGCTCATGCATATGAAGTGTTTTCATTGACATTTTTAATATTTCTGGATCAGTAGAGTTTAATAAAACAAAATGATCTGGGTGAAAATCAATTCTCATTTCATTTTCTTTTATAAAATCATTGATTTCGTCTAAAGAATCTTTTAATGGCTCAATATAATTCCAATCTTTTAATTCTTCATGATTGGCTAAAGGAATGAGTCTTGAACTAAACCGGAAGAATTTTATGTCGTGGGCCTTATTATGTTTTAGCAAACGTAAGCAATTTTTTATATTGGAATTGGCGATCCGCTCTAATTTTCTAATCGCAGCATCTCGATCTCTAATTTTTTGGAATTGAGCAAATGTCATCGTTTGAGAAGGCGAACAGTTTTGTAAATGAACACTCATAGCAACATATCCTAATCTGACATATGTCATCTCTATCACCTCCAATTTCTAATCATAGTATGGCTATCAAATAATTAGACAATGTATTCCCTTAACAATAAAAGCTGAAAACGAGTGCATACTATATTAGAAATTGTTTGGATCGAGGTGTTAGTAATGCTCGTTTATATAGGAAAACTCATTTTGTTTTACATTCTTTTCATTACTTCTATACGGTTACTGGGAAAATCAGCTCTAGCTCAACTAACCCCTCACGATTTCGGTGCTATTCTTTTTTTATCTTATATAGCATTTGGTGGAATCGAGATTGATGGCATCACTCAATCAATCATTGGCCTTGTAGTCGTTATACTTGTTCATATCACAACATCTAGACTAACTCTTTTTAAGTGGATTAATCGTATGATCATTGGAGGACCAATAATCTTAATTAAACACGGAAAAGTAGTTCCTGAAAATCTTAAACGGAGTCGTTACTCGATGGTTGAATTATTATCCTGTATTCGAACAGCTGGATACCCTGATATTAAAGATGTCGAATATGCCATTTTAGAGCCTGTTGGTGATATTACGGTTTTACCGAAAAAAGATATTGGTCCTGTTACACCAAAGCATTTAAATATTAAAGTGGATGATCGTGGACTTCCTATTGCAGTTGTTGTTGAGGGAAAAATTCAACGGAAAAACTTAAAGTTAATTAACAAGGATGAACAATGGTTAAAAGAGAAGTTAAAGTCTGAAGGGTATGACCACATTCATAACATTTTTTATGCATCTGTTAAAGATAAAGACTACTCATTAATTGTTCAAATAGAGAGATAGGAGTCTCTCTTTCTTCCCTTCTTTATGTGCAAATTTTATTTTTTCCTTGCTTTTAATGTTTGAATTCAGTATTATAACTCAATGTAAGCGATTTAGAGGTATGACGTCTGATAACTAATGAGGTTAAGGTGGAGAAATCATGAAAGAACGGATTTTATTTTTTATTGTTGGATTGTTTATTTTAACATTAGGAGTTGGCCTTATTATTCAATCTGGTCTTGGAGCTTCCGCATGGGATGCTTTAGCGGTTGGTGAATCGAAAACATTTGGGATAACAGTTGGTACATGTGTTATTATAAACGGAGTCCTTCTCATTTTTCTCAATTCTTTCTTACTTAAGAAAAAACCTGAATACTTTGCTGGGGTTACGATCATTGTAATCGGTACCCTTATTGATTTTTGGCTTCTTATTTTAGAGCCATATACACCAGTAAATAATCTTCTACTGCAGCTTAGTTTTCTGATTACAGGAATTGTGATATTAGGCATTGGAATTGCTGTTTATTTACAAGCAAAGTTTCCGGCAAGCCCAATGGACACGTTAATGGTTGCGATCCATAAAAGATTCGGTCTATCTCTTCGTATAGCCCGTATTGCAAGCGAGGGATTTGCGTTAACGTTAGCCTTTTTATTTAAAGGAGCAATTGGAGTAGGAACGATTATCGTAACGGTAACTCTAGGATTTGTGGTACAATACTTTTATTCATATTTTGAGTTTTTATTAAATAAAATGGGTCAAAAATTCTCAACAACTAAGCCTTGACCAAATTGGGTCAAGGCTACTTCTATTTAAATAGACTTTTGGAAAATGAAAAGCTCCCCTTTCTTTCCCATTACGCTTTTATTTGAGTCTTCAAATCCTCCCTTTTTGTAAACTTCTTGCGCGCCAATATTTCTTTTATTGACCGCTAAAATAATTTCATTTTTATCAGGAAAATGTTGATTTACAAATGAAGGTAGTAACTGTAGTGATTTTTTTGCAATCCCTTTTCCTTGATAAATGTGATTGATAGAATAGGCTCTAAGTAAAATAGCGTGTCTATTATCACTATAAGCCTTTACACCGTCCCATCCATGTAATACAAAAAATCCAGCAGGTATATCCTTATAAAGTATAACGATTGGGTTTCTCTCTTTATCATTATTGCATTGCTCAATTGCTTCTATAGGTAAAGAAGTATATTGCAATTGTTCTTCAGGTAAAAAGAATTGTTCTAACTGTTTTCTATATTTTGGCTTATAAAATTCAAGATGAACTAGCTTTTCAGTTATTGTTTTCATATTATTTTTAACCACCTTTTTAAGACAAAATATACTTCAACTGTATCACTATTCCCGCTAGAGTCGCCTTCTTTCACTTAAATCATTGACTCCCTAAACCTTATAAAAGGAACGATTCTTGTGAATACATTCTTTTAAAACTAACGGATAAAACCACCCGAATATATAAGACTGTAAACAGAATTATTTTCAAATGATATGACTTCTATTCCTTCAAATTGATTTAAGGAACCACTATTGTTATTCATGTAAATAAAAGAATCTTCAACATATTCTTTTGGACCCCGAAATGGTAATTCTACAGGAACATTTCTTAGTGCTTTCCTTAAAAAATGATATATAGCTGATATAAAATCATTATGGTGATGATTCAATACTCCTCCTGAATAACACATTGACCAAATGGGCTTTTCATTATAGTAAACTACTTCTTGTCCAACAAAATACTTCATTCCAAAATATATATCTCTATAAAAAAACTCTCCTTCTTGGAACTCTAATTGTTTTGAACCTTCTAAAAAAGCTGTTACTGAAGCATTGTCTCCCTGTGAGGCATAGGTTGCTTTTTTAGCCTTAATTAAAAAATTTATAAAATCATCTCTTTCTAACATAATAGTCTCCTCGTTTTTAAATTTGAGAATTTAACTTTGTCAAATGTTCACTATGTATGTAAAAGCAAAATGATGAATGATAATTTCATCATACCATATTATTCCTATATCATAGATTATTGATTTTGAATAAAATGATAGTTTTAAAATAAATTAATTTTTTGTAAAATAAATTCATTAATTCGTGAGTATCTTTTTAAAGGAGTGATCCACCATCATTACGATACGGGATGCAGTATTCGATGATTTACCAGATATTGTTCAAATTTACAATGATGCGATTATTAATACGACAGCGACATTTGATTTAGAAGAAAAAACATTGGATGAACGTAAAACTTGGTTTAAAAAATATGGAAGCAAATATCCACTTATTGTTGCTGAGTTAAATGGTCAAGTTGTAGGTTATAGCTGCTTAAATCCTTTCCGTGAAAAAGCGGCATATTGTTTAACAACAGAATTGTCCATTTATATCTCAAAAGAACATCGAGGAAAAGGTATTGGTACATCCTTAATGGAGGAAATTTTAAAAAGAGCGACCAAAATCGGTTTTCATGTTGTCATATCAGGGATTACAGGTGGAAATCAAGCAAGTGTCAAATTACATGAGAAGTTTGGATTTGAATTTGCTGGATGTTTAAAGGAAGTTGGCTTTAAATTTGGTGAATGGCAAGACGTACATTTTTACCAGCTAATGATCGAACCACAATAATTGTAATGAATTATTAGTAAAACGGAGCGGATGACGACAATGAATTTTAATCGTCTGAAAGGATTTTTAATGGTTATTTCTGGAGCAAGCTTATGGGGAATATCGGGTACAGTCGCCCAAGACCTATTTCAATTAAAAGGAATAAATATGAATTGGCTTGTAACAGTTCGTCTTTTATTTTCAGGAATACTATTAATTGGTATAGCTTCCCTTACTACAAAACGTGAAAAGGTGTGGGCTGTATGGAAAGATACAAGATTACGTGTTCAATTTATTCTTTTTGGTATTTTAGGTATGTTAGGAGTCCAATATACGTACTTCGCTTCAATTGAAGCTGGAAATACAGCAGTTGCTGCTCTCTTGCAATACTTAGCCCCTTTATTTATTCTTTTATATTACGTATTTAGAAATCGATCGTTTCCGAGTCGTTATGAGGTTTTTGCAATTTTGTTAGCTTTATCTGGAACATTTCTATTACTTACAAATGGGTCTGTTAAAAACTTAACAGTTCCTTTCAACGCAATCATTTGGGGGATTCTTTCGGGTATTGCTCTAGCATTTTACACAATTTATTCGAGTCTTCTATTAAAAAAATGGAGTTCACCTGTTGTAGTTGGCTGGGGAATGATAATAGGCGGTATTGGACTAAGTTTTCTTTACCCACCTTGGAGAATTCCAAATGTAACTTGGACTATTGAAATAATATTATATGTAACTTTTGTCATTATATTTGGCACATTAATTGCTTTCTACCTATATATTGAAAGTTTAAAATATATATCACCGAAGGAATCTAGTTTATTAGGCTGTACAGAGCCATTTGTAGCCGTTATAGCAACGGTATTATGGTTCCAAATACCTTTTGGTTGGTATCAAGTTTTTGGGGCTATTTTTATTATTGGAATGGTTATATGGCTAACGATAATGCCTGATTTACATGTTTCTGAAAAATCATTCAAAACTCAAAAAATTAGTAGTTAAAAGTGAATGAATATTAGCGAAGTCTAAAAGGGTTTGACATCACATTATATTATATAGAGTCAAACCCTTTATTTTGGTGAAAGTATATCTAATATATTAGATATTATTCCTCTTTTTCTAGGTCTCCATGTTCTTCTGCTTCACTCACTTTTAATTCTGTTTCATTTTCTCCAAAACGTGGTCTCCCCCAAAAAAATCCCCATGGATCTCTTCTTGTGGAAACACCTTCTAACTGTTTGTTGATTATTTCCTCTTCTTGTTTCGACTCGTTTATAATTTCAACATCTTTTGCGTAAATCGTTAAATTGTCAACATGAATGACCTTTTCCTTTTTATTTTCTGACATTCTCCACACCTCTCTTTACCTATCCTTTAATCGTATTTATCTTATTCAACAATTCAAAAGATGGTATAGGCATTTTTTCTTTTAAAAAAACTATTTTTCAGACTAGCCTACACAAAAAGGAAAAAAAAGCATAGTTTGAATAATGGATAGATTAGGTGAAGGAGGTAAAGACAAAATGCTATTTGTATCATTTGTTTATGTTTTGTTAGTTATATATATGATTTCAGAAGCAGAACAACATGTTGAAGAATCAGAATCATTAGAACAAAATGTTTACATAATTGCGCATCGAGGGGCCTCAGGATATGCACCAGAAAATACGATGGCCTCTTTTGAAAAAGCTGTTGAACTTAAAGCAGATTATATAGAAATGGATATACAGATGACAAAAGATGGAGAATTAGTTGTATTTCACGATTTTGATGTTAGCCGAACGACCAACGGTTCAGGTGCTATTAAAAACTTTAGTTTAAAGGATTTAAAGGAATTAGATGCTGGAAGCTGGTTTCATTCAACATTTAAAAGTGAAAAAATTCCAACCTTAAAAGAAGTATTATCACTTTACAAACATCGAATCGGTTTACTGATTGAATTAAAAGATCCTGTTCATTATCCCCAAGTTGAAGAAAAGCTTGCCCAAGAATTAATAAAAGCGAAACTTCACAAATGTAAAGACCATTCCATCATTGTTCAATCATTTGATCCATTATCTATTCAAAAATTTCATCAAATTTTACCGGAGATTCCAACTGCTATTCTTACAACCTCAATATTAAGTAGAAAATCGCTTTCCAACGTTTCTTCTTTCTGTCAATATGTCAATCCTCACTTTCTTTCTGTATCTCCACATTATGTAAAGGAGTTAAAAGAAAAAGAATTGAATTCATTTATATGGACTGTTAATCATATTGAAGATTTTAAAAAGATAACCAAGTATGATATTAATGGAATTATTACGGATTATCCTGATTTAGGAAAACATTATAAAACAAAGCAAACCACATTTTTTCAAAATTCTAATCAATTCATCACATTTATCAAAAAGGCCTATCAAGCTTTTGTGGAGATCATAGAAAAAATTGAAAAAGTAAATATATAGTAATAAAAAATCGAGGCTTATGCCAGCCTCGCTCAAAAACATTTAATTAGTTAAGATTTAGTATTTAAATTTTTTACCGGAGTGACAACAGCATATGTTATATTTTCATTTATATTTAATGAAATCACTTTCCATGACTTTTGGCGCTTTGAGTTCAAAAACTGCATAAAAAATCCTCCTTCATATCTATTTACCTCTATAAACATATGCTGATAAATCTTATCCGGTACTTCTAATTGTAATTAAAGTATCGGTTTTTTTGGTAACGAAACAGTAACTGTTGTTCCTTTTCCTATTTCACTATCAAAGTGTAATGTTCCTTTATGTTGTTTAACAATTTTCATACAAATAGCTAGGCCAAGACCTGTACCCTTTTCTTTTGTTGAATAAAAAGGTTCACCTAACCTTTTCATTCGATCCATTTCAATACCAGTTCCATTATCCGAGATCGAGATGGTAACTGAATCGCTCTTTTCCTGAATAAAAATATTAATCTCTCCAGACTTCTTATCTAGATGACCATGTATTGCTTCAATACTGTTTTGAATAATGTTAATAAATAATTGTTTTAATTGATTTGGATCACCTAAAATATAAATGGGTTGTTGATGACGATTTAGCTTTAAAGTTGCGTTTATATAGTGTGCTTGCGCTTCCATTAACACTTTTATAGTATGTAATAATTCCTGTATGTCAATATCTTCATAGTGCAAGTTTTGGTCTTTCCCTAATAGTAACATTTCACTTGTAATGGTATTCATTCGATCAATTTCTTCCATCATAACATCTAAATACACTTGATTTAACGATTTCGTTTCATTCATTAATTGAACAAAACCTTTGATGGAAGTTAGTGGATTTCGAATCTCATGGGCTACAGCTGCTGCTAATTGACCAATAATATACATCCTTTCACTTTTTAGCATGAGTTCTTCGTTTCTTTTCTGGTGAGTTATATCTTTAGCGATTCCATATACTCCAGTGACCATCTCATTAACAATAATAGGAATTAATGTACAGCGAAGGGTTTTAAGTTGATCATGTGTGTTTTCTAAATCAGCTTCAAAAGTAACAGCTTGTCCGTTTTTTACAGTTTGAAAAGAAGTTAAAAAGTGTTTTTTAGACTTTTGGTCTAATAGTTGGTAAAAAGTTTCATTTCCTTTCTCTCCTTTAAGATTTAGCATCTTTTTCCCAACTGGATTTATCGAAATAATTTTTCCATCTAAATCAAATTCAACAACTGCATCTGGATTATGTTCATATAAAGATTGATAACGAAGTGTGCTGTTTTGAAGCTCTTCTTCTGTTTCTTTTAAAGCATTAGTGGATTGAAATAGTTTTTTAGTATGTTGATAAATTAAAAAATAAATTAAAATTCCTGTAACAATTGTGAAAATCCAACCTTTATATCGTTGAAACTTCATATACTCATGTATGTTATTTTCTGAAAGTAATAAAGACCAATAATCAGAAAATAAGATCCAACCAGATCCTATAATGACATAAATAAGAGCTACCCTCAATGCAATTCGATGGGAAGAATTATACATGTTCATTCTCCTAACGTTTTTTTCGACACATATTTAGTTTTACCATAAATTACATCATTACAAAACCTATAGAAGTTTCTATAAATGGGTATTGATGGAATTATTGTTTTGAGTAGAATAAAAAAGACAAGACAATTTTAATTTGTCTTGTCTTTTTTATTCTACTCTTTCCATTTAATACTGCAGCCTAAGCTTGGTTTTTGAAGTTCAGGTACTGGTTGATTGTTTAAAATAGCATCTAATGCATTTCGGATAGACTCTCCAGTAACAGGAAGATCATTTTTTGGTCTTGAATCATCTAATTGACCACGATAAACACATTTCAATTCTTTATCAAATATGTAGAAGTCTGGGGTGCAGGCTGCTTGATAAGCCTTTGCAGTTTCTTGTGTTTCGTCAAATAAATAAGGGAATGGGTAACCGAATTCTTCCGCTACTTTTTTCATATTTTCTGGAGAATCATCGGGATATTTTTCAACGTCATTTGAATTAATTGCGACAAAAGAAATTCCTTTAGGCATGTAGTCATTGGCTAAACGTACGAGTTCCTCTTGAACATGTTTAACATATGGGCAATGATTACAAATAAACATAATAACAGTAGCGATATCTGACTTAATTTCTTCTAACTTTACCTTATTACCATCTACTGTATTCACTAGTTCAAATGATGGTGCCTTCGTTCCAAGCGGAAACATATTGGATTCTACAGCTGGCATTGTGTCACTTCCTTCCAATATTATATTCTTCAAATGCTATTATAGAGGCAATCATATACAATGTAAAAAAATCCGTTTTGTGTCATTATATTTTTATTATTATATCGCTCATTCTAATAACGAAATTTATCCGTGCTTTTTATAAACTTTTTTTAAATAACATCATTCGTTATTAATGTGGTTGTAATCTTTGCCTTCTTTTTGTATATTGACCAATTGTAATAACACCTATAATAATAAGAAAAGTTAACCCCCATTTTAATGTAGGATTTTGATCAAAATATACTTTTAAAAACTTTTCACTTACAATCATTTTAGCAGCAGTGTATGCTAAAACACCTGCCCCAATTGGAATAATAATTGGATAACGATCTACCCATTTTAAAATAAACGTGCTTCCATAAATGACAATTGGAATCGATATTAATAGACCTATTATAACGAGAACGAAATTTCCATGAGCTGCTCCGGCTACAGCTAATACATTATCCAATCCCATTAGAGCATCTGCTATGATAATTGTTTTAATAGCTGACCAAAAACTATCCCCTGCTTTAATGTCGTGATCTTCTTCCCCCACTAACAACTTGTACGCAATCCATATAAGTAAAATGCCACCTATTAATAATAAACCAGGAATTTGTAATAACCAAACAACTGCTAATGTTGCAATTGCACGAATAATGATGGCACCCATTGTACCAAAAATAATTACTTTTTTTTGCTGGTTAGCTGGTAAATTACGTGCTGCTAGCCCAATAACAATCGCATTATCTCCTGCTAATACTAAGTCAATTATAATGATGGATATAAGAGCTGAAAGAGTTTCAGCTGTGAAAAATGACATCATATCACTCCTAATTTATGCCTTATCTTCTTTTTCTTCATTATGCGGTAGTTTCATGAAAAACATTCTATATAAATACTGCCATTATTTATACTAATAAAATCAACACTTTTAAATGTATTTGGAAATATATAGGGTGATATCTTTCCAATTTTTTAAGTGTTGAGTTGCAATTTCGATATTGAAACTTTTTTAACGGCTTTTTATCCATTTTATAAATTTTAGGTTTATAAGGAAGATTCAAAAATTACAAAGGGTATGAAAAAAACCGCCTCAATGTAGACGGTTTTTTTATATGGTATTAAATTATTATTAAGCTGTTTTGATGTTAGGCTTTTTCATCTGATCATCATCATTCCATTTTGATCTTATGAAAGGTATAACGTAGCGATCTAGTCCCCATTTTCCTGCATTGTATCCAGCTACTAAAATAAAGATAGTAAGTAATACCATTTGCGGGTTTGTACTTGTTGTACCAGAGAACATAAATGCAAAGTTCATAACTGCTCCCATCAGTGCAGAGAATGTTGTGAAACAGCCAAGTAAAAGCCCTATACCAACTAGTAATTCTCCCCAAGCAACTAATATGTTAAACAATTCGACATTCGGTAGTGCAAACCCTTCAAGAAATGCTGCCCACCAGCCTTGAACTGCGGGATGTTCTCCAGTTGCTTTTTGAATAGCACCTTTTAAGTATCCACCTGCATCAAAGCCACCTGTTACTTTTCCCCACCCTGCTTTCAACCATAAATAACCTAAATAAACTCGAACAATTGTTAGTAACACAGAAGCTATTTCATTTTCTCTTAGCCATTTGACCATATTAGATCGCTTCCCTTCATAAAAATATTATTGATTACACTTTTAAATTACCATGTTTTTCATCAATTTCATTAAGTTTGTGAAATGTTTCACAAATATGTCAAAACATATTGTACGTTTTGTGAAAGACAATATTTATTTCAAAAAACATTAAAAAAGTACTTAAAAATTTAGACGGCTTTTCTATACGTTTGTCCATATCATCATTTATTTTATTTACATAGTGTAAATAGTAGGGTTTTATTATATCGAAAGGAGTGTAACCAGTTGCCTAACAGATATTATCACTTATGTTGTCGATATAGAGGAAGATTAGTTGAAATTAGAGATAAATTTGGAAAAGTTCATAGAGGAATCATTACTCGAGTAACACCAACACATGTATATTTAAAACCAATGACAAATCCAGGACCAAGAGGTTTTGGGTTTGGATATTATGGTGGACCATTTTTTGGAAGGCCGTTTTTTGGATTTGGAGCTGCTGCCTTTGCAGTATCGCTTGCGGCAATCGCTGCAATCGCCGCTATTCCATTTGCATTTTTCTGGTAATAACAAAAAACAACGAAAACGCCAAGTGCGTTTTCGTTGTTTTTTAAATCTATAAAAATTCAAATTATCCTTTTATTTCTTCGTCCTGTATAAAATTTTCCTGTGTGCGGATTAATAATAAAATCATAGATTTGTATGAAATAATTTATATTCATGTCTAAAGCTTTTTTAGATACTTACCTTATTGTATCCATTGAGCAATTTGGTAATAAATCGGAATTCCTAGTATTAAGTTAAATGGGAACGTGACTCCTAAAGATAAACCTAAATAAATAGATGGGTTGGCTTCTGGTACTGACGTTTTTAAAGCTGCTGGTGCGGCTATATAGGAGGCACTACCTGCTAAAACTCCCATTAAAGTTGCTCCACCTAGTGATAAACCGACAAGACTTCCAACTAAAACCCCTAAGCTTCCAAATAAAACTGGAGAGAATAATCCAAAGAACAACAGTTTGACACCGTGTTTTTTAACTTCTGGTAAACGTTGACCCGCAATTATTCCCATATTTAATAAGAATAGAATTAACACACTATTGTATAAATCCATGAATAAAGGTTTTACTAAAGGAACGGCTCTTTCCCCAACAATTACTCCGATAAATAAACTTCCTAGAAGAAGTAAAATACTTTTTCCAAAAATACTTTCTCTTAATACTTCTTTATCAATTAATCTTGTTGATGCGGAAACAAAACCAACACTTCTAGAAGGGATTTCATGAATAGATTCATTCTTCTCAATGATTTTTAATACAAGTAGTGATACTAAAATAGCCGGACTTTCCATGATAACTACTAAAGCATTCATAAACCCTTCATAAGATGTTCCGCTTTTTTCAAGAAACGAAATAGCAGAAGCGTATGTCACAATACTAATAGATCCATAAGTTGCTGCAAGACCAATTGAATTTTTTAAGTCCATTTTCATGAGCTTCATAATAAAAAGGGTAATGAATGGAATCACAACTCCTAAGAAAATGGTTCCTAAAATTGGACGGAATACAGAGCCAATTGAATAGTGTGAAAGCTCAATTCCTCCTTTTATTCCAATTGCTATTAATAAATAAATACTTAAAGCTTCACTAAGATCTTTTGGAAATTTCAAATCTGATTTCACTAATGCTGCAAAAATACCTAGGATAAAAAATAAGACAATTGGTGATAATAAATTTTGAACAACGATTTCCGACATTTCCCTACCCCTTTCTAAAATAAAAAACCGACAACTATAGAAAATGGTTTTACACCATTGTTCTAAAGCTGTCGGTTTATCTTCAACTAATCTTAACAATTTTTTGAAGATCTACCTTCATCAATCATTTATTTTGAAAATTGCTTTTCATAATCATTAAACAATTTAAATACCATTATTCTTTCTCCTGTACGAGTACTAATGTCAGTATGAAAAGTTTTTACTTTTTCTCCTGTAATATTCTGAATGATTCTTCTTAAATCTTCATTTCCTGATTCAACTAAATCAGAACGGTTTCTTTTTACAGATAACATCCCTTCTTTTGTCTCGCAAAGATTGTACTCGGCAGGAGTTAAAATTCCACGTAGTGAGACAATAATCATATCTCTTAAAATATCTGTCTTAACTGAAACAGAACCACGTCCCAAAAACTCTTTTTCCCATTGAGTTAGTGCTTTGCTTATTTCAGATTCTATATACCCTTTCGACTTGTTCATGTAGTTGCCCCCTATAACAAAAAACGGTATATTCCTCCCCTAGTTTACTAGTTAAGAAATATACCGATTTATCTCTCTCTTACCCTCTAATTTTTAAGAAAAGCTTTTTCACCTAGCCAATATCAATCGATATTAACTATATGCTAAAGCCTTTGGTTTATTAGAAGGAAAAATAAAGTATCTCTCGGTTTATTTATTTTATATTTATTATAACGAACTTTTATATACACATTTAAAATTTTATAATGTTTTCTATCCTACGTCAAGAGAAAATGTTGATATTACTTTAAATTAATGAAGACATACATTAAATTTCGCATCTCTTTTTACGGAATTAGGTAGCGGGTATAACGCCCGCTACAGAATATAAGTATAGTTAGTCACTACTTAAAACGCGTTGTTATTATTATTTTTATTCTTCTGCTGTAAATTTCCGGTTTGCAAACTCACGATCAAGTAGGAACATTCCATTCGTATCATTGTTCACTCGTTTTAGTTTGACAATAATATTATCGAACATTGCCTCTTCTTCGATTTGTTCATCAATATACCATTTTAAAAAGTGAATCGTTCCATGATCTCGTTCATCTAGTGCTAAATCAGATAATGCATAAAATCGTTTTGTTACTTCTTTTTCGTGTTGATAAGCTGATTCAAAACAATCTAAAATCGATTGAAAATCATTTTTTGGAGAATTAAGGCCTGTAATAATTGCCCTTTCTCCAATATCATTTAAATAGCGGAAAATTTTCATCCCGTGAAAACGTTCTTCCTCTGCTTGTACTAAAAAGAAATTTGCAAAGCCATCCCAATTTTCCGCTTGACAATAAGCAGCCATCGCTAAATATACATTCGCAGATTCAAATTCAAAATTCATTTGCTCAATTAGTCCATTAACTAGCTTTTCGCTCGGCACAATATATTCCCCTTCCTATAATTATACTTTCGGTAAAATGTTTCCTTTTTAGCATATCATATCTTTTTCAACATCATTCGAATTTTTGTCTTATTTTATAAATAAAAATCCCATACGATTAGGATTTTAACAGATCCATTTCTTGTAATAAGTGAATAAAATGATGAACAATTTTAGCGGTTAATCCCCATATGGTTCGTCCTTTGTATTCATAAAACAATTCATTAAATCCTTGTATTTGCCATTTATAATTTTTTCCACCTGGAATTAATTCTAATGGAAAATCACTAGCTGGCTTTGGGATTAAATGGACTTTGTAGCTTTTTGGTTTAGTTGTTTGGAAATAAGATAATGGTACTGTAAAAATTTCTGCAACTTCTTCTTGATTAGGTTTGATCTCGTGATCATTTTGACTTAATGTACCTGCGAATAGATGAAATATGCCCCCATTAGGTGAAACGATATAGTCTAACGGAAACACGTCATGAATAACGTCTTTTGTAACTTGGAGTTCTTCACATGTTTCTCTAATTGCTGCTTCCATATATGATGTATCATGCTCATCTACTTTCCCACCTGGAAAACAAATTTCACCTGGTTGTCGTCTTAAATGATACGCACGAACTTCAAATAAAATATGTATTTCTCCATTCTTTTTGATCATTGGAAGTAAAATAGCATAGTGATAAAATGTATCCTCTCCCAATATGTTTGGTTTTCTCTTTAATAAATTTTGATACATTTGTTTTTCAATCATCATATAACCCCTTCGAATTCTATTTTATTACTTTCTTCTCCTTTTTCGTTTGAATTCCCTTTTAGTTTAGCATTACAAAAAAACTGGCTGACCTATTTAATAAGTCAACCGTTCATAAAATAAATATTTACTTTTTAAGATGGTATCGACTTTTTCCATTCTCTTTCGTCTACTAATTTTTTTTGACCTTTATTAATTGATCCATTTTCGACTTTGGTTACAATTGGTGTCACTCGTATGACATCTTTTATTTTAGAAATGGTTATGTCACTAATCGTTTCGTCAGTTTCCACAAAAATTTCAAAATGATCGTTTCCATTCTTGTCTGTTACTACTGCTTGATAATTTAAGATACCTAAAGATTGTAAAATATCTGTTAATTGCCTTTCGTGAACAAACATTCCTTTTACCTTTACACTAGAACCTACCCTTCCAAGTATGCCTGTTATTCTCGATCCTTCATGTCCTTTCACCCAACAGGATAAATCTCCAGTTCCAAATCGAATAAGAGGATACTTTTCATCAAGTAATGTAACAACCACTTCTCCTTCAGTGTCCATCACTTCTTTTCCGGATATTGGATCACAAATTTGGACAATTGCTCCAGAGGCCAATTTTAGACCCGGACCTTTTGCATCTTCATATGCAATACAGCCAACATCTGCTGTACCATAGCCTTCATAGACTGATATTCCTATCTCTTCAAACTTCTGACGTCTTTCATCAGTCAACTTCTCTGCTGTGAAAAATGCTTTTGTTAATGAAAGGTCTCTTCCTATTTCCCACCCTTTCTCTTCAGCAAGCTCCAATAATTGAACTAAAAAGCTTGGGGTTCCAACATACCCCGTTACTTGTAAATCTTTCATGATTTGAATTTGCAATTCACGGTTTCCTACTCCAGCAGGAATAACCGTAGCTTTTAATTTTCGTAATGCAGAATCAAACATAAAACCTGCTGGTGAAAGGTGATAGGAAAACGTGTTTTGAACAATGTCGTTTTCTGTAAATCCAGCAGCCATAAGAGCTTCTGAAAATCGAAAATAGTCACCATCGTCTGTTTGGGGATCATATATAGGACCTGGTGACATAAAGATTCGAGCCATTTCCTCTTTTTTGACAGTCGCGATTTCTCCAAATGGGTAGGCAATTTTTTGGAGTTCAGGTAAATCCTCTTTTTTTAAAATAGGAATTTGCTCTAAGTCATTGATTGTTTTTATTTCGTTTATATCCACTTCAGATTCTTTGATTCTGTTTTTAAATTGATAAGAGTGCTCAAAAGCATATTGTAAAATTTGGACGAGACGTTTTTTCATCATAACCACCGCTTTCTACGTTTATACGATTTTACTTCACGATAGTTTTTACGCCCTTTATCACTCATTCCTAAATAAAACTCACGAACATCCTCATTTTCTAATAATTTTTCGACTGGTCCACTCATCACAATTCGACCGTTTTCCATAATGTAGCCAAAATGTGCGATGGATAGGGCAACATTGGCATTCTGTTCAACAACAAGAATCGTCGTTCCCTCTTCTTCATTGATTTGTTTAATAATACCAAAAATCTCTTTTACAAGAAGTGGGGCAATTCCAAGAGAAGGCTCATCTAACAAAAGGACTTTTGGTCTTGCCATTAATCCTCTTCCTATTGCAAGCATTTGTTGTTCTCCACCAGACAGGTAGCCTGCTTGTCTATTTTTGAGCATCTCTAATTTTGGAAAATAATAATAAACCTTTTGAATGTCTTCTTTTATATTGTGTCGATCTTTTCGTGTATGAGCACCGACAATTAAATTTTCTTCAACGGTTAAATGTTCAAATACACGTCTACCCTCCATGCATTGGAAGATTCCTTTTTTTACAATATTTTCAGCATCCCATGCTTCAATTCGTTCCCCTTTGAATTCAATATATCCATCAGTCACTTCACCATCTTCACTTCGTAAAAGGCCTGAGATTGCTTTTAACGTTGTTGTTTTTCCTGCACCATTACTTCCTAATAACGCAACAATTTTCCCTTCAGGAATTTCCATAGACATTCCTTTTAATACTAAAATGACACGATTATACATGACTTCAACATTATTTAATGTAAGCATCGGTTTTCTCCCTCCTCAAACGAGCGAACACCTTGTATGTTATGGCTCTTTTCTAAAAAATGTTGCTTTTACCAATCAATTAAGTATATGAGCGATATAAGTTTTCACTAAAGGCGCACGTTTTTTATGACATCTGCAAGCCGCATCCTTTGCTACGCTCAAAGTAGGTTCTTGTAGCTAGCTTTTACTTCAGGGGTAGCCGCATTTTACCTGCCCAAAATTATTTAAAGCAACAATGTTTGCGAAAACAGCCTATGGTAAATAGGGGGCTATCTCATAAAGGTCGGATCCCACATATCTAAACCAATATATAGCTATTCATCACTTAATTAGTACCTATATAATGGGGTGTGGGTTCTGATCCTTTTAGTTTTGAGACAGCCCCTTTAAATCCTTTTATTCGTAACCGAAATAATCAGTGAATACTTCAAATTTACCGTTTTCCACTTTAGCTAAGCGGATTTGGTTTGTTCCTGCATGATTATCAGGTGTAAATGTTACAGGTGCAGCTAGCCCACCTAAATCTAAGTTTGAAATCTTTTCAAGACCTTGGCGGATTCCTTCACCTGTTGTTGGTTCATCAGCTAATTTAATTCCTTCTACTAAAATTTTTGCAGCAACCCAACCTTGAATAAATTTTTGGTTAATATCATCAAATGTTTTCCCTTGACTTTCTAAATATTCTTTCACCTCTGCCATTCCAGGTAAGTCTTCGTAAGGAAACGCATGTGTCACAACTCCGATAAATCCTTCAGCCGCATCTCCCGCGATTGGAATGAGTCCTTCTCCAGTTGCCCAGTTTAAACCAATGAATTGTGTTTCAATACCTAATTTTTTTGCATCTTTTAAGATTGTTGCTGTAGCTCCCCACGTTTGTTGAATAATAGCATAGTCAGGATTTTTCTTTTGCATGTTTAATAATTGAGATGTTGCATCTAATGCTTTTAAATCAACAATTTGTTCGTCCACAATTTCTATACCAATCTCTTTTGCATAATCTTTTGCATCTTGAATTGGGGATTTACCGAAAGCAGTATCGTTATAAATGAGCGCTACCGTTGGCGTTCCCCCTTGATGATTATCTTTTATCCATTTCAATACAGATCTAGCCTGGTCTGAATAAGATGCAGCTGTTAAAAAGTTATATGGACTTTCTTCTAAATTTTTTAAGTTTTCAGAATATGAAGCAGAGAAGAATGGAAGTTTATCGGCAGCTACTTGTTGGCGTAGGGCTTCTGTATCACCAGTACCCCAACCTAAAATAGCAGCAACTTTATCTTTTGATTTAAATTTTTGATAGAGCTTTTGAGCTTCAGGAATTTTATACGCATAATCTTCTCCAATTAATTCAATCGTGTAACCATTCACTGGACCTTTTGACATGATATATTCAATATATGCTTCTTCCCCTTCAGCATATGGTGTTCCAACATCTCCAGTTGCACCTGTAATATCAAATAATCCCCCAATTTTAATTGTCTTTCCTTCAGAAGAACTTGCTTGTTCCCCTCCTGCACAGCCTACAAGCACTCCTAATGTTAACCCTAAGGTTAGAATAATAGATAGGAATTTCTTCATTCCATTACCCCCTTAATATGTAATTTTTTTTATTTAGTGCAACAAGTAAACCTTTTATTTATCTTTAATTTACCTGCTGCTAAAATAAACATTTAATAAGAAAATGGCCAAAGTTTAAAATAATCCTTTATATTTCGCCATATTTTATTGAGTCCTTCAGGTTCATATACAAGGAATAAAATAATCATCAAACCGAAAACTACTTCTCTCATTCCAACTAAAACATCCGAAATACCGGGAAACATTCCATTCAGAATTTCTACTACACTTCGTAAAACAACAGGAAGAAGTGTGATAAAAACTGCTCCATAAATGGAACCGAAAACGCTTCCAAGTCCACCTACTAAAATCATGGCTAAATATTCTACTGATACAGAAATACTATAAAGTTCAGGACTAACGATCATTGTATAATGCCCTAAAAGTGCTCCTGCGACTCCGACGAAAAACGAACTTATAAAAAAGGCAAGTACTTTATACTTAAATATGTCAATTCCCATAACTTCTGCTGCAATATCTCGATCTCGAACCGCGATAAATGCTCTTCCTACTCTTGAGCGAAATAGATTAAGAGAAAAAACAACGGTTACAAATAAAATAGCAAACATTAAATAGTAATAGCTTGTTTCACTCATAAATACGAAGCTGCCAATTTGAGGTCGTGATAATACAAGTCCAGCTGTTCCCCCTGTTAAAGAGTCCCAACGAGAAATGACAAACAAAATAATCACTTGTGCTGCAAGTGTTGCAATCGCTAAATATAGACCTTTTAATCTTAACGATGGAATTCCGAATAAAGCACCAACAATAGCTGTAATAATTCCAGCAAGTGGCATTGATAGCCAAAAGCTTAATCCAAGCTTAGCCGTTAATATAGCTGAAGTGTAACCACCAACAGCTAAGAATGCTCCTACACCAATTGAAATTTGGCCAGTAAATCCTGTTAAAATATTAAGTCCAATTGCACCAATAGATGCAATACCACATAAGGTAGCAAGTCCGATTATATAGTCGGATGCAATGAAAGGAAAAAGTATAAAGAATGCTATAACCAAATAGATTCGCATTCGAACGCGGGGAATTTTCCAAATAGCCATGTTTTGTTTATAGTTGACATGAAATTCTCCGCATTCCATTACAAAGGGATTTCGCATGTTGTCACACCCTTTCGATCTCTTTTTTACCGAACAATCCATATGGTTTAAACATAAGGATTAGAACGAGAATAATAAATGGCATAACGTCTTTTAATCCTCCACCTACAAGTGGATCTAAATACCCTCCTGTTAAACTTTCAATGATTCCGATTAAAATTCCACCTATAATCGCACCTGGAATACTATCTAACCCACCAAGAATGGCAACTGGTAATACTTTTAATCCGATGGTAGATAAAGAGGAGTTAACACCATTTATATTTCCTAAAAGGACACCACCCACTGCTGATACAATAGCTGCAATCGCCCATGCAACAGCAAAAATCGTTTTTACGCTAATCCCCATTGATAAGGCAGCTTGCTGGTCATCAGCCGTTGCTCTCATGGCAATACCAAGCTTTGAATACTTAAAAAATAGTGAAAAGATCACGAGCATAATCACAACAATGACAAGTGCCCAAGCATAAACTGGTGCAATAACGATTTCACCTAGCTGTATAGGATTTTCAGAGAAGATTTGAGGGAAAACGCGTGTTTCATGTCCCCAAATAATATGAACGAATCCTGCTAGAATACTGGATAATCCAATTGTTGCCATAATCATCGATATAATCGGCTTCCCAATAAAAGGTCTGAGGACAATTTTTTCTACAATAAATCCTAACAACGCACTAAAGATCAGTGTAATGAAAATAGCAGCAATGAAAGGAATATTATAGCTAGCAACCAATGTTAAGCAAATATACGTTCCAACTAATAAAAACTCACCTTGAGCAAAATTGATGGCATTACTAGATTTGTAGATTAAAACAAATCCAAGTGCCACTAAAGCATATACACTACCGACAACAATACCTGTCACTAACATTTGTAAGAAAAATGTCATTATGCAGCCCCCTCTCCTTCATCCATTGACACAATTTGAAGTGTCGTTTTAATCGTTTGTTCCTTTCCATCTCGATATCTAATTTTCCCTTCAACATTAATTGCATCACTTGTTGAATACATTCCATCAATTAAAGAAGCATATTTTTTCGCCACAAACTGTCTACGAACCTTTTTCGTTCTTGTTAATTCTTCATCATCCGCATCTAGTTCTTTATACAATAAAACAAATTTTTTAATACGTGCTTTTTCTGGTAGTTGTTTATTAATTTCAACAACCTGTTGTTGTATGAGTTCAATGACTTCTTTTTTCGATGACAAATCTTGATATGTCGTATAAACGAGCTGATTCTTTTCTGCCCAGTGTCCGACATTAGCCATATCGATATTTATTATGGCACTAACATATGGTCTATCACGTCCAATAGCTACAGCTTCTTTAATGTAAGGACTAAACTTCAATTTATTTTCAATGAATTGAGGGGAAAACATTTCTCCTGTTTGTAAACGAATAACATCTTTTAGTCGGTCGATTACATATAGGTGACCACTATCATCTAAGTAACCTGCATCCCCAGTATGGAGCCAACCATTTTCGATCGTCTTTTTCGTAGATTCTTCATTTTTATAGTAACCGTGACAAACACTCGAGCTCTTAATGAGAATTTCTCCATCATCTGAAATCATTACTTCAGTTCCTGGGATTGGTTGCCCAACAGAATCGAGTTTGATGTCACCATCCTGATGAACAATCGCAATTCCCGAAACTTCTGTTTGGCCATATATGCTTTTAACATTTACACCTATACTATGAAAGAATTTGAAAACATCAGGACCGAGTGGAGCCCCACCGGTATAAGCACGTTTAATTCTGAGTAATCCAAAATGGTCACGTATTGCACTAAAAATAAAATAGTCAGCGATTTTATATAGTAGTTTGTTTTTTAAACTAATATCTTTTTTGTTAAAATGAGCTTCTGCTACTTTTTCACCAATAGGTTTACACCATTCATAAAGCTTCCTTTTTAACCAACTTGCTTCTTGTATTTTAACTTGGAACTTTGATAGCATATCTTCGTAGATTCGTGGAGGTGAAAACATGACGTGTGGTCCGATTTCTCTTAAGTTTTCCATTACGGTTGAGGGTTCTTCTGGGAAGTTCACAACAGTACCGTTGTAAAAAGCCATGGATATTGTCATCATTTGTTCACCAATCCAGGCTAATGGTAAAAACGATAAATATTCATCTTTTTCATCTAATGGATCTATCTTAGATAAGTTTTTGGCCATTTCAACTAAGTTTTTATAAGTAAGCATTGTTCCTTTTGGATTTCCAGTAGTTCCTGAAGTATACGATAAAATGGCAATATCCTCATATTTCCCTTTTTCTACTTCCTTTTCAAAGTAGTTTGGATCTTCCTTGTCAAAAGCTTCTCCTATACTTTGAAGATCCTTAAAATACATAAGCTTTTCATGCTGATAGTTTCTCATTCCCCTATTGTCGTAAAAGATAATTTTTTGAACTTTAGTCAGTTCATTCTCAATCTCAAGTAATTTATCAACTTGTTCTTGATCTTCTACGATAACAAACTGTGCATCACAATTATCGATAATATAGCTTAATTCATGAGGTAATGATTCTTGATATATACCAACGGAAATTCCACCTAAGCTTTGTGCAGCTAACTCGCTAAACACCCATTCTGGTCGGTTATCTCCAATAATGGCTAGTTTATCTCCACGTTGAAATCCAAGTTTGGCTAACCCGAGTGAAACCGCTTTCACTTCGCGGTAATAATCAGAATAGGTATACTCATTCCAAATGCCGTAATCCTTTTCCCTAATGGCTACTTTATTTCCGGAAGTTTTTGCACGATTTATAAGTGCTTGAGGAAACGTCATATCTTTCATAACCCACTTCCCTCCTTTTATCTAAACTGCATTCTCCTCACCTAAATACGCTTCAATGACACGTGGATTGTTTTGAATTTCTTTAGGTGTTCCATATCCAATTAACTTTCCAAAGTCTAAAACAGCAATATGATTGGATAAATCCATGACTACTCCTAAATCATGTTCGATTAAAATGATTGTCGTCTTTTTTTCTTCATGAATATCTAGTATAAAACGAGCCATGTCTTCTTTTTCTTCATTGTTCATTCCAGCCATTGGTTCATCCAATAAAAGCAAACTAGGTTCTAACGCGAGAGCTCGTCCTACTTCTACTCGTTTTTGTAAACCATAAGACAATGTACCAACTGGAGTATTCCTAACGTGCTCAAGTTCTAAAAAGTCAATAACCTCTTCGACTTTTTTACGGTGCTCAACTTCTTCTTTTTGTGCTTTTCCCCAATAAATTCCTCCTGCTAGTACACCTGTTTTCATTTTGACATGTCTTCCAAGCATTAAGTTATCCAATACTGATAAGTGAGGAAATAGTTCAATGTTTTGAAAGGCGCGTGCAATGCCTAAAGCTGTTCTTTTATGAGGCTTTAGTTTTGTTATATCTTCTCCATTAAATAAAACTGAGCCCTTCGTCGGTTTATACAACCCACTAATACAATTTAGCATACTTGTTTTACCAGCACCGTTTGGTCCAATAAGTGAGAAGATCTCCCCTTCTTTTACTTCATAACTAACATGATCAAGAGCTACAACCCCACCAAATTGAAGTGTTACATCTTGAACTTCTAATATCCCCATATTCTTCCCCCTTTTTATGTATAATCAGTCATTCACAGAAAAGGAAATAATTAAATTGGGCTCCCCCCTTTTTATAATTTTTTTCAATTGTATAACAGATAAAAGAAAAATACCTTACAATAAAATATCAGAATGTTACAAAAATTTAATATTTTCGAAAATTACGTTATACTATTTATAAAAATGTTATATACAAACAAGGGGGAAGCAACACTTGTATTCTCTAAAGCTCATTGTTGAAAAAAGGGATGAAAAGGAGAAATTAATTCAGTGGATTCAAGAAGAGTTTACGGATTACATTATTCTTAATGAAAATGATGATAATGCTAATATTGTTATTATGGAAATACGCTATTTGTTTGATTGGCTAAAGGTTTATCGTCTTCGTAAAAAAAGCTTACATACAAAGATTTTATTGCTACTAGATCCTTCACTTTTTAAGACATCACCATTAGCTATTGAATTAAAAATCCAATACTTTTTAATGAAACCTGTAAAGAAAAATAGTTTTATTCGAAAATTAAAAAGGTTGATGGATGAATTTGAACATAATCACCTAATTGATTATAGTGAAATGTATCAACAAATTGGACAAGAACCTCATCAAATTCAAAATATTCTACCCTATCAAGAAGTTCTTTTACGAAGACTTATACGAGGAGAAGTAACATCTGAACTGGAATTATTTCAAGCCCAAACCTTCCTACCAACTCAGTCTGTTCCCAATATCGTGTTCTTTATTCAAGGGTTTGTTCGAAATCCAGAACAAAAAGAGCAAAAAGGGTGGCATGCACCAATGCTTATCCAGCATTTTTTTCTAAGTCGTTTTTCTGATTTAGGTCACCCACCTTCTTTTTTATCTTTTCGAAAGCATTTAGTAATGCTTTTGCAAATACCAAAGGAATATCCTTCTTTAAAACAATGGAAAGCTGGAGAAGATGCTGTTTTAGATGTTATTGATTCATTAATTTCTGAATATGGTATTTATCTATTTATTGGTGTAGGGTCAGTTTATCGAGAGCCAACTGAGTTACATAACTCATATCGAGAAGCAAGAAAAGCAAGGCGAATGCCACCTTACAATCGGTTATCTCTTCGTTATTTTGAGGAAATATCAAAGGATCGTATCATTCAAAAATGTACCCATTACATAGCAGAACATTATCGTGAAGATTTATCGATAAAACGTGTTGCTCAATGTGTCAATTTAAGTATTCCTTATTTTAGTAAGCTTTTCAAAAAAGAAACAGGTCGCAGTTTCGTTGAATATGTCACATTTGTTCGTATGCAACGAGCTGTTTGGCTACTTCGGCATACAAATGAAACAATTGAACAAATTTCAGATGAATTAGGCTTTAATACACCGAATTACTTTAGTTCAACCTTTAAAAAGTATGCTGGGTTATCCCCGAGCGAATATCGTGCAACAGAAGAAATTATGTTTATCTAAAATACTCTCTTTCATGAAAGATATGGTCATTATGTATGTAATGTATCTTACTGAATTTTGGTTTTATTTTAGTTACGATGAAAATAATTTTGTAGCATATAAGAGTGGTAATTGGAGGGTATTTTATGACAGTTGACATAAAAAATATTGAAAAGATTCATCATGCAAAAGAAGTTATGAACGTTCAGAAAGAAGAAATGAATCAATTTTTACTTAACGCAAATGAAATTGTAAATTTAACTTCCGAACTTCTATTTTTGTCTAATAACATAAATGACCAAATAAGTGAAGCAACTGAGTTTGCAGATAACGGAAAAATTGCAATGGAGAAAATGGTTGAAGAAATGAAAAGTATTCAAAGTGCGGCTAATACTTTGATGGAAAAGGTTCATCGTTTAACAGATATTTCTCAAACATTAACGGATTTAATTCAGGCTTTGCAAAAAATATCCTCTCAAACGAATTTACTTGCATTAAATGCATCTATTGAGGCTGCAAGAGCAGGTGTGCATGGAAGAAGCTTTGATATCATTGCAAAAGAAATACGAAAGCTTTCGGATGAAAGTGCAAACGTAACTGAAAATGCGAAAACGTCTATTCATTCAATCTTTGAGGAAATAGACCAGATTGAACAATTGGCTAATACTAGTAAACAAAAAACGGAAATTGGAATTGAAGAAGTACAAAAGACCGAAAAGCTCTTTCAAAACATTCATCACTCCATTTCCGTAGTAAATAAACAAAAGGATGATCTACTTCAAGTATCTAGTGATTTAACAAAGCGTAGTGATGAAGCAAAATCATTAAGTAATACTATTGCAGAAAATCGAAAAACGATCGCGGAAGGGCTTGAAGCAGCCATACATGTAAGTAGTTCACTAGCCACAAAATAACAGGTGGAATGACAAGTAATACATAAGGAGCAGCTCCTAGCTTGTTGGTAACACTTCTCATTCCATGCATGCAAACAACCGGAGCATTAAGGATAAAGGTCCACCCTGCAACAAAAGCGACCATTCTTTCATGATAGGATAGCTTTTGAAAGAAAGAATATACGACGAAAAAACAAATAAATGCTATAACGAATGTTTTTATTAAGATTAAGAGAAAAATATTTATAGAAAAATAGTTATGATGAACTTGATAGTTTTGAATAATTGTTGTCATGATGAACGTATAAAGAGCTACTGTACCAAGCTGCTCAATGGTAGCTTTTTTCGTTTTCCCCTTTTTATGACCGAAAAAATATCCAATTAATAGGCCAAACATCAACGAATATACATAATCATAAACAAACGGAATATTAAAAATAGCTGGAAGTTTTACAAATAAAAACGCAATAAAAACAACGAAAAATGATGTGAAATTTATAGGAATCCTCATTTTTTCATGATATTGATGAACCAGATATAAACTAGATGGGTGATTTAATCTTCTTAGTCGTTTTTCAACAATAATTAAAAGGATGGGGGTTAATAAAAATACAACGAGCATTTGAATAGACCCCCAATAGTGAATATAGGAAATCCATTGTTTTGGAACTGTATAATAAACAACATCAAGATTATATGCAAATAAAATTGAACTTAACACCCAATGCATAGAATCTGGAAAAAGAAAAGAAACGAGATGTAAACTTGAAATTAAAAATAAGCAAATTCCAATCAAAAACAAAACTCGGTAAAAATATTTACGATTGAAAATAAAAGCGATTTGATACCCAATCGAAAATAAAAAAATCGTTAGAACAAGCCTTTGAAATATTGGAGGAAAAGATAGCGAAAACCAACCACTCCCCCATTTACTTAAAACAATGAGTAATATACTTCCAATAAAAGGAATGGAAATATACCATCTATGAAGTTTAAATAATCTTTCTAACTTTTCAGCGGTTTTTAAACAGATTGCTACAACTATTATTCCCAACACTTTGATGTACACTCCATTAACGATCATTTTTCATTAAGATGATTAAATTTTTGAATAAAACGTGTATCTATGAAATTTTTAAGCTTCCATGCCATTTTTCCATAATAATAGAAGGAATCATATGTAAAAAGTCCTTCCTTATTTCCAGTTGATAAAATGGATATATAGCGCTTTTGTGGCTTAAAAGGATATAAGTCTTTTTCATTTAAGTATCTCATGATGTTTTTCCATAATATAGGACCTTGTCGGACTGCATAAACACCATTTTTCGGCAATCCATTTGATGAAAAATGAATACAATCACCTGCACCGAAAATATTAGGATGATTGATACACTGCAGCTTATTGTTCACCATTAAAAAACCCTCTTGATCTGTAGGTAAATCAGACTGACGAAAAATGACATCTGCTTTAGGACCTGTTAAGGTGAGTAGATTAGTATATGGTATTTTTTGTTCATTAGATGTTAATACAAACTCTTTATTAATCTTCACAACATCCTCATTTTCTACAATCTTTAAGCCCTTATGTTTAACAATTTGTATTATCGATCTTTGAACGTTTCTATGAAATGAAGATAGGATCGGTGAGCGGCTAACTATTGTTACTTCTGGATTTTCAAATCGATGTTTTCTCCATGCTAACACTGATAAGGCTAGCTCCACTCCAGATGCTCCCCCACCGATAATGACAGGCTTTTGTCCATTACGAAAATTAAGAATTTGTTCGACAAAACGATAGTTCGGTTTTATCGTTTGGTTTTGTCCAGCTTGTTCGATTGGTTTTATCATTGAACCAATATCAAATGAAATGACATCATATTCAAAAGCTTGACCACTCTCACAATAGACCTTATTTTCCATTGGATTTATTTTGTTTACTTTACTTTGAATAAATGTGATACTTGCCTTTTGACATAATTTTTCTAAATTGATTCGAATATCATTAAGTTGATAAATTCCTTCAGCAAATCCTGAAAACATGCCAGAATAATATTGATAGACTGATGGAGAAATGAGAATGATGTTAAGGTTATTACTTCGATTTACTGCGTTTAATAAACAATACAAGTGGGAGTGACCACCACCGACAAGCACGATGGTTTTCATCTTTAAAAACCCTCCATATAAAAAGGTGATGTCCTAAAAGAGTCTGTCCTCTATCCTATTTATTTAATCAAATGTTGTTCAATTTATAGAGGAAGACGCTTTTATGTGGACAATTTTTTCGTTTAAAGTAGCGATTTATTTAAAAAGTTTGTCACTTGTTCTTCTGTTTTGGCGTTTGCACTGTGCAGATGGGCTATCTTTTTACCTGTTTGAAAGATCAATAAGCTTGGTATCCCCATAACGTCGTATTTTTGAGCTAATTCAGGAAATTGATCTCGATTGATTTCGTAAATAGATCTGCTTTTAACATTTTCTAAAACATACGGTAAAAACACGTCCATTCGTTTACAGTCTGGACACCAGTCGGTAAAAAATTTGATAATAACGGGTTTTTCCGATTCAATAATGGTTTGAAATTCTTTTAAATCCTTTATTTTGTTAACCATATAAAATCCCCCTTTACTTCTTAGTGTAAAGGAGGATTTAAAAAGATTCCGTAATGTACATTACAGCTTTAATTTTCTTTAAATAACTGTTTTTCTTTCCATTTACCAAAGCGGAAATATAAGAAAGCTAGCAAACTACTAATAACAAAGCTTGTGCCCATTCCAAATCCAATCCCCTTTTCGCCGAACCAATGTGAAAAAAGAAAGGTAAGTGGATAGCGTAAAACCCAAAAAGAGATGATATTTAATATTAACACTTGAAACATCGCGCCTGATGCTCGTAAGATACCATTTAGAATAAAATTAATTCCTAAAAATGGATAGAAAAACGAGATAATTTTTAAATAATCTGTACCAAATTGTACCGCAGTTTTGTCTTTAATAAATAGTTGAATCCCATATCCGACAAACAAAACAATCAAAATAGCGATAAAAAGCATAATGGAAAAATTGTAAAAAACACCGAGCAATGCAATTTGCCGAACTCTCTTCCAATTATTTGCCCCGATATTTTGTCCTGCCATGCTATTGACGGCTGTCCCAAGAGCAAAGGCTGGAAGCATAATTAAGCTATCTAGTCTTTGGGCTGCTCCAAAGCCAGCAACAACCTCTTCACCAAATGATGTGACAACACTCATAATAGCCATTACACCGGCAGAAATAACGGTCATTTGTAATCCTGAAGGAATTCCTAATTTTAAAATTAATAAGACTTCCTCTTTATTCGGAACCGATGGAATCGTAAAAGGTATCACTTTTTTATAAATTGTTAAAAATAGTCCGTATAAAAAAGCAATCCCCTGTGAAATAATGGTTGCTATTGCAGCACCTTCTATTCCGAGATCCAAAACAGAAATCAATATTGGATCTAAAATTGAATTACATAAAACTGCAATCAAAACAAACCGAATCGGTGTTTTACTATCTCCTAACGAACGAAGCACTGTACCGATAAAGTTGTAGCCAAATAAAAAGAAAATCCCAACAAAATGTATTTTTAAATAAGCAGTTGCAACAGGTAGCATCTGCTCTGGAGTTCCGAGCAACTTTAAAATATTTGATGAAAAAACATATCCAATCGTCCCAAGACATATCGCCATAATTGTTAAAATGACAACAAAAGCGTTTAAATATTTCTTAATACCTTCTTTATTCTGCTTCCCTTTTTGTTGGGATAAAATGGTCATTGTCGCCTGATTAATTCCAATCATAAAGGCTAGTATCGTAAAAATAACCGTTCCAGATACAGATACTGCCCCCAATGCCCTTTCGCCTAACAAATTCCCAACCCATAAACTGTCAATAATTTGATAGGAGGTTTGTAATAGGTTCGTCAATAAAATTGGGGTAGAAAAGAAAAATAAATGCTTTCCGATACTTCCTTGTGTAAAATCTCTTTGATCCATATTTGTACACCAATCTTTTTCCTATTTAAGCAACGTAAATGAAGTGTTTTATATAATTTATTGTTATTTTTATACAGGGTAAAAAATACCCTAATATGAAGTTGAACTTGATGATAACATCTTAACAAAAACCTTGAAATTGTTCACTTTAAAAGCTCTATCGATTTAAAAAGTATAATGTTATATTCATATCTTTTTACTCGTTCGTTATTGGATTATTAAAAAATAAAATATGATGGCAATGATCAAGTTTGGTAGAGCGAAAAGCATTAATTTACTTGCAATTTTAGTTCTTTCCTGTTTCATATCTCTTGTTTCTGTATGAAAATTTGCCCTCATTTGCTCACCGCTAACAAAGGCATTAATAAAGAAACCTGATATAAGAATCGATAATAACCCTAATCCACCTGTTGCATAAAATATTTGTTTAAAATCGTTCATGAATAAACCTAATATCAACAGGAATATAGCAATTATCGTACCTGCAATAAGCCATTTTTTCATAAAATCCCCCTTTCTCATCGTAACATATAACAATGGAAAATTTTGTTGTATTATAGGGCTAGATAATAAAAGAAATACAGTTAAATGGTGATTAGGAATAAAATTTGGAAGAGGTGATGATAGGTGAAAAAGTTTTTTGCTTGCATGAAAGACCAATCAATTTGGATTTATGCAGGTGTTGCAATTACGGCCTTGATTCTGTTTTTAAAGTAATTATTCCTCCATTTAACGAAAAACAAAAATAAACGGGAGCAACTCTTTATGCTCCCATTTTTGTTCTTTACTTTAATTTAACATGAAGTTTTTGTAATGCCCGAAAGCCTATTAATTTTCTCCATTTTATTGTTTCTTCTTGTAAAGATAAATTCGGGAATTTTTCAAATATTTCTTTTACAGCAATTTGTGCTTCTAATCGTGCTAATTGTGACCCTAAGCAATAGTGAATACCTGAACCGAATGCGAGGTGTGGATTTGGATAACGAGTAATTTGAAAGTTGTGTGGATTTACAAATTTTTTGGGATCACGGTTTGCTGCACCTAAAACGATATATATCTGTTGCCCTCTTTTAATCTCTGTTTCTCCTATTTTTACCGTTTCACTTGCAAATCTTGCTGTAATTTGTGTTGGACTTTCAAATCGTAAACATTCTTCGATGGCTGAAGTAATCAATGACGGATTTTGTTTTAAAAGTTCAAGTTGTATTGGGTTTGTTAAAAATGTCAAAATAGAATTCGCTATTAAATTAACTGTTGTTTCATGTCCAGCTATCATGAGTAAAATAATGGTCGACAACTTCTCATCTTCCGTTAATTCTTGAATTCCAAGAATTGCACTGATTAAATCATTCTTCGGTTTATGACGTCGCTCTATTATTAAATTGTGAAAATATTGTTGTACTTCTTTTGCAATTTTATTACCAGTATGTAATGTTTCATTTGTTCTTGTTAAATCAATGACTCCTAGTAAGTCCTTTGTCCATTTTTTGATTTTTATTCGATCTTCTTTCGGTATTCCTAAAAGTTCAGAAATGATCAAGCTTGGCAATGGAAAGGCAAAGTCCTGAATGACATCCATTTTTCTATTTTCTTCTGCTTCATTTAATAAGTCATTTACTGCTTGCGTTATCACTGGTTGTAACTTTTGAATTTGTTGTTCTGAAAAAGGTTTTTGAAATAACTTGCGTAGCTTCGTATGTTCAGGTGGATTTTTATAAAGCATCATGTGATCTTGAATGTTTTTTAAATCGGTATAGTCTTTTGTATGTCTTGGTAGTGGTTTGCGTATTTGGAATCGTTTGTCCTTTAATATTTTGTTCGCTTCTTCATACCCAGTAACAAACCAGCCTTTATGGGTAATAGATGAAAGCCAATATATTGGAGAAGCTTCCCTTAATTCATCATAAAATGGGTACGGATTTTCAATAAAAGTAGATGAAAAGATCGGTATTTTTATTTGTTGTTTTAAAGACATAAGAACTCCTCTCTCCCTTTTAGTAAACCTAAAATAATATAAGGTTAACAAATATTGTAACATATTTCCTCTTTTGTTTGTAATAAAAACAATATCTTTGCTCTATTTTTTAGAGAATGCTAAAATTTGAAACGTATGAGCATATAAAGAGGTGTGAAATATGGATAAAAAATTAGAAAAGGCAACATTTGCCGGTGGTTGCTTTTGGTGTATGGTTAAACCCTTTGATCAATGGGATGGGATTCATCAAGTGATATCTGGTTATTCAGGTGGACATATTGAAAATCCTACATATGAACAAGTTAAATCAGGACAATCAGGTCACTATGAAGTTGTGCAGATTACATATGACCCGGAAGTATTTCCGTATGAAAAATTGCTAGAAATTTATTGGCAACAGATTGACCCTACAGATGATGGTGGTCAGTTTCACGATCGAGGAGAACAATATCGAACAGCTATTTTTTACCACAACGGAGAACAAAAAAAATTAGCTGAACAGTCCAAAAATAATCTTGAAAAAAGTGGAAAGTTTCAAAAGCCAATTGCTACTAAAATAATACAAGCAGCACCATTTTATCCAGCTGAAGAATATCATCAAGAATACTATAAAAAGAATCCAGAGGCTTACAAAAAAGAACGGGAACAATCTGGTCGAGATGAATTCATTCAAAAACATTGGAAGAAATAAAATTTTATATAAAAAAATGTCTGACCAAATAACAATGTTTTTCATTGTTTTAGTCAGACATTTTTTTATCGTTTCAGAGTATATAAGTTCGTTAACGTGTTAAAGTGACTTGATTATAGGAATTGGTGTCTACTTAAAGCGCCATCAACTTGGGTCGATTCGTCCTTTCTGTGGCGGCGGAAGCCTCCTTAAAGGTCTACCAGCGCCCTTTCACGATAGGCGGTGCTTTGTGCTTTTTTATTTTTCGTTAATTTTGTTCGTTTTATAGGATAACGATCGTTCAGCCGGACCTTCAATGACCTCCCCTTTACAAGAAAAGCGTGAGCCATGGCACGGACAATCCCAAGTTCTGTCCCCTGAGTTCCACTCTAGTTCACATCCTAAATGAGTACAGGTTGTGTCTACAACATGGATAAAGCCATTTTCATCTTTATAAGCTCCTTTTCTTTCTCCTTCATACTGAACAACTGCTCCCTCCCCTTTTACTAAATCATCAATGGTTTTAGAAGGAGCTTCTAATTTTCCTTTGACTAAATGAGTAGCCACATCAAAATTGATTGAAATAAGCTTTCGAATATTTGGATCAGCTTGAAATCTTGTCGGAGTTACAACCTCTTTATAAGGATTTTCATTGTCAACAATTAAATCCTTTATTAAGTGAGCGGCAGCTGTACTATTTGTCATTCCCCATTTCCGAAATCCAGTTGCTACATATATATTCGGTTGGTTTTCGGATAAATGCCCAACATAAGGGAGCTTATCTAATGTCGTTAAATCTTGAGTAGACCAACGGAATAAATATTCTTTTATGCCAAAGGTTTTATTTGCAAATTGTTCTAATGCATGATAATGCTCCATAGTCGGAATACCTTGTCCCGTTTTATGGTTTTCTCCTATAAATAATACGACTTTTTCACCGTTATATTCCACTTCACGAAGAGATCGTGTTGGGTCTTCAGCCGTTATATACATTCCTCCTGGATATTCTTTTTCTGTTTTAGCCGCCACAACGTACGCTCTTTCTGCATACATTCTGGCAAAATATAAGCCCCTCCATAAAAACGGGAAATGTGAACAAACGATGACATGTTTAGCCTTGATTACTTTTCCTTCTCTAGTAATGATTCTAGGTTGATTACCTTCTTCGATATTAATGGCGGTTGTATTTTCAAAAATATTCGCTTCATTTTGAACTAATGTTTTTACGAGGTTTATTAAATATTTTAAAGGGTGATATTGGGCTTGATTTTTGACCGCAATGGCTCCAATTGTTTGAATATCCATTGGTATTTCTTCTAGAAATTCATAAGGTATATTTAGTTTCTCGTAAGCTTTACCTTCGTTCACTAATTTTTGTAGATATTGATGAGAGTTTGTATAAATAATTGCATCTTCCTCTGACCAATTGCAGTCAATATTTTGTTTGTGTATGATATTTTTGATCCATTCTAATGCATTTTGATTCGCTTGATAGTAAATTTTTGTTTTTTCTAACCCAAAATGACTAATGAATTCATCGTAAATTAATCCATGCTGTATCGTTACTTTTGCTGTTGTATGTCCAGTTGTCCCGTTTAAAATTTTACCAGAATCAATGATTGTGACCTTCATTCCTTCTTGCTGAAGGAGATAAGCGGTTGTAATTCCTGCGATACCTGCACCGACAATGGCAACTTCTGTTTCTAGATCTTTATCTAATTGTGAGAATGTGGGAAGCTCTACATTTACTCTCCATAACGGTTCTGGTCTTTGAGGTTGAGAAAAATGTGTCATAAAATTCCTCCTAAAATTCATTCTTTACATAATTTGTATAATTTCAGGAGAAATATTCATTTTCTTTCCAATAATGACAAAAAAGCTAACCCTTATGTTGGATCAGCTTGATGTTGTTACTCTTTTGTTTACAATAAAGTGATCTTGTATAAGTAACCAATTTTGAGGGAAGTCCCTTCCTAATACCCAATAGAAAAAGCCTCTTATGCCTAATTCCTTTACGAGATTAAATTTGGCTTCAATACTTCTAGCATCTTCAAACCAGACAACGTGTCTTGCTCCATTTTCATCCGTATAGTAAAAATAAGGCGCCTGGGATACTGGGTCATATTGAATGCTTTGTTTATATCGTAATGCTAATTGGATGGCTTCCTGTGGACTAATCGTTCTTGCCCACTTCCCACCTGGTACATATGGGAGAGTCCAATCGTATCCGTAAAGCGGAATCCCCATCATTATTTTGTTTTTTGGAACTTTCGAAATAGCATATTCCATTACTTTTCGAACTTCGTTTATAGGTGAAACGGCCATTGGTGGTCCGCCAGACCAACCCCACTCATATGTCATGAAAAAGATAAAGTCAACAATTTCACCATGTGCTTGATAATCATGTCCTTCGTAAAGAATGCCAATCTGTTCCTCTCTTAGCTTACTTAGGTGCTAAAGCGGATGAAATGATGTATCCTCTTTCTTTTAGCTTTGCACGTGCCTTTCTTAAAAAAGCATTGTACCTTTCCTTATTTTCTCTTCCTAAATATTCAAAATCAAAATCAAGACCAAGATATCCTTTTTGATCCATAATACGAATAGCTTCGTTTAATATTTGTTCCTGTAAAGAAGGATTTGTTAAGACTACTGTGGCTAATTCTTGACTGAAGATTCCTTCTTCAAAATTTGTTAATACCATTAAAGGGACAACTCGATCTTTGTAAGCTGTATTAATAGTTGGTTGATCGTTAATTGGTGTAATGGTCCCATTTCGATTTACGGCATAACTAAAAATCGCTAAGTAAGTTAAATTTTCACCTACTTCATCTACTATTTCAGGTGATCTTGTACCAGACATTCGTATATCGATATATGCGTTAACATCTATGTTACGTCTTGGCTTTTGGGGAATATATAATCTTAAACCAATTGGGATTAAATTTGGATTTGATATTCTATTAATACGAACTAAATCATCAATAGAAACTCTATAACGTTGGCTTATAGAATATAAAGTTTCGCCAGGTTGTATCCAATGATAACTTCCCCAAATGGGAATGACAATTGTTTGACCAACAACTAATTGAGAAGGATTTAATATTTTATTGGATTGAATTAATAAATCTATTGAAACACCATATGATTGTGAAATTCTCCAAAGAGAATCTCCAGGTTTAACAACATGTATTTGCACATACATCTCTCCTCTTAATAAAAGCGAGTAACTGTTTTATTTTATTCATCAATAAAATGGAAAATGAATGATAATAAGAATTGAAAAAAACTTCAACTCAAGGTGAGTTGAAGTTTTTGGAGGAAAGAACAGATAGATATGATTGCATTATTTGGAGAAGAATCCTCTAAATGCGAAGGCAACGTTTTGAGGTCTTTCAGCTAAGCGACGCATGAAATATCCGAACCAATCATTTCCGAATGGAATATAAATACGTACTTTATATCCTTCTTGAACGAGACTGAGCTGCATTTCAGTTCTAAAACCATATAACATTTGAAACTCAAATTGTGAATTTGGAATGTTATGTTCTTTAACAAACTCTTTTACTTTAGCAATAATGTTATGGTCATGTGATGCAATCGCTGTATAGCTGCCGCTTAATAAATGCTCTTTAATAATTTTCATATAGTTTTCATCGATATCCTTTTTATCTTGATATGCCACTTCAGGTGATTCTTTATATGCTCCTTTTACGAGTCTTAAAGGAACCCCTATTAAATCTTTCACATCTTGATGAGCTCTAAATAAATAAGCTTGAATTACTGTACCAACATTATCATACGTTTCACGGAGCTCTCGTAAAATATCTAGAGTAACCTGACAGTGAGAATAATCTTCCATATCAATACGAACAAAAAGGTTATACTTTTTGGCCGTTTCTAAAATTTTCTTCATATTTTCAACACAAAATTGTTTATCAATGTCAAGCCCAAGTTGTGTCATTTTAACAGAGAGTCCACTTTTCACACCAGATTCTGCAATCGCTTCCAAAGTTTTGACACAATATTCTGTTGCTTCCATCGCTTCATCACGACTTGTTACAAATTCACCTAAATGGTCTAATGTGGCTACAAGTCCTTTTTCATTTAGTTTTTTTACAGCTTCAATAGCTGATTGAATTGTTTCACCAGCTACTACTTGAGAAGCACCAAATTTTAGTCCCCACTTACGAGCTGCTTTATTTAATGTCTTACTTTGGGATAAAGCCATAAAAAAGTTTCTTGAAATTGTTTCTATCATGTAAAACCCCCCGTACTATCATTTTTACAAATGGGGGCAGAAAAATGCCCCCAAATTTGGATTAAAGCATTTCTGATGTTGTTTTCGCTTGCATGTGAAGAAGTAAGTAGTCAGGTCCACCTGCTTTTGAGTCTGTACCAGACATGTTGAAGCCACCAAATGGTTGGTAACCAACAATTGCTC